>OLHG01001900.1_pt1 | contig 11913 bp, 12 predicted proteins | sample 1605971 | NCBI WGS metagenome assembly OLHG01 (sample SAMN03283289) | human gut metagenome | biome: human-associated habitat; material: feces | host: Homo sapiens | place: Peru | collected 2012 | reverse complement strand
GTTTTCCTTGAAAAAGGTGGGGTCTTTTACTTTTGCAAAATCAAATGCAGCCATAGTATTTCCTCATTTACCTTTTATAATTTTATAATATTTCTCCAGCCTCCCCGGAGGAATCGCTGGATTCCTCCGGGGAACAGCAGATGAAGGAGAAATGATAATGGCTTGTTATCAGACTGCTGCACGCAGTTTTTCATTTGCTTCTTCGACCTTCAGACGAGAGAGAATGAAGGTGATGATGGCATCCAGAGCAAACGGAATCACCAGATACATGATCTTCAGCATCGAGATGCAGGATTCGGGCTGAACAGCCAGTGCACTGTCAAAATGGCTTGCTGCCAGCAGCCAGCCGGTGATGGCAGTACCCAGACCGCCGCCCAGCTTCACACCGAGAGAAGTGCAGGAGTACATCGTGCCATCCACGCGCTTATGCTTCGTCAGCCAAGTATATTCCGAGCAGGCTGCGATCACAGCGTTCATGTCGCCCTGCCAAGGACCCTGACCAAGAGCTGCGATTGCAGTAAAGAGCAGCATCAAGGTCACATTGCCGCTGCCCATGTAACCAGCTACAGCAACCAGTGCACGAGAAATCGTTGCCAGAGTATAGCTCATGACGTTCAGCTTATACATTCCATTCCACTTTGCAACCAAGGTCGGGGTGAACACCAGTGCGATGATCAGAGGAATGTTGATTGCCCAAGAGAATACACCGAACAGATTCTGGTTGCCAAGGATGTAGGTTGCATAGTAGGTGCCCATGCTGATCATGGCACCGTAGATCTGCTGCAAAATGTAGGTGACGCAAATCATCATATAATATTTGTTACCAGCAAGCAGCTTTGCAGCCTGAACCAGATTGTACTTTTCGTCCTGCTCGATTTCCTTTTTGTCGGTGGTATCCACCAATTCGCCTTCCGGCAGTTCCTTCACGGAGAAAACGGAGAGGGTGTTGACAAGCAGACCGATGATGGCGTAGATGATTGCAACAGTGCGCCAACCGGCAGCACCACCGCCCAATGCCGTAACAGCACCCAGCGTGATGGACTGGATGAGCAGGCTGGTGGCAAAGGCGAACATGAAACGCCAAGAACCCATCTCGACCTGTTCGGCACTGTTCTTCGTGACGAGAGCAGTCAGTGCAGAGTAAGCAATGTTGTTGGCAGTGTAGAATACAGCGTTCAGCAGAGTATATGCGATCAGGAACCATGCGTACTGTGCAAACTGTCCCAGATTGGTCGGGATGGCGAAAATTGCCACCAGCGTAATGGCACAGCCAATGTAGCCGTACAGCATCCAAGGACGGGCTTTGCCCATCTTAGAATGCGTTTTGTCAATCAAAGAACCAAAGAAAATGTCCGTCACACCGTCCAGCAGCTTGGAGACTGCGATCAGAGTGCCGACAATACCGGGGTTCAGGCCAACGGTGTTGGTCAGATAGATCATGACGAAGGAGGACAGGAATGCATACACCACGTTGCCTGCAATATCGCCTGAACCATAGCCGACTTTATTATACCACTTTAGATAACGCTTCTCAGTCATTGTGCTTTCTCCCATCTTGCTTGTTTTGTGTGGGCGCGACCAATCTGCTGCGCACTTCAGACTGGAATTCTCATTACGCAAGTTGCCCAAATCTCTTGCGTTTCGTCTGAAAATATTATAGAATCTAATGGAACGAAAAGATATAGACAAGATGGAACAAAATATGCACAAAATCAAAGAGTTTGTAATTTTTTGATAGAACATTTCCCAAATCACTGTAAAATCTCTGAAGATGAGGAGGACGCAGGGATGTATTTCAACTCAGGATATTTGAACAACTCCCGTTTGGATTTCAAAGACTACTCAAAGCCGCTGGTCGTAGGCAGCTGCGGCACTTATCGCTTGAAAAAACGCCCTAAGCTACCTACTTTTTGGGCAAAGGGTCGCAGAGACTATCAAATCCTCTATGTGGCATCTGGTAAAGCACACTTCTGGTTCGATGGTGTTGAGGAAGTGGTGACTTCTGGACACATGGTGCTTTATCAGCCGAAAGAAATCCAGAAGTATGTCTACTATGTAGAAGATCATCCAGAGGTGTTCTGGATTCACTTTACGGGATACGATGTCAAAAACATCCTGAACTATCACGGAATCCCCTTGGACAAGCACGTTTTTTACAGCGGCACACTGCCGGATTACAAAATGCTGTTCCGAAAGATCATCCGGGAACTGCAACAATGTGAATATGGCTATGAAGACTATATTGCTTCTCTCTTCAACATCATTCTGCTTTTAGTAAGCAGGCAACAGCAGGAAAGCGAGAAAACAACTACGAGCATCCCGGAAGAAATCGAAGCTGCCGTTGCATACTTTAACGAGAACTATAACACAAAGGTCAGTGTGGACGATTACGCAGAATCGCTGCATATCAGTACGAACTGGTTTATCCGTAATTTTAAGCAGTACATGAAAATAAGCCCTGCACAATACATCCTGTCCCTTCGGATGGTAAATGCACAAAGCTTATTGGAGAACACCGAATACAATATTGGAGAAATTGCAGAGATCGTAGGGTATGATAACCCACTCTATTTTAGCCGGGTATTCAAGAAAGAGTATGGTGTCAGTCCGGCACAGTACCGAAAGAATCTGGAAGAATCTACTGAAAAATGAGATGGGCGATTATGTCTATGCCAACTTCGGGTTGACCTGCGTGGATGATACCCATATCTACATTGGAGAACACACCATGATCGGCCCAAACTGTGTCCTTGCAACCGCAAACCACCCGATCCTGCCGGAACTGCGTGAGAAAGCATACCAGTACAATCTGCCCATCCGCATCGGACGCAACTGCTGGCTGGGTGCTGGCGTGATCGTGGTGCCGGGTGTTACCATTGGGGATAATACGGTGATCGGTGCGGGAAGCGTAGTGACAAAGGACATTCCTGCTAACGTAGTGGCGGTAGGAAATCCATGCCATGTGCTGCGCCCCATCAGCGAACATGACAAAGAGTATTTCTATCGGGATCGGAAAATCAACTGGGAAACATTATAACATCAGAGAGCCAACGGCTCCAAAGGAGAAGCTATGAGTTACGCAATCGTATTCAGCAGTAAAACAGGCAACACGGAATTACTGGCAGACGCTCTGCACAGTTACCTGCCGCAAGCAGATTGCTGTTATTTTGGCAGCCCGAACCCTGCCGCCATGGAAGCGGACACCCTTTATGTAGGCTTCTGGACGGACAAGGGAAAAGCCGATGAAAGCACTTCTGATTTTTTGAAGCAGCTGCACGGCAAAAACATCTTCCTCTTTGGTACCGCTGGCTTCGGCGGCAGCGAGGAGTATTTCAGCAAGATTCTGAAAAAGGTGGAGCGGTCACTGGACAAGAGCAACACCATTTTCGGATGCTATATGTGTCAGGGCAAAATGCCGATGTCGGTGCGCCAGCGGTACGAGGAGATGAAAAAACAGCCGATCCATCTGCCTAATCTGGATGCAATGATCGAGAATTTTGATAAAGCTCTTTCTCACCCGGATGCGGATGATCTGGAGCGGTTGAAACAGGCCGTAAGATAACAGAAAAGGCGGTGGTTTCCCATGACAAGGGAAGCCACCGCTTTTTATGTTTTGCTGCTGATATTTGACATTACGTCATCTAATGTTGGGTAAGTAAAAAATGAAACGGTAGCTTTGGTAAAAGTGGAATTGTCACAATTTTATCTCCAAACACTATTCATAATATGGAAAAACGGTCATACATCTGATATAATATTCGTAAAAAATCACTGTGCAGGGAGGAACTCAAATGGCAATCGATTTCAAAAAGAAATTGGCAAGTAGGACAATTGCACCGAAAACGGACCCCATCGAATTGTATGAAACGCTAGATCGAAAAAGTGTTGCAGGCCCTCTTCGTCCAGCACAAAAAGCAGTTTTATCCGAATGGTACACAATGCGTCGGTCCGAGAGAGATCTGATTATCAAGCTGCATACTGGTGAGGGAAAGACATTGGTCGGACTTTTGTTGCTCCAATCTTTGCTCAACTCAAAAGAAGGTCCTTGCCTATATATATGTCCAAATAAATATTTGGTTAAGCAGGTGTGTTCTGAGGCTGATAAATTTGGCATCCCTTTCTGTACTTTTGAAGAAAATACGGAAATACCAAATGATTTTCTTTCGGGCTCTAAAATACTTATTACTCACGTTCAAAAGATATTTAATGGACGCTCTATATTTGGAATAGGCAATAATTACCAAAATGTTGCTGCAGTTCTTCTGGATGATTCACATGCTTGTATAGACACTATCAAAAGTGCTTTTACTATTTCGATAGATAAAGCTACCAATTTAGAAACATACTCAAAATTCTTGACACTTTTTTCGGATGATATGGTAGAACAAGGCGAAGGAAGCTGGTTAGATATCCAAACCGGCGACTATAACACTTTTATGGCCGTTCCTTATTGGGCGTGGGACACCAAAAGAACAGAGGTTCTCAAAATTCTGTCTTCAGCACAAACAGATCGTCGTAGCCCAATATATTATGCATGGCCCCTTATTCGCGACCAGATAAAGAATTACTGTTGCTATATTTCAGGAACAAAAATTGAAATTGCGCCCTATAACATCAATATTCATGCGTTTGGTTCTTTTTCTTGTGCTGCGCACAGAATTTTAATGTCGGCAACCACCCAAGACGATTCTTTCTTTGTGAAAGGACTGGATTTTAGTTCAGCGGCTATGAAAAATCCTCTACGGAATAAAAACCAGAGATGGTCCGGCGAAAAAATGTTAATAATTCCGTCTCTCGTTAAAGAATCTTGTGACCATAATTTAATTGTTACCGAGTTTAGTAAAATGCACCTATCAAAATTTGGTATGGTCGCGCTGGTTCCAAGTACGAAAAATTGTAAGCAGTATCAGAGCTTAGATGCAATTGTAACTACTTCTGGAAACATTATTGGTGAACTTGATAAGCTAAAAAAGGGCTGCTTCTCAAAAATTGTTGTGATTAATAATAGATACGATGGAATTGATTTGCCTGACGAAAGCTGCCGGATTCTAATTATGGATAGTCTTCCATACTTTGATAGCTTGTCAGACCGTTATGAAGAACAGGCTTGTCCCAATAGCGAACTAATCAATAAGCGAATTGCACAAAAAATCGAGCAAGGAATCGGACGAGGTGTCCGTGGTGAAAAAGATTATTGTGCAATTCTTATAATCGGTTCGGAATTAGTTCGTTTTATGCGAAGTATTTCAACTAATAAATTCTTTTCACAACAAACTCGAAAACAAATTGATATTGGAATTGAAATTGCAGATATGGCGAAAGAGGAGTGCAATGAGGGTGAAAACCCTGTAAAAGCAATAATCTCGTTAATAAAGCAAATGCTAGATCGTGACGAGGGTTGGAAAGAATATTATACTTCTGAAATGAACACAATTGAGGAAGAAAGCGCAGCGTCGCCAGTATATGACAGGCTTCTGAAAGAGCGTCAAGCCGAACAGCTATTTATTGACGGTGAATATGGAAAAGCCGCTTCTTCTATGCAAAAGCTGATTAATGAACTTGATATTGACGAAACCGAACAAGGCTGGTATTTACAGCAACTAGCACGGTATACATATCCAACAAGTGTTGCCAAAGCCATCGAAATTCAAAAAAGTGCGTTTAAGAAGAACTCGCAGCTGTTGAAACCGATTACAGGAATTGACTATACCAAGATTTCTTATATACACCAAGATAGACTAAACAACGTCAGAGCATATATACGAAAATTTTCTGATTATAGAGAACTATCTCTATCAGTTGATTCGATATTGGACAATCTGTCTTTCGGGATTGAAGCAACAAAATTTGAATCAGCACTAAAAGATGTTGGTGAATTGCTTGGTTATATCAGTCAGCGTCCGGACAAGGAAATCCGAAAAGGTCCCGATAATCTTTGGTGTGGTTCAAATAATCATTATCTTTTATTTGAGTGTAAAAGTGAAGTGGTTGAGACGCGCAAGGAAATTACTAAACAGGAAGCTGGGCAGATGAATAATCATTGTGCATGGTTTGAAGATCAATACGGTTGTGGAATAGTGGTAGATAGATTTATGATTATTCCAACAAAAGTATTGTCGTATGAGGGTGATTTCACCCATTTGGTTAAGATAATTCGTCGCAGAAATCTCAAAAAGCTAAAAGAACAGATTAAAGATTTTGTTAAAGAACTAAAAATCTTCGCATTGGACGAAATATCTGATGCAACCTTGCAAGAGCTTTTAGCACTGCACCATCTGAACGTTGAGGAATTCGCTGATCAATATTCAGAAGACTATTACCATCAAACAAAATGAACAAATGGGAGCATGGCTGGTTGGATAAACTCAAAACCCACAGTTTTCCATTATTACAAACTAGAAGGACTACGCTTTTCAAAATGAATTTATTGATTTAGTATCTCTTGATATCCCACACCATCGTGGTATACTAAAAATGTACAATAACAGTAAGGGAGTGCATTGCCATGAGCAAACAACTTGTTGCCTATTTCTCTGCCAGCGGCATCACTGCAAAGGTTGCCGAAAATCTCGCGGATGCGATCGGTGCCGATATTTTTGAAATCCAGCCCAAAGTTCCTTACACCAAGGCGGATTTGAACTGGATGGATAAGAAGGCTCGCAGTACCATCGAAATGAGCGACCCTGCTTCTCGCCCTGCCATTGCTGTCAAGCGCGACAACATGGAGGACTATGATACGATTTTTGTCGGGTTTCCCATCTGGTGGTATGTCGCTCCAACGATTATCAATACCTTTTTGGAATGCTACGACTTAAAGGGAAAGATGATCATTCCTTTTGCCACTTCTGGCGGCAGCGGCATGGGAAAGACCAATGAGAAACTGGCACCGAGTTGCCCTGGTGCTAAACTTCTGCACGGAAAAGTTTTCCCTGCGACCTCCACAAAGGCAGACTTGTCTGCATGGGTGGAAACGCTCAATTTCTGATTTTTACATAGACACAGCAAAAAAAGGCGGTGGCTTCCCACAATAAGGGAATCCACCGCCTTTTTTTGCTGGAAGTTACTAGCATATTGGTTCATTTGCCTAAATCAGAAAACCTATTGCAATTTTGACAAAACACAAACAGGTGTTTATTATATATCGAATTCTAATTGCTTGATAATTATATAAAATCATATAAGTTAAAATTATTTAAAGATTTCATAATTACTTTTTTGTTGCAGTGTTCCTAAATCCTGTAAATAGTCATATTTTCTCAAAGATAGCTCTTTCTCGATTCCCTCTTCATAGCGATCAATTGCAATCATAACATCTACAAGTCTTTTATATTTTCCACTGTAACAATCTAGCAGTAAATCAAATATTTGATCTGGATCTTGAGATTGTGAAAAAATGTATTGTTCATACATTTTGCTTTTTACATTGTCAATCGCTTTGTCTTTAATAAATTTGGTGAGAGTATATAATGTGGAATACGATTCAAACTTTTTTACAAGTTCGTCAATTGAAAATGGCTCATGATTTTTGTGAAGATGTTGTACAATATATATGAAGGCATTTATGCATTTTACAAATCCAATCCAAGCATTAGTTTGACTAAGACGATATATTCCTGTCCAAGATAACTCACAAATCTCATGATAGAGCTTGGGATACACCTTAGAAAGCAACTCTATCATGCTTTTTCCAGTAAGTTGGTTTAATATAAGTGTAAGTGGATATGCATTGCTCGCTTTAGCATTGGCCAATGCAAAGGCGCGGTCTAAAAAAGTGGCGACAATTTGCCGTTCTAGCGCAGTTGATTGAAAGTTGTTACGAACAACATCCTCAATTAACGCACGTTGAAAAAGCGACTGCGAATCAGATGCCCTGTCTTCAATTTCACTTGCAATTGCCGTAAAAGTGATTTGCGAATTCAAATCGAGAAAACGGCAGATGTTATCGTAATGTGTTTCAAACTGGTCAGCAGCATATTGGCGAAAAAGTAAATCTGTATCATTTGGTTTTGGAATGAAAATCTTACTTTTCGAATCTTCGTCGTAAAATTGTGGAAGATAATATTTATAAAAGTTAGAAGTTCTCGAATCTTCATAGGCAACAAATTCAAAATGGGTTAGCAACTGTTCTTCGGGCATACTTCGAGATAATATTTTTTTGCGATTGTCAAAATAACGAAATGGATCTTCTTTGTGCTTTTTATCAAGTTGCAGCTGTATTCGGCCATTCGCCCAAAAGTCATCTAACTTGATAAGCAGCTCGGTAGTTGACTTCAATTTAATGCACGCAGGAACAGACATACATAGAATATCTTGACCAAATACCAAAAGATCAAACCGCAAGCGGTTCCGTAGTTGCATATAATGAAGATTATTCGACTCACTCGTGAGGTGGTCAAGATAATCAATATAAAAGCTTTTTTGATGTACATTCATGATGGTGTCCTCCTTTCATGGAAAACATACACCGAAAGAAAACCACCGACTAATGGCTAATACAAGAATTTAAAACCCTATTATCATTATAGTATCAACAAGGAAGCTCGTCTACCCTAATTAAGAAAATTATATAAAATATAGAATTTTGAGAAGCACATAACTATGCCTTGTATTTTATTACGCAAAGTTCCTGCTGATCTTCATCCCAAAGAGCCAGTGTCCACCGCATAGTGGTCGCAGCTGCGGCATCTGCGACCTCTTTCACCGAATACATAGCGGCTGGCTTCAGGGCATTGAAGAAGCGGTACCGCCCATGTTTCACATGAGGAAGCGGAAGTTCTTCTTCCAGCTTTATGGACGAGAGCAGATGGTTGATGGCCGAGCGGCTGTGCGGAATGTCCCGCCAGTGCTTGATGTCGGAATTGATATCCTCACCATTGACCTCATAATAGATTGCCAGAACCACTTCACCATTGGGCGCAGTCCCAGATAACTCATAGACCCATGACCCTCGGTAAGCATCCCGGTGAATGCCGACTTCCCGCAGAATATCCTGTTCGTCCATTTTTCGTTCCATTATAAGGATTCCTCGCAAGAAGCGTCCGCTTCGGCTTCTTTCTTTCCAACGTACTTCCGTATCATCTGAATGACACTTTTGGAATTCAGCGGTTTGGTAAGATGCTCATTCATGCCTGCTTTTTTGCTGCGGGCGATATCATCTGTGAACGCATTGGCGGTCATCGCAAAGATTGGAACCGTTTTTGCATCAGGATGTGCCGATGCACGAATCGTTCGTGTCGCTTCCTGCCCACCCATGATCGGCATCATAATGATATTGTCAATATCAGTGTGCCCATAGAAAAGGGATACTGAGCTTTTCCAGAAAGTCTGGTGCAGACTCTTTGACAACAAAGTTGTCGTAGAAATATTGAATCCGGTAGGTGTACTCATACCTGCGTTCTGGAATGGCCGCATCAATAACGGAACCGTTGCTCAGTGCGCTTCGCTTGATGGGCTCCATGGTATTCTTTGCCAGATTGCAATAATAGACAGCAGTGTAATCAATGCAGAGTGCTTCCAGAAGTTTTTGGTCGCGTTCCAAAAGCTCCTGTGGTGAAAGCTGATTGTCCGGTCGTTCTTTCATGTGTGTGTCCCTTTTTCGTTGAACCACGGTTTCAGAAAAATAGATAGTCATTTCATATTATAGAGGATAAAAAGCCGGAATCCTATGGACAGGATAAAACAAAATATGCACAAAATCGAAGACTTTACCTGAAAACGCAGCAGTTCAGCCGAACACACGCTATGCTTACAGGCGTGGGCGGTAAAATAAAAGGAGCGAAGGCGAATTTTACGCCTTTGCTCCTAAAAAAGTGCTTTATCCGTTGTCGGCACAGGTCAAGGAAAGCTCACACAGAGTTCTATTTCCCTCTATATTTTGATTTTTCCAGCTATCTGAATTATCTTTCGATTTCAGGTAACAGCAGATACGGGGGACAGTTCATACACATGGTCGAACTGAGCTTTGCGTTCGTCACTTAGGTGATGGCTAAGGGGATTCGCTTCGCCTAGAGAGTCTGCACGCCTAACATTCTTGCGTAGTCCCTGAACGATATTCCACGTCTCTTTATCGATAATCGGTTCTTGTGTTCCTTCAAAAATCACCCAATCTGCTTTATCAGCCTTTTGGGACTTTTTCTCCTTGTACGATTTTTTGTAGGTGCGAAAATTTACAGTGCAGCCAGTGTACTCAAGACGATCAAGTATCGAGGCAACTGTGTTTCCTCGCCACATATAGGGATTGTTATAATCACAATCTGATTGATGATTCCCTATTCCTTTCTTGGCGAGATAGTACGAGGGACGCTCGACCTTGCTTTCTGCAAGGCATCTTGCAATTTCATAGGGACCTTTGCCGTCTATGCTCATTTGAAAAATCCTTCGGACAATCGCGCAGCCGCTTCTTCATCCACAACCCAATGATCTGGGTTTTCTGGGTCTTTGACATAACCATAGCAGGGTGAATTGCTGGTGTGTGCCTTTCCGGACATACCTCTTGATTTTAGAACAGCCTTAATTTTCTTGCTGGTATCACGGACATACCACTCGTTCATAATATTCAGGAACGGTGCAAATTCGTTGCTCTGCTGATCGTTACTGTCGATGCTGTTACCAACGGCAATAAAACGAACTTCTTTTTCTCGAAAGAGAATATCTGTAAAGAAGCCGACTTGAAGATGGTCACGCCCAACCCGGCTAAGGTCTTTGACAATAACAGTCGTTATCTTTCCGTCCTTTACGCCGGAAACAAGTTCATTCCATGCCGGACGGTCAAAGGACGCTCCAGACCAACCATCATCTGTGTAGTGGTGCAGATTGATAAACCCATGCTCTTTTGCATAGGTTTCAAGCATCTGCTTCTGATGAACAATGCTATTGCTGTCACCGTCTCCGTCATCATCGCGAGAAAGCCGCTCATATAACGCTGTTATGCCGATTTCCTTGACTTTTTTCTTTTTCATGGGTCGTTTCTCACCTCCAGTTCTGTATATCAACTACCCACAGTGATAACATATCACATCCGTGAAATGCTTCGGTGCGCTCGTCTGTCCTTCTTTCAATTCAGCGTTAAGGATAGCGCACTCGCTTTCTTCCACATCCGGGAGAGAAACCAATTCCTGTTTCCGGTTCAGAATATCAGCCAGTACCTCACGCTCCACGGCTTTCCGTCCTTCTTCCAGAATTTCTTTTCCCTTTGCAGTAAATTCCTCGCCGGCACATTCCGTAGTCAGCATGGTTTCCAAATAACGGAACGGCTTACTTACCGCCATCAGCGTCCGGGCGATAATGAGTTTCAAAATGTTCTGCTCACCTTTGGGCAGAGCATCCAAATCAGCCTTGAGCATACTGCGAGTAGGCAGGATAGCATGATGGTCGGTGACTTTTTCCCGATTGACGGTGCGCCGTGTCCGGGGAATATCGGCATCATCTGCGTCACCGACTGCAATTCCAACGAAGTCCTCCAGTTCTTCGGCAAGTTCTTCCAGCATTTCCTCGTCATCGTCTGTAATGTAACAGCTGTCGGTTCGGGGATAAGTGGTGAGTTCTCGCTCATAGAGGTCTTGCAGATAATCTAGCGTCTGCTGTGCGCTGTATCCCAGCAGACGGTTTGCATCTCGCTGGAGCGTGGTCAGGTCATACAGCGATGGCGGATTTTCGGATTTTTCCTTGCGAGTCACTTTTTGAATCGTGGAAATCATCTCCTTTCGGCAGGCTGCAAGCAGGTTTTCCGCATCCGCTTTTTCAGAAATGCGGCGGCTGGATGCCACACAGCCACTGCTCAGTTCCAAATCTACGGTGTAGAATTTTTCGGGAACAAAGGCAGCAATGGCAGCTTCTCGCACCACCGTCATGGCAAGCACTGGGGTCATAACACGCCCCACCGCCAGCGGTTGACCGTACAGGCACGAAAAAAGC
>OLHG01001895.1_pt1 | contig 11935 bp, 11 predicted proteins | sample 1605971 | NCBI WGS metagenome assembly OLHG01 (sample SAMN03283289) | human gut metagenome | biome: human-associated habitat; material: feces | host: Homo sapiens | place: Peru | collected 2012 | reverse complement strand
ATATGTCATATACCACAGCACCAAAGAAATTTACCGAGGGTGAGGATCCGGTCAACAGTGCGATGTATGACGTTCATGAGGGATATTGTGTTCACTTTGCTTCTGCTGCGGCGGTGGGCTTCAGGATACTGGGAATCTCCACCGTGTATAATACAGGTTATGTGGTGCCGTCGTCTGCGTGGATAAAGCAGTCGGATGGAACATATCGTGCGGTGGTTCTGGATAAATACAGTCATGCGTGGATTGAAGCGTACAGTGAGGATGCCGGTGACTGGGTGATCGTGGATGCCACACCGCTTGGAGACAGGGCGGATACTTTGGGGATACCGAAGGAACCGGATTACAGCGGTGATAATACTGCGGACAATTCATCGGATGATACAGAGGAGCCGGAGACTTCTGAGGAGACTTCAAGTTCGGATGTAACAACGGAAGCGACAACTGATTCGACAACCCAGATGTCAGAGAATACAGAAGTCACTACGGAGACGGATGGTGATTCTTCAAATGGCACAGGAGAAAATGGCAATCAGGTAGATGTCCCGGATGATGGCAGTGGAGATGCACAGGCGGGATCACCGGGGGATGCCGGGGATGGCCTGTCGGAGCTTGTACAGAACAGAGTGTTCAGAACAGTCGTTGTTGTGCTTGCCGTGATACTGATATTGTGGGGCTCAGTCATCTTCAGAAGAAGGACGATAGTTGCGCGCAGGAGACGCAGGCTTGTGGGAAGAAACAGGATATCAGCCATATACGAGATGTCCACGGCGATGTATGATATGATGGTGTTTTCTGGTGCCATAGAGAACGTCAGTGAGAACGACACGGAGTATGCCGACACTGTCACGGAGTCGTGCAGCTTCATAAATGGCGATGAGTTCACAGAGTTTATAAAATGGGTTCAGGCTGCTGTATACGGACGCGTTGAGCCGGATGACAGGCAGATCGCGGCTGCCAGAAAGCTGTATACAAAGGTAAGGGCATACACATATCTTGGCCTTGGGTTCAAGGGCAGATTTGTGTGGAAGTATGTAAAGTGTTACGACTGCGGAGGACGCAGAAGGAAGAGATAACATAATTTGTCACGAAAGAAGTAGTATTTAAGATGGAATTTAGAAAAGGGTTAAAGGATGGAATACCGATAGCGCTGGGGTATTTCGCGGTAAGTTTTAGTTTTGGTCTGCTGGCGGTAAAGGGCGGACTCACAAGTTTTCAGGCGGTCATCATAAGCCTGACAAATGTAACCAGTGCGGGACAGTTTGCAGGACTCAAGATTATCCTTGCAGGGGGAACGTTGGTTGAGATGATACTCACCCAGTTCATAATCAATCTGAGATATTCTCTCATGAGCCTGTCACTTTCACAGAAGCTTGGGGAGGCAGTTGGAATCAAGGAGAGACTTGTAATAGCATTTGCAAATACTGACGAGATATTTGCGGTGGCGATGGGCCATGTGAAGGAATTGACATTTGGCTATATGATAGGACTTCAGCTGCTGCCGATAGTCGGCTGGACGGGCGGAACCCTGTTCGGTGCGGTGGCATCGGGACTTCTTCCAAAGTCCGTAAGCAGCGCACTCAGTCTGGCACTCTACGGAATGTTCGTTGCCATAGTCATGCCGGTTGCGAAGAAGTCCAGACCGGTTGCCATAGTTGCGCTTGTGGCGGCAGTTATATCATGTGTGCTGTATTACGTTCCGATATTTAAATTCATATCGACGGGAATCGCCATAATCATAAGCACTGTGGCAGCCTCTGTGATCGGAGCTATATTCTTCCCTGTGGGAGCTGAGAAAGAAGAGGTGCAGTGATGAATATATACATATATATAATAACCATGGCGGTCGTCACTTACCTCATAAGAATGGTGCCGCTGGTGGCGTTCCGCAAGAAGATAGAGAACAGATTTGTCAATTCATTCCTCTACTATGTGCCGTATTCATGTCTCACGGCGTTGACACTTCCGTCCATTTTATACAGTACGGAGAGTATCATAAGCGCTGTATGTGGATTTGTGGTAGCGCTCATACTTGGAATCAAGCAGAAGGGGCTTATAGTAGTTGCCGCTGCTGCATGTGTGACTGTGTTCGTGGTGGAGTGGATATTAAAACTGATGTAGAAATCTATGATGTCTGGAGATTTGGACCGGATGGCTGAATGTGACAAAACGATAAGAAGGAGGTAAGCAGGAAATACCTGTGTATGATATATGAGATTTCCGAAATTTATAAAAAGGGGCGATACGATAGGCTTTGTTGCCCCATCATTTGGCTGTGATACAGAGCCGTATAAGACTGCATTTGGCAGAGCACAGGAGAACTTCAGGAATATGGGATTCGGTATACAGATCGGGCCAAATTGTTATACCGGTGAAGGCATAGGAATCAGCAATAAGCCTGGGCTGTGCGGGCAGGAGATAAATGACTATTACACATCGGAGAAGAACGATGCGCTCATATCCTGCGGCGGCGGTGAGCTCATGTGTGAGATACTTAACTATGTTGATTTTGACAGACTGAGGGCAGCAGTCCCGAAGTGGTTCATGGGATATTCGGACAACACAAACCTCACGTTCCTGCTCACCACGCTGTGCGATACGGCGTCCATATATGGTCCGTGTGCGGCGGCATTTGGACAGGAGCCGTGGCACCGATCGGTTGTGGATGCTATGGCTGTCCTTCAGGGTCAGAAGCTGTCATTTGCCGGATACGACGGATGGGAGAAGGAGTCCCTCAGGGATGAGGAGCATCCATTCCTGCCGTACAACATCACGGAGCCGAGGGTGATAAAGGGATATCCAGAGAAGTTTCAGGTGAGCGGACGAATGATAGGCGGCTGCATGGACTGTCTGGTGAACCTTATAGGAACAAAGTTTGACCGTGTTGGCGAATTCCTTGAGGGATATAAGGATGATGGTTTTATCTGGTTCCTCGAGTCCTGTGATCTGAACGTCATGTCCATAAGACGTGCCATGTGGCAGATGGACAACGGCGGATGGTTCAGATACTGCAAGGGCTTTATGATCGGCAGACCGCTGCAGTTCGGACAGGAGATGATGGGTCTTGACCAGTATCAGGCTGTGCTGGGAATCATTGGAAAGTATGATGTACCGGTTGTGATGGATGTGGATCTTGGCCATTTGTCACCGATGATGCCAGTGGTATGCGGCAGCATGGGAACTCTTGTGGTGGATGGTCAGGATATGAGTCTTTCCATGGAGATGAGGTAGTGAGAAGCCTGTTGGCTGTTTGATTGGCTGAAAAAGGCTGAAAATGGTTGAAAAAATAAAGGCAAAAAAAATAAAAAATACTATTGTGCAAAAAAATATATCGTGCTACACTAGGTGGCAGATATGACAAAGGCATAGACGGAAAGAGTAGTGTGATGGAGGCATCCAGAGAGAGCTGCATATGTGGATCGGATGAGATCAAATATTAATTCTGAACATATGGTGGGAGCAGCTTATGATATATCACATGAAGACCACTCCTGAGCCGTGCGCGATATAAGCGTCACCGCGTAGCTGCGTTAAAGGCATAATTGAGTTAAAAGTTAAGGTGGAAACGTGCATACGCACCCTTAGATAAATTATATCTAGGGGTGCTTTTTTATTTTTTACCTTAAAGAAGTAAGAAGGAGAACTGACATGGTTAATTTCAAAGAAGACGAACAGCTTAAGACACTGAATCATTCCTGTGCACATCTTATGGCACAGGCTATCAAGCATCTGTACCCACAGGCAAAGTTCTGGGTAGGACCGGTAGTTGCTGAAGGATTCTACTATGATGTAGATCTTGGCGATGACGTTATCAGAGGCGAGGAAGATCTCGCAGCCATCGAGAAAGAGATGAAGAAGGTTGCCAAGAGCGGCAAGAAGATCATCCGCAAGGAGATATCCAAGGAGGAAGCTCTTGAGATGTTTAAGGATGACGAATACAAGCTCGATCTTATAAATGGACTTGAGGATGGAACGATCACATGCTATGAGCAGGGTGATTTCACAGACCTCTGCCGTGGACCTCACGTAGACAATGTAAAGCTTTGCCGTAACTTCAAGCTCATCAGACATTCAGGAGCTTACTGGAAGGGCGACAGCAAGAATAAGGTTCTCCAGAGAATATACGGTGTGTGCTTCCCTACAAAGGAGGAGCTTGAGGAGCATCTTCAGTTACTTGAGGAGGCAAAGGAGAGAGACCACAGAAAGATCGGCAAGGACATGCAGCTTTTCATGGTCGATGACCTCGTAGGACGTGGACTTCCAATGTTCCTTCCAAAGGGATATACAGTATGGCAGGAGCTTGAGAACTATATCAAGCGCAAGGAGAGAAAGCTTGGCTACCTCCACGTTATGACACCTTGTGTAGGTACAGTAAACCTCTACAAGACATCAGGTCACTGGGATCATTACAAGGACAACATGTTCCCTGCAATGGAGATGGAGGGAGAGTCATTTGTACTTCGTCCAATGAACTGCCCACACCACATGATGATATATGCAAACAAGATGCACTCATATAAGGATCTTCCTATCAGGATCGCTGAGATCGCACACGACTTCAGATTTGAGGCAAGTGGTACACTCAAGGGTATTGAGAGAGGAAGACACTTCTGTCAGAACGATTCACATATATTTGTGACACCAGACCAGATTGAGGAAGAGTTTGCAGGAGTTGTTAAGCTCATATTTGACACATACAAGGATTTCGGGATCACAGATTACAGATGCGTACTGTCACTCCGTGACCCAGAGGACAAGGTAAAGTATCACGATGACGATGAGATGTGGAACACAGCAGAGAACGCTCTCAGAAGAGTTCTTGATGATATAGGAATCGATTACACAGAGGAGATCGGTGAGGCTGCATTCTACGGACCAAAGCTTGATGTAAATGTTAAGCCGGCCGTAGGAAATGAGTACACACTCTCGACATGTCAGCTCGACTTCTGTCTGCCAGCCAAGTTCGATCTGAAGTATATCGACAAGGACGGCGAGAAGAAGACACCTGTAGTTCTCCACAGAGCTATCCTTGGATCTCTCGACAGATTCATGGCTTACATTCTTGAGGAGACAAAGGGAAATCTTCCAACATGGCTTGCACCTGTACAGGTAAGAGTTATGCCTGTAAAGACGGACAACGAGGATCTCATGGCTTATGCTCACAAGGTTGTTGATGCTCTTGATGCCATCGACGTTCGTGTAGAGCTTGACGACAGAGCAGAGAAGCTTGGTTATCGTATGCGTGAGGGTCAGGTCCAGAAGGTTCCATACCTTCTCGTAATCGGATTCAACGAGGCTGAGAACGGAACAGTATCATACAGACTCCACGGTGAGGCTGACACAACAGTTCTTCCACTTGATGAGTTCGTACAGAAGATCGACACAGAGATCAAGACAATGGCTCATAAGTAAAAGTGAATGTGAATAAATACAAAGGAGTTCTGCAATATATGTTATTGCAGGACTCTTATTTTTGCTATCGCCAATGTTTGGAGGCTATGTTATACTAATTACATTAGACTTCAGGAGGTATGTATATGGGCAGTTATTTGAATCCGGGAAATGATCTGTTTAAAATGGCAAGGCAGTCACAGATTTTTATAGATAAAAGTGGATTGATAGATGTAACCAATAAGAGCCTTGGAACTTTACAACGCTATATGTGTGTGAGTCGTCCAAGAAGATTTGGTAAGTCGATGGCTGCTGATATGCTTGCGGCATATTATGGAAGATGTGCGGATTCTATGTATTTGTTTCACGATCTTAAGATAGAAGGCAGCGATACATTTGAAAAGCATCTCAATCAGTATGACGTTATAAAAGTGGATATGCAGGAATTTCTCAGTGCGACTGATAATGTTGCAGATATGCTTAAACTGATACAGGACAGACTTATCAGAGAATTGGTGAGCGCGTATCCGGAATATGTATGCACGGACAATCTGGTATTTGCCATGAAAGATATATACTCGGCAACTAAACATCCGTTTGTTATACTTATAGATGAATGGGATTGCCTTTTTAGAGAATACGAGCAGGATAAGGATGCACAGAAGAAATATCTTGATTTTCTGAGGTCGTGGCTAAAGGACAAGGATTATGTTGCTCTGGCATACATGACTGGAATTTTGCCGATAAAAAAATATGGTTCACATTCCGCTCTTAATATGTTTATGGAATATTTAATGACTGATCCGGGAAATCTGGCAGAATATTTTGGATTTACGGAGACAGAGGTAAGGGAGTTGTGCGAACAGTATAATATGGAGTTTGATGAGGCAAAGGACTGGTACAATGGATATCATCTGGTGTCGCACACTGCTTCAGGAGATTTGAAATTCTCTATGTATAGTCCAAAGTCAGTTGTTGAGGCTATGTTGCGTCATAGATTTGGCACATACTGGAATCAGACTGAGACATATGAGGCGTTGAAGATATATATCCAGATGAATATGGATGGACTTAAGGATGCGGTGGTAAAGATGCTGGCGGGTGAGAGTGTCCATGTCAACACCGGAACGTTCAGCAATGATATGACTACATTTGCATCAAAGGATGATGTTCTTACGCTTCTTGTTCATTTGGGGTATCTCACATATAACAGTGATGGTGAAACTGTTGCGATTCCAAACAAAGAGGTCTCTAAGGAGTATGTAAATGCTATAAGCACGATGCAATGGAATGACGTTATCCGTGCAGTTGATGGGTCAAGAAAACTTCTGGAATCACTGTGGAACATGGATGCCCAGGCGGTTGCTGACGGTATAGAATCAGCACATCAGGAGATACCATCAATTGAATACAATGATGAGAATTCGCTCAGTTGTACAGTAAACCTGGCATTTTATTTCGCGAGAGAGTATTACAAAATAGTTCGTGAACTTCCTGCGGGGAGAGGATTTGCTGATATTTGTTTTATTCCTAAGACCAGACATCTGGATAAGCCGGCAATCGTAGTTGAGCTAAAATGGGATAAGGATGTTCAGGCTGCTATAGATCAGATCCGGGAAAGAAAATATGTGGATGCATTGAAAAACTATAAAGGCAATTTGCTTCTTGTTGGGATAAATTACGACAAAAAGACCAGAAAACATGAGTGTAAGATAGAAAAGCTGGAAAAATAAGTAAGATATAGTGCAATTAGATATTTAATAATAGAGGAGACGGACTGCATAGTTGGTCTCCTATTTTTTTTATTCCTACAATGTTAATTTACGTTGCTTGTACATTAAATGGTTTATCTGTTCCGGATGCGGATGTGCTGATCGATATGGCAAACTTGCTTGGTGTGTCAGCAAACCAGCTCCTTGGACTTGAAGAAGATAACAATAGAAATGAGAATTTATCAATGGAACTGGCGAGACTGAAGGAACAGCTTGAAAAGCAGGATCAGAAAGAAAAACTGCAGCTTCAGGTAAGCAGAAAAAGAGGTTTTATCTTGGCTCTATCATTTCTTACAATGGTGATTGCGATGAGTGTAAAAAACGATCTTGTATCAATAATATTGGTAGGGGGATGTATGTTGACAGCAACTGCCATTCTGTATCGCAATTTATCCCTGTTTACAAGTATTAAAAGCGATGACGGACGAGCTGGGATTATGCGTATTACCGTAATTTTCAATATGGTAATACTAGTTATTGGCGTTGTTGTTACTTTTTTGAATGTGTCCGATATTATCACATTTTCGGAAGATGGGGAGAAAACGTTTGCCATGATATTTGTGTCTTGTATAATGATATTCGCGGGCATTGTATGTCCGAAACTCCCATATAATCGATATATTGGTCTGCGGTTGCCGTGGACAGTGCAGGATGAGGATACATGGAATATAGCACATAGAATTTTGGGCTATATCTCAATTCCTGTTGTGTTGCTATATATAGCCTGTACATGTACAATTCAGGATTTTAAGGCTGTGTCCGTTGCTATTATGATAACATGGATTGGTATACCGGGTGGAATATCGTATGTTCATTTTCACAAAAAATATCATGGTAAGTAAGTAGTACTTACAATTTCATACAATATTTTACACCACAGGTTCACTTACCCTGTCCGCAAGGACAGGGTATTATTTTGGGGTAAATAAATGCATAATGTGAGGGGGCACAGGATATGAGACAGGGATATAAGTTTATACGTGAGAGTGACCGCAAATGGGATGATGAGCAGCAAGGCGAATCGAACTCGATACTGAATCAAAAGAGATTTCTCGAAGATTTTGCTCGCAAAAGCGGTATGAAAAATATCAAGCATTTTACCGATGACGGTTACACAGGGCGTAACTTCAACCGTCCCGGATTTCAGGCAATGCTTGCAGAAGCCGAAGCCGGAAAAATCGGCACGATTATCGTCAAGGATATGAGCCGTTTCGGCAGAAACTATCTTGAAGTTGGCTTTTATACCGAGATTCTGTTCCCCAAGAAGCAGATACGCTTTATCGCAATCAATAACAGCGTGGACAGCGACAAACCACAGGATAACGACTTTACCCCGTTCCTCAACATAATGAACGAGTGGTATGCCAAGGACACCAGCAACAAGATAAAGTCCATCTTTCTGTCCCGTATGAATGATGGCAAACGCTGCTCCGGCAGCATTCCCTACGGCTACAATCGACTGCCCGAAGATAAACAGACCTTAGTGGTCGATCCTGTTGCTTCTCAGGTGGTAAAACACATCTTTGAGCTTGCGGCAGAGGGCTTGACACCTCCGGCAATCGCAAGACAGCTAACGGAGGAAAAGGTGCTTATCCCATCGGCGTACACCCTCCAATATCACCCCGAACAATGCAACCGAAAAGCGGAGTACGGCTGCACAAGCTGGAACGCAAACACGGTAAGAGAGATTTTAAGCCGACAGGAATATCTCGGTCATACTGTGCTGAGAAAGACCATCGGAACGAATTTTAAGACCGATGAACGCCGCTTTGCCAGCGATGAAGAACGCCTTGTGTTTGAGGACACCCACGAGCCTATTGTAGACAGCGAGCTGTGGGAACGGGCACACAGAGGCTTGAAGCACGCCACACGCCGCATAAAGGAAGGAACACACCAAGAGGAATGCTTACTGCCCGGTCTTGTGTACTGTTACGATTGCGGCAGTAAGATGTCCTATCAGACGAATTACTACAAAAGCGGAGAACCCTATCATTCGTTCCGATGCAGCAGCTACGGAAACAGAACCGTGAACTGCACCATCCATCATATCAGCGACAAAGTCCTCTATCAGTTGGTACTGCGCTCCATCCAACGCCTTTCAAGCCACATTATCGCAGATGAGCGTGGCTTTGCGGAAGAACTGAAAAGCAAATGGGAAGCACAGGCGAATGGCAAACCGCAAAAGCAAAAGAATGAACTTCAGACAATTAATCGCCGACTGAACGAGCTTGACCGTCTGATTGGAAGCCTTTATGAGAATTTCATTTCAGGTCTGCTGCCCGAAAAGCAGTACAAGTCCCTGATGAAGAAATACTCGACTGAACAGGACAGCCTTGAGAGCCAAGTGTCGGAAATTCAGGAGAAGCTGGAGCAAACGAAAGCGTCCTCTGCTCATATCGGGCGGTTTATCAGGCTCATCAAGAAGTATAAGCAGCCCGCAGAGCTGACAAAAGAGATGGCGTGTGAACTAATTGATAAAATCGTTGTTCACGAAGCCATAGGCAAAAAGCCGAACCGACAGCAGCAGGTGGACATCTACTATAACTTCATCGGGCAGTTTGACCTCCCGCTTTCCGAAAAGGAAATTGCCGAAGCAAGACGGAAAGCCGAGCAAGAAGCGGCGGAAAAAGCCAAGCGCAAGAAGAACCGGCAGCGTGAGAGCAATGTTGCACATCAAGCCAAAGCAAAGGCGGAACGCTGGGCGGCGAATGACGGTCATAAGTATCCGAAGCGTGTGTGCGAACAATGCGGCAAAGAGGTTTATCCGAACAGCACAAGGCAGAGGTTTTGCAACACCGACTGTACAAAAGCCCATCAGCAGGCAGAAAAAGAGAAGAAACGCTTTGCCGAAAAGGGAGAGCACACCTTCCGTCAAAAGGTCTGCAAGATTTGCGGCAAGCCCTTCTGGACATCCAATGGTCAGGAGGTGCTATGCTCCAAGGAATGCAAAGCAATCAACCGCAGGCAGAAACAGCTTGCTTATTATCATCGTAAGCAATCCGAGCAGAAAGCCGGAGAAGCAATATAAAACCAAGGAAGACGACACAATGGAGAAATTCATCACAGACGAAAGGACAGGCTTGCAGTATGAGCTTGTCGGGGACTACTATCTGATCGCCGGAGAGGACGAGCCGGAGGGCAGACCCATCGGCATTTGGGGACAGCGACACCTGCGGTATATCCGCAAGCACAAGGTCAGCTTGTATGCCGAGCTGCTGACCACCGGCAAGCTGAACGATTACCTTGCAGACCTCAATGAGCAGGCAGAAGCAATGTTTTCTCGGCTGGTAAAGCAGCTTTCCGAAAAAGAGGGCGTAACGGAAGCCCTCAAAGCGGAAAATCAAATGCTGTGGGTGCAGAGGATGAACAACATCCGCAGTGCTGCTATGGAAAGCGTTGCAAACGATTTGATTTACTGTTAGGAGGACGGCTATGAAGGTCAAGCTGGACGATTATGAGGTGCGGGTGCTGATAAACGGCTTGGTACAGCAGCACAGGAGCTATGACGCAGAAACCAACGGTCAGATTGACGCCCTCGCCCTTCGCCTGTGTGACATTGCTGAAGCAATGAAGCCGGGGCGAAAGAAGAAAATCCCCTTTGAGCCGGTAGAAATCAGAGTAATTTGTCAGTGCCTTATGGAGTGGCGAAATCGAGAGATACAGGCTGAAAGGCACGGTGCCGTGGATGCCTTAAACGAATTGCTGATACGGTTTACCCGCTAAAGAGAAAAGTCGCTGTCAACAGACGGCGGCTTTTCCTTTTCGGGTAGTATTCAAGAAGTCATAAAGTTCTGTGAGTAATGGAAGGAAACAAAAAGTGATTAGAAAATCGATAAAAGCACCGTACAGCGAGGAACATAGACGAAAAGCAAGCGAGAAAGCCCAAACATATTTCAGCCAAAACAATTCAGAAAGTGAATAAGGAAAAGTCAATGTAAATGAAACGGACGTCAATATCACAATCATATCATTTTGATATAATTGTGATATTAAATTCTTAAAACTGCGCATTATTCTTGTATTGAACCACGGCTGTTCATACTTATTCATATCTATTTCCTGATTTTCATATATAAAGCTGCTATAATAAACTAAAAGGAGGCATTGAATCATGGAAGAAGTGTTAAACGACAAGTGGGTAGGAATAGAAGAAGTCGCTAACTACCTTGGTGTAAATAAGGACTCCGTAAGAAATTGGATAAAAAAAACTGATTCAAGTATTCCTGCACACAAGATAGGACGCCAATGGAAATTCAAGCTATCTGAATTAGATGAGTGGGTAAAGAGTGGAAAGAGCTCTTTTTGATGGAGGAAGTAAAATGGAAAACAGCAAGGTGATTGTACCACCTATAAAATGCCAAGGGATTAAGACTAAAATTGTTCCCTTTATTAAAGAAAAAGTTGAAAGAAATACGGACGGAGTTTGGATTGAACCTTTTGTCGGAACAGGCGTTGTGGCGTTTAACATGGCTCCGCAAAAAGCCATTCTTTGCGATAAAAATCAGTATATAATTGCTTTATATCAAGGAATACAAAATGGAACTATTACAAACCAGATTGTAAGAGAGTTTCTTGAGTTCCATGGAGAAAAATTAGAGCAACAAGGTGCAAGTTATTACAAAGAAATGAGAGATAAGTTCAATCAAAATGGTGATCCGCTACATTTCTTGTTTCTCAACAGGTCGGATTTTAACGGCATGATTCGTTTTAACCGCCACGGTCAATTTAATGTTCCGTTTTGCCAAAAACCAAATAGATTTGCAAAAGCATATGTT
>OLHG01001894.1_pt1 | contig 11935 bp, 11 predicted proteins | sample 1605971 | NCBI WGS metagenome assembly OLHG01 (sample SAMN03283289) | human gut metagenome | biome: human-associated habitat; material: feces | host: Homo sapiens | place: Peru | collected 2012 | reverse complement strand
TAATACTATTATATCACTAATGATAATAAAAGTCAATAGATTTTTGCAAAAAATTAAAAATTTTTAGAAGAATCACTCACTATTGTTTTAAATCCATTTCCTTCAGAAGATAATTGCGTTTTTAATTCAGTAGTTCCATCTCCTCCTAAATATTCATCATACTCTTTAGTTTTATAATCCATATATGATAATGTTGATGCAAAGTCTAAGTCTCTCATTAAATTTATATATTTTCCGCCATAGTAATTTCCTTCATTTGAACTTTTGGAAAATACAACTAAATCTTCTATACACCATATTTCATATGGTTTTTCTTCACTTCCATCTAGTTCGTTACCATCTTTATCTTTTGTAATATCTCCTGGATATTTGTCTATTATTAATTCCTTAGGCTCTGACACATTTCCTTTATTATCTAGCTCATAATATCTATTACTATTCGCAAATTTTACTAGCAAATTGCCACCATCGTTCATCACTTCTGTTTTTCCAGTTCCAGCATTATTATTTAATTTCTCTTGTAATTCATTTTGAACAATATTTCCTCGTTTGTTTTTTCCCATTGCTTGCACTGCAGATGTTTCAATAATTTCTTTTTCATTATTAATTTCTGTTTCTTCTTTTGCTTTTCCGTGATTTTTTTATTATTCCATTGTCTCCACTTAATATTGCCATACTTATTCCGGCTAATATTAATAAGATAATTATTGTTGTTGCTAAAACTAATATTGTTATTCCTTTTTCTTCTTTTAATTTAACTACTTGCAATTTTATCTTTCTTTCCCTTCTTTTTCTTATTCTATATCCTTAAGTATATAACTTTAAGATATATTTTGATGCATAAAAGTCCTGATATCACTCACTTTTATGCTATTTTATTTTTGAATTTTCATTTACATATATTTATTATATATTTTGCATTTTGGGTTGATTTATACAGTGTTTATTGTTATAATGTTTTTAAATTTGAAATCTTAAAGTTATATACTTTAGGATTTTTTTATGCAAAAAACTAGACATTACTTGTCTAGTTTCTCACTTTTATAATTATTCTTTCAAGAAGAACTTTATCTTCTTTCCTTTGCAACTTTAACTAATCCGTACAAACAATGGAGCTGGATTATTTGGTCTAGATTTTAGCTCTGGATGAAATTGACCTGCAATAAAATATGGATGTTCTTTTTGGTCTAATTCAACTATTTCAACTAACTTTCCATCTGGTGAAGTTCCAGAAACTTTTAAGCCAGCATTTTCTAATCTTTCTTTATATTCATTATTGTACTCATATCTATGTCTATGTCTTTCAGAAATTTCAGTTTTGCCATAAATTTTGCTAGCTAAACTTCCATCTTTTATAATGCATGGATAAGCGCCCAAGCGCATTGTCCCACCTTTTTTGTCCACTTTCTTTTGTTCTTCCATAATGTGTATTACTGGATTTTTCGTTTTTTTATCAAGCTCAGATGAGTTAGCATCTTGAAGACCTAATACATTTCTAGCATATTCCACAACCGCCATTTGCATTCCTAAACATATTCCTAAAAATGGAATATTATTTTCTCTTACATATTGTATTGTTGCTATTTTTCCTTCTATTCCTCTGTTTCCAAATCCACCTGGTACAATTACTCCATTGTATTTTCCAAGCATTTCTTTTGCATTTTCTTTTGTTACCTTTTCACAGTCTATAAAATCTATATGTACTTTACAGCCATTTGCAAATCCACCATGTTTAATGCTTTCTGCAATTGATAAATATGAGTCTTCTAATTTTACATATTTTCCAACTATTGCAATATTTATATTTTTATCTTTTAGGTTTTTAATATTTTTTATTAACTCTTCCCAACTCAAATTATTTGGTATATCTCTTAATTTCAGTTTTTCACATATTCTACTTGCTAGTCCTTCTTTTTCTAGCATTAGTGGAACTTCATATAAATTTTCTACTGTTTTATTTTGTATTACATCTTGTTTTTTTACATTACAGAATAATGCAATTTTCTGTTTTAAGTTTTCATCTATTTCTTGTTCTGCTCTACAAACTAGTATGTCTGGTTTTATACCTATTGATTGCAATTCTTTTACTGAATGTTGAGTTGGTTTTGATTTTAGTTCATTTGAGCCATAAATATACGGTAATAAGGTTACATGGATATATGCAACATCTTCTTCATTTCTTTCTATTCCTATTTGTCTAATAGCTTCTAAGAAAGGTAAACTCTCAATATCTCCAACAGTTCCTCCTATCTCTGTTATCACTATATCTACATCTGTATTTTCAAATTTATATACTTTTTCTTTTATAGCATTTGTAATATGAGGTATAACTTGTACTGTTTTTCCTAAGTAATCTCCTTTTCTTTCTCTTTCAATTACTTCTGAGTATATTCTTCCTGTTGTTACAGAAGAATATTTTGTTAAATTCTCATCTGTAAAGCGTTCATAATGTCCTAAGTCTAAATCTGTTTCTGCTCCATCGTCTGTTACAAAAACCTCTCCATGTTCATATGGACTCATTGTTCCTGGGTCTACATTAAGGTATGGATCAAATTTCTGATTTGCTACTTTATATCCTCTATTTTTTAATAGTCTTCCTAATGATGCTGCTGTTATTCCCTTTCCTAGTCCAGATACTACTCCACCTGTTACAAAAATATATTTTTTATTCATTGTTTCCTCCTTACCCTAACACAGTTTGGAAAAAAATAAAAAGCGGATTACAAGAATTTCTATGCAGTGCAAACTGCTAGAAATTCTAGTAATTCGCATATTTATCTTCTACAGAATTTACTCCTACTAGGAGTAAATTCCTAGAATATAAAAAAATAGATTTAAAAATAAACAAAGTTCAAACTGTGTTTTTTTTAAATCTATCATAGATATATGATACCACTTGTTAAAAATGGTGTCAATATAAATTTTTATATTTTTCATAAACATTCAATACTTTTCGTATATATAAGTTAGTTTCTTTGAATGGTATGTTTTCTAGGTCTGAGCCATCTTGTTTTATTGTTCCTTCTTTTATCCATTTGTCAACTCTTCCCATTCCTGCATTATATGCTGCTAACGCTAAGCCCATGTTGTTATATTGATTTAGTAATGTAGAAAAATAGTATGTTCCAATTTTTATATTTATTTCTGGCTGATACAATTCTTCTACATTTACTGTTTGTGCTTCAATATGTTCATACGTCTCAACTGCTGTATTTTCCATAAGTTGCATTAAACCTATAGCCTCTGCATGAGAGTTTGCCTTTTCATTAAAGTTACTTTCAACTTTAATTATTGAATATATTAATAAGTTGTCTACATCACATTCTTGCGAATATTTATCTACATATTGTTCATATTTCTTTGGATATATTTGTTTTTGTATTGTTTCGCTTAAATTATTCCATTGAAATATTAATAAAATTAAAATAATAAATATTATTAATGTTATTTTTTTAGCCAAAATCTTCTCCTTTGTTTTCTTTTGTAGTTTATTTTACATCATACCAATTACTTGCCTCAGATACTTCTACTTCTAGCGGGATGCTTAATTTAACTGCATTTTCCATGCTTTCTTTTAATATCTTCTTTACTTCTTCTTTTTCTTCTATTTTACATTCTATTAAAAGTTCGTCATGAATTTGTAAAATTAATTTTGCATTTAATTTTTCTTCTTCTAGCTTTTTGTTAACTTCTATCATAGCAATTTTCATTATATCTGCTGCTGTACCTTGTATCGGTGTATTCATTGCTGCTCTAGCGCCAAATTGTCTTACCATATAATTGTTAGAAGATAGCTCTGGTATGTATCTTCTTCTATGGAATAGTGTTTCTACATATCCTTGCTCTTTAGCCTTTTCAACTATTTCATCCATAAAACTTTTTACACCTTTATATTTATCTAGGTATTGCTCTATATATTGCTCTGCTTTTTTACGGCTTATTCCTAGTTGTTCCGCCAATCCAAAACCACTTATTCCATATACAATTCCAAAATTTACTGCTTTTGCAGCTGTTCTTTGCTCTTTTGTAACTTCTTCTAAAGGCACATTAAATACTTTTGATGCAACTTGTTTGTGAATGTCTTCTTCATTTAAAAATGCTTCTCTCATATTTGTGTCATTTGAAATATGAGCTAAAATTCTTAACTCTATTTGAGAATAGTCTGCATCTATAAATATGTTACCTTCTTGTGCTTTGAAGGCCTTTTTTATTTGTTTTCCTTGTTCTGCTCTTGTTGGAATATTTTGAAGGTTTGGTTCTGTTGAACTTATTCTTCCTGTTGCTGTAATTGTTTGATGAAAATATGAATGTATTTTATGTGTATATTCATTTATATATACTATTAGCCCTTCTATATATGTTGAATTTAGTTTCATAAATCCACGATATTCTAGTATTTTTTCAATAATTGGATGCTCTGCTTTCAACTTTTCTAAAATGTCAACATCTGTTGAATATCCTTTTTTAGTTTTCTTATACACCGGTAATTTTAACTTTTCAAATAGTATATTACCTAATTGCAATGTAGAATTTATATTAAATTCTTCTCCTGCTAGTTTGTATATTTCTTGCTTTATTACTTCTATATCTTCTTTTAATTTGACTCCAAATGATACTAATTCTTGTTTGTCTACATATATTCCTTCATATTGCATTTCAGCTAATACTTTTATTAGTGGCATTTCAATATTTTCAAATAATTTTAATGAGTTTATTTCTTCTAGTTTTTTATTCATTATTTCTGCTAATTTTGCAATTGTATACATATATATTGCATTCTGATATTTTTCAAAATCCACATTTATTTCATCTTGTGAAAACAAAGTCATCTGTGTTTCTTTTTGTTGCTTTGCTCCAACAAACTCTAAATACTCTGGTATATCAATACTTAAATATTGATTTGCTAATTCATCTAGCTTATATTTCCCATTGCTTGGATTTAAAAGATATGCAGCAATTTCAGTATCAAATTTGATTCCTTTTAAATATATTCCGTTCTGCATTAATAATACATATGTCTCATTTAAACGATAGCTATATTTTTGTATATTTTCATCTTCAAATATTATTTTAAAATATGAAATAAATTCTTCATTAGTATTAAATTTTATTTCATAAACAATATTATCAATATATATATATATTGATTTTATTTGTTTTTTTATTATTAGTTTATCTTGTTCTACAGGTTCTGTTCCTAGCATAAATACTAATTGATTTTGTATTTTTTCTAACAAAGCTTTTATCTCATTTTCTGTGTTTAAAGTCTTTATCTCAAATAATTCTGCTAGATTTTGCTTTGGTCCTTCTTCAGATTTCAAATTAAATCTATCAATAAATCTATTAAAATTTAATTCTTTAAATTTTGCAAAAACTTCTTCTTTGTTCCACTCTTTTATTTTAAATTCTTCTAGATCTTCTTCTATTGGAACTTCTAGATTTATGGTTCCAAGTGTTCTTGAAAGCATTGCTAATTCTTTATTTTCCAATAGCCTTTCTTTTGCTTTTGGTTTTAAATCATTTTCGCCTTTTTCAATTGCCTCATATATACCATCAATAGTTTTATATTTCTTTACTAGTTCTAACGCTGTTTTTTCTCCTATCCCTGGTACTCCTGGAATATTATCTGAAGTGTCTCCTTGTAAACCTTTTACTTCTATAAGTTGCTTTGGAGTTACTCCATATTTTTTTAATACTTCTTCCCTACCAAAAGTTTCAGTTTCAGTTTTTCCCATTTTTGTATGAGGAATACGTACCTTAACTCTATTTGAAGTAAGCTGAAAAGTATCTCTATCTCCTGAGACAATTGTAACATCAAATCCATCTTTCTCCGCCCTTTTAGCCATAGTTCCTAAAACATCATCAGCTTCATATCCTTCTTTTTCAATGACTTTAATATTCATTGACTTAAGGATATCTTTTAATATAGGCATTTGTTCTGCAAGCTCATTTGGCATTCCTTTTCTTGTAGCCTTGTATCCATCATATAATTTATGTCTAGCTGTTGGAGCCTTTAAGTCGAATGTTACCATTAAATATTCCGGTTCAATATCTTCTAGTACTTTAAAAAGTATAGCTAAAAAGCCATATACAGCATTTGTATATTTACCATCTGGAGTTGTTAGCATTTTGTTTCCCATTATTCCATAAAAAGCTCTGTTTAATATGCTATTTCCATCTATTAAAACTATTTTTTTCATGTCTATTTCCTTCTTTCCTTTTAAATAAGTGTTGATGAAATATGAAAAGGGCTAAATTTAGTGTCTAGCATTTTTTGTGCTTCTTTTAATATTTTATGATCATCATCAAGTAATATAGAGTAATCATATTGTTCTTTTAACTCTTTTATTTTCTGTGCTTTTATTATATCTCTATTTTCACTTGAATACTCATTTAATTCTCTAGTTATTATTATCCAATTTTTTTCTTCAATAAATGGTACATATTTCTTTAGCCATTCCTTTTTTTCTTCTGTAATTTTCAATGTTTTTGATAATGATAATATATATATATCTATATTAGGAATTTCATTTATCTCTTTTAATATGTCTATTATATATTGTGCTGGCTCTGCTTTACTATATTCATCTTGCATTTTTTGCTTTACTATTTCTTCTGGATATATATCATATACAGTTATAGTTCCATCCATATCTATAAACATTGCAACTTTTTTATTTTCTCTACATATTTTATTTATTTTTTCTAAAAATTTATTCATTTATTGTCTCCTATATTATTAAATTAGCACAAAAGGCAATTTGCCCTTGTGCTATTAGCTTCTTATGATATTTCACTCAAAATATTGTCAAAGATTATATTACTCAATTCCAAAGCACTAAGTTCATCCGATTTTATTGTTTTCTTTTTGGTTGGTATTGTTACCCAAAATTCCATAAATAATCGATTGTAATCTTCTAAATATTTTCGAGTTACTAGCCTACCTTCTCCTCCTCTACGTTTGATAGCAGTTTCTGGTGATACAAATATTCCCAAGAACAGGTCTGGAGTCATTCTATTCAAACATGTTCTTTGAAATTCATTAAATTGCTCTGTTGAACATTTTTTCTCTTTAAAATACTTCCATGCATAAAACTTGCTATCAACAACGCCTCTATCAATAAGTACAATGTCAACATCAGCATGTTCAGCTTTTAAAATACCGGCTTGTGTTATCAAATGCATCCACAAATTTCCTTCAAATGTTCCTTTTTCAAACTCATTTGGCAAATCTTCTGCTGATTCTTTAAGAATCATAGTTCTATACCCTTTGTCTTCGAGCATTTTCACCACCAATGCTATTACAGTGCTTTTTCCTGCTTCTGGAGTACCAGAAAACTCAACCATAAAAGGCTTTAATTGCCGCATAGTTATGCCTCCAATCATTCTATTTAAGTTATTTAAATTATTTGAATTATATTATACTTTTCTCTGATTTTCAATATAGTTTAATAAAATTCACGAATTTGTATGTTTGTTGACATAAATTGGTATTTTGTGGTATAATATTTGTATCTTACATTTTAAACTTTATATTATAAAAGGAGGCCAAACACATCATGTATAGCATTAAACTTGAAGACGGTCGAGGAGTAATTTCTGGAAGTGCTGTTAAACTTCGGAATAAGTTTACCAAGGCTTTCACCAACTTGCAAATCCAGGAAAACGTAATAAGAACAATAGAAAATTTGAATAAAGCATCTGTTTTGGATGCATTCAAATTTTTGATGAAAGCAGGTGCCAGTAAAGATTACCTGGCACAGGAAACCCATCTTGAGTGGGCCGAACTTACGGACGAGCAGTCCAAAATAATTTGGAATGAAATCCGTTCCCAGGTAAATCAGACTTTCAAGCTATTCCCAGAAGCAAGTATTTTTGAAAATACTTGCGAGCCATTTGTCAAAATCTGGGAGGACTCAAGCTTCGATTTAGCCATTGACTTTTTCAAAAAAATGGTTAAATATATTGATTCTCATAGTCAAAATGAGATCAAGAGAGTAATTTTCCTTTTAGGAAATGATTCTCCTAAAAACAATTTTGGAGGTATCCGCGAAATTGGATACTCCTATGAAGAATCTGTAAGATTTTCTAAATTTAGTTACCAAGCATTCTGCTTGATGTCTGGACTACACATGAACAACTGCTATATTGCAGCTGTTCCGCTTCTCCAGTATTTTGGAGAATCTGACCAACCTGAAAGCATCAGAGTAAAAGATACTTCTAATGTTTCTGAATCGGACAAAGATTCTGCTAAAGAGCCTACGATTGAAGAAACCTCTACTTCTTTCATCAGAGAAAAACTTAGTTTTTCAACTGATGAAATAGTTGATTTCATCAGAAATTATCAACTTTTCAAAGATTTTTTTGTCTCTCTTGGAGGATTAAAAGATCTTGGTCTAGAACCTCAGGTTCTCTTAGACCATGAAGAAGAGTTCTGTGAACTCCTTGACATCATTGACCTAAATTTTAAAAAAATGTAATCCTTTTATAAACGGCAGAGGAAAATTTTCTCTGCCGTTTTTTTGCTATTTTATATCCTTATAATCATCTCCTTATAACTTACTAATTATTTTTCAAATAATGGAGCACACTGTGCTACGCTACGATATTTCTTTGTCTTTCTCGATTTGCCTAGCATATCTGTCTTCCTCTGAGAATATGCAACCGCAGTATTTTTGCATGTATAGTCCTAGTTCTCGTGCTTTGGCTTGTCCTTCTCTAAATCCTACTCTAAAGTCTCTATATAAAAAGTTTAATTCATATTTTTTAGCAATTTCTTCTGCTATTTGTTTTAGTTCTTCATGTCTTTGATATGGACTTACAAATAATGTAGTCGTAATTGTGTCAAATCCATTTTCTTTTGCATATTTAGCTGTTTGCTCTAATCTAACTCTATAACAATAATCTGTACATCTTGTTTTTAAATTTCCAATTACATTTTTGCAAAATTCATCTAAGCCATATTCTTCTTCAAATATTGCTTGTACTCCTATGCTTTGTGTGTATTCTTTTAAACAGTCTCTTCTTGCTTTATATTCCATATATGGATGTATGTTTGGGTTATACCAATATACTGTCGGTTCTATTCCTTCACTTTTTAAACTATCTATACAATATACACTACATGGTGCACAGCAAGTGTGCATTAAAAGTTTCATTTACTATATCCTTTCCAGTTTATATATATATAAATTATCGAAAGTATTTACTCTTTCATATTTTACATCAATATTATAATGTTCTTTTATAAATAATACTATCTTATCTATGTAATTACTGTATCTTCTACCAGACCAAGTTACATCTCCATCTATTAAATATACGTTTTCTTTCAGTAAATCTAAAAATGTACCATCCAAATTATATCTTGCTTTAAAATCATAATAATTTTGAGTATACATATCCCATCCACCCATTACTCTTAAATTTGAAAATGCTGATTTAGGTGGCATTTCATATACTGAGTAAGCTAGATATCTATATTGTAAAGATGGAACTGTGTATAGATATACGTTCTCTTTATGCGAATTTGTATAGTCAATTAATTGTTTATAATTTGAATAATAATTTAAGTTATATCCATAGTTATATTTTGTCCCTGAAATATTAACACCTATTATTGATATTAATATTGTAGCTACTGCTATTATTTTCAAACTATATTTTTTAGTTTCTTCTAAGTTCAAGTTATATATTATCAAAGCAGTTCCTAGTATGTATTCTGGTATTACAACTCTTAGCATACTTCTGTTTAATACTATAAACAAAATATGAACTGCCATAGTAGTTAAGGCTATTAATATATTTAAATTTCTATTTTTTGAATTTAATATACTAATTATTATAATACTAAAGAACATTATTGCTATAAATGTGTTTGTATTGACTAAATTATCTTTAAAATTTGTAGCTATTTTGTCTAATTCTAAGTTTAAATTATAATAGTTTCCTTGTTGTTTTTTATAATCTATAATTTCCTGTAAATTTTGTTTGTTATATACATTTTCGTCTCCTGTATTAAATGTATAAAATAAATAATGGTCATTTTGACTCCAGCCGATTTTATCAAATATCTCTTTGTTATTATTATAACTTGTATATGATAAATCATGTAGTTGTGCTCTTAAATCGTTGTATTCCATATATTGTTTATATGGCTCACTAGAATATATTATTTTGTTTGAAGCAAATATAATTATCGTTATTATTATATATATTGCATATTGTTTTATTAAGCTAATAGTTTGACTTTGTAGTTTGTATTTTATTAAATAGTACAACAAATATATTCCCATAAATGGCACTATTATTAAGAGTGACTGCATTCTCGTCATTATGCCTATTGCATATAAAACCCCTGCTAAAATAGTCCATTTTTTATTTTTGTTTTCAATATTATCTATTGTTATAAAAAATGCTGTTAAAATTAATAAAGCTGCAACTGAAGTGTATTGAATTAATAATAAAAGTGCTGTATAAAATATACTTGCAAATATAGTGTATATTAATATTGATAATGGTGTTTTGTGTTTTTGCAAAATTATATATCCAATTGTTGTAAAGCATATAAATTGCATTAATAATAAAAATATGGTATGCCAATTTATTTGTGGCGCTATTCTAAAAAATAGACCTATTAATATACAAAGTATTGGGTGTATGTATACCCCGTGAAAATTATATGTTCCATCTAATCCTGAATATAAATTGTAGATTATAAAATCATCTACTTGTTCGTATTTTATGTTGAAAAATATATTTGTTATAGAAAATATTAGTAAATTTATTACCATTACTAATAATAAAATATCACTTTTCTTCATATGGTACTCCTATGTGTTTATATGCTGAAGGCATTGGTATTCTGCCTCTTGCAGTTCTTGCTATAAAACCTATTTGTATTAGATATGGTTCATACACATCTTCTACCGTTTCAGGCTCTTCTCCAATTGTTGTTGCAATTGTGTCAATTCCTATTGCTCTTCCATTGTATTTTATAATCATTGTTTCTAATATTTTTCTATCTATATCATCTAAGCCCATTTCGTCTATTTCTAGTTTTCCAAGTGCTGTTTTTGCTATTTTTAATGTTATATTTCCATCACCTAATACTGCAGCATAATCTCTTACTCTTCTTAATAGTCTGTTTGCAATTCTTGGTGTTCCTCTCGAACGTCTAGCAATTTCTATTGCAGCTTCTTCATCTATTTGTAAGTCTAGTATACTTGCTGACCTTTTTACTATTGTTGTTAGGTCTTTTGTTTCGTACAATTCTAAATGGTGTATAATTCCAAATCTGTCTCTTAGTGGTGTTGCTAGTGCTCCTGCTCTAGTAGTTGCACCTATTAGTGTAAACTTTGGTAAGTCGAGTCTAATAGACCTAGCACTTGGACCTTTTCCTATCATAATGTCTAATGTGTAATCTTCTAATGCTGGGTATAGTATCTCTTCTACACTTTTGTTTAGTCTATGAATTTCGTCTATAAATAAAACATCAAATTCTGAAAGGTTTGTTAATAGTGCTGCTAAATCTCCTGGCTTTTCTATTGCTGGGCCAGATGTTATTTTTATATTTGAGTTCATTTCGTTTGATATTATGTTTGCAAGTGTGGTTTTTCCTAATCCTGGAGGACCATATAATAAAACGTGATCAAGAGGCTCACCTCTTTTTTTGGCAGCCTCTATGTATATTTTCATATTGTTTTTTACTTTGTCTTGTCCAATGTATTCGTCTAAAGTTTTGGGTCTTAAAGAGTTTTCTACTCTTTCTTCTTGTATATCTTCTAATTCCGGACTTATTAGTCTTTCATCTTCCATCTTGCTCTCCTTTTTAGTTTCTTATTTATACAATATTAAAAATTACTTTGCTTAAAATGTAACAATATTAAAAGAAAGCGCAGTCCGCGTAAGGTGGAGCGAAGCGTAACGGTTGGAG
>OLHG01001890.1_pt1 | contig 11949 bp, 17 predicted proteins | sample 1605971 | NCBI WGS metagenome assembly OLHG01 (sample SAMN03283289) | human gut metagenome | biome: human-associated habitat; material: feces | host: Homo sapiens | place: Peru | collected 2012 | reverse complement strand
CAGTGGCAGCACTACACGAGCCGCCGCCACAGGCAGCACCGAGCCAGAAAGGCTGCGGCAGCTGTCCGGCGTTGCGCACCATATTGCCAATGACGGCAAAATGGTGACGTTTTGTCACCATTTTCGTGACGTGCCGAAATTGTTCTTGTGCGGCGAACATCCCGGTGACGTTACCGAGATGGTGGTATGTAGTGCTGCTCATAGTCTTACTCCTTGTTTCCTTGACCGCGCTTATCGCAGATTTTGCAGCAATTAGCGCAAGTAATTCCCTTGTCGCGACACTCTCTTGGAGTTTCGTCCCGCTCTCTTTGTCTGCGTGCAGCATTAGCCGCATAAGAGCAGCTAGCGATAATCCCACACATGGGTACAATCATATAATCCTCCTTACTGCTTTTCCAGCGCCGCCCGGGCGCGGTCAAAGAAAAACTGAATCACGGTGCCGATGGTCTCATCAGTGATGGCCCAGCTGATGAGCCTGCCGTATTTGCTGGTACTCAGGGCGGCCCGGAGCATCTTGACGACCCACGCCTTGCGCTCTGCGCCGCGCTTTGTCCCCTGAATCTCCTGCTCCGCCCGCTCGATGAGGTCCAGCACCAGCGGCTTTACCGCTGCGCCATAGCCCAGGCGGATGCAGCCAAGGGCGTAAAAGATAAAGCCGCCCAGCATCAGCACTGCCGCCACCGGGGCAGGGATAAGGTCAAAAAGCTTAGTTGCCAGTGCTTCCATGATTGGTCACTCCTTTTAACAGATAGTTGTCAATGTCGGTGCGGCTCTTTTGCATCCCCTCGCGGTTGTTGCCGGAGAGCTGCGCGTCCAGAAGGTTGCGCACCCCGTCGAGGGTCAGACGGCTCACCTCGTCGATTTCGTCGAAGCGGCGCAGGTCACGGGCAAGGGCTTGTGTGTGTTGGAGCTGGCCCTGCTCCAAGGCGCCGATGCGCTTGTCCAGCTCATCCAGACGCTTGTTCTGCGCGTTGTCCGGCTCCTGTGCCTTTTTGATGTACTTGTGGATGATTTCCAGCACCTTGTCGATGGTGATGGCTGCAGCACACAGGCTGCCCAGGATGCCCAGCACCCACAGCAAAGCTTCTTTTTCGGTCATGCGCCCTCCCGGAGACGGGTCAGGCCCTTCTTGCGGATGATTTTCGGATAGTTGAGGGTAGTGACGTTGAGGTCTACGTTGCCGGAGATGCCCGGCACGCTGCCCTTGCTGGTGTGTTGGTGGGCGTTGTAGTTAAACGTCACGTTGGGCATCTTGCCGGTGTAGTCGGCCAGCCAGATGTCCCACCGAGAGGACAGCCGAGCCATGTCCAGCTCATACTTGTAACCGGTGTAGGTGTAGAGCTGGGCGTAAAAGCCCATCTTCTCCACCTGTTCCAGTGCGTAGGCGACAAGGTTGGACAGGTCAAGCGTGGACAGTTGCTTGAGCTTGTTCTCCTCCACGTCCACGCAAACGGGGAGAGAAAACTCCTTGCCGTAGACCGCCTGCCGCACAAGGGCAAGCTCTGCATCGGCCATCGCCTCGCTGGTGGCGTAGGTGTAGTAGTAGACGCCCACGTCCAGCCCGGCAGCCCGGGCGTTGCGGTAGTTGGTCTCAAAGGTGGGGTCGATGTACAGGCCGTCTGCCCGCTTGGAGATCTTGTGGTTGGTGGATACCGTTTTGAGCATGGCCCCCTTGTAGCCCGCCGCTTTGACCTTGCGCCAGTCGTCGAGGGTGATTTTTCCCTGATAGCGGCTCACGTCGAGATAGCGGTAGGGCGGCTCGCCCGTCCAGCCGGGCACGGTGTCCACAGTGGACACTTTTTCAGGGGCGGGGGTGTCCGGCTCCTCTGCCTTGTCGCTGGCAGCGTGAGAGAGGGCCGCCAGCAGCTTGGAGATAAAATCAAACAGAGATCTCATAAAAGCCCTCCTTTACCAGCTGGGCCAGCACCGCGTCACGCCACTTTGCGGGCACGTTGTCGATGGTAAACTTGCCATCAAAGCGGTGGAGCTTGATTTGAGTCACATAAAATTTAACCATGTGCGTCCTCCTTTACTGTGCAGCCAGCAGGTCAAGCATAGCAGCTTCCACAGCGGCAAGCCGCTCTTCGGTGGTGGGCAGCATGGCAGCTTCTTCTGCCTTTTTCTTGGCTTCAGCCTGTGCGGCCAGCTCTTCGGCAGTGTACAGGTGGTACACCTGCACCTGCTCTTCCTCGTCCCAAGCGTCTTTCGCTTCCACGCCGGGCACGTCCACCACTTTCTGCACGTCCTTTCCGCCGTTGGGGTACTCGGCAAGGGTCTCGTAGTGGCTCACCTCTTCCACGCCCGCCACAGCATCGTGGTGGATGGTGCGGGTGGTATCTTCCAGCCAGCCCAAAGACAGGTCAGGGTTTTCCATGGGGTTGCCGTTGATGTCAATAATTTTCATCGTCAGATACTCCTTTCGTTAAGCAATGCGCTTCCAAACGTACATGGCGACGTAAGGCGGGATATTGTTGTGAGGTGTACCATTGCCCGATGTTGACAGCTCGTATCTTTTCGAGTTGCTCAGTAAAGTGGAATCGTAGCTTCCTTCGCCTTCGTATCCGCGCTGTATGGTCGTCCCATCCGCAAAAACTCCACCTGTACCAGTCCAAAATTTTTTCAAAATGTGCGTGTGTGGGCCGTTATTATCTTCGGTTAGAGCAACTGCTGCTTCGCCTCCCGTGCTCCCGGCTGCATAAGTATCACCAGCGGCCAGAATAAAGCGGTCTTTGATTTGCTCCCATGTGCCGCCGAAAAGGCTTGCCGGGGATGTGGGGTCGTTGCTGATGTACAGACTGCCCACGGGGTGGTCTCTCTCGACTACCGCCGCAAGGACTTGCTGATAGATAGCATAGGCATCAGGGCCAATGCCATTTTTGAGCTCTCCTAGTGCCATTGTTTCTCCTTTCAGTCGGTACGAAGCCAAGTGTAAGTAAAGTATGCCGGGGGTTGGACGGTATCGGATGCTCCATATAGTGGATTGCTTTCTGACGCTGAAAAATTAAGTTTGTCCCAGCCGAAAAACTCGGTTCCATCACTAGATTTATACAATGGACTGTTTCTGAAGATGGTTTTCTTAAAAACGCCCGTTAAATCCGAATCGGGTAAAGAGCCTCCTTCTTTTACAGCCGATGGAACTCGAATGTTTCCCCATGTGCCGGAAATATTCGGCAGTCCAGCCTCTACCGTTGTACCAGCTGGGTGCGTATTGCTTGCACCCATTAACACCCTATCTTGCGCAATCTTTTCCCACGTGCCGCCGCCAAAAGTTACGGACGGATTTTCAGGGCTAATCGTTTGATAAATACTACCCACAGGATGTGCCGCAAGCAGGAAGTTGGAATAGATGGAGCCGTCACCATAGAACTGACCGCCATACTTGATGGGATACCACCGGGCGGAAATTTCCGCAGTCGGAATGTTGTGTGCACGGATACGGATAGCTCCGGTTCGAGTTTCAGGGTTTACAAGCATAGCTTTACCAGCTACGTCTGCGCTTGCAGGGTCGATGCTGACAGATACCACAGTCGTGGACGTAACGTCTGCTATGATATCAATGTAATGCGGGTACTCTGCAACTTCCGTGTCTGTTTGCCATCCTGTAATTGGAATAAAAAGATCATGTGGAACGACGGAGTCTGCTTTGCCTGCCAGCGCATCACCGGTAGCCTTTGCGTCCGCAGGAGCGTTTTCGGTCTTGAGGGTTTTGTCCGTGTTCGCTCGGGTGCCAGCCAGCTCGGCAGCAGCCTCGGCCCGGTCGGCGTCGGTTCCGGCGCTCTGGGCGCTGGATGCGGCGTTGCTCTCCGAGGTAGCCGCAGCGCTGGCGCTGCCGGAGGCGGCGGTGGCAGAAGACTCTGCGTTGCTGGCATAGCCGCCTGCGGCTGTGGCTGCGTTTCCGGCCGCATTGGCAGCGGTAGACGCGTTGCTGGCGGCGGTCTGGGCGGCTCGGGTGGAGTCGGCCACCTGCTGCAAAGCGTCGTCGCGCTCATCGTCCACGGCCTGCACGGCCTCGGCCTGCTTGACCGTCACCGCGTTGGTGGCAGCGGTCTGTGCCTGCTGTACGGCGGTCGTGGCAGCGGTCTGGGCGTTCTGCACCGCCTGCACCGCGTCGGTTTTAGTCTGCTCGATGCCTGCCACGGCGTCCGTGGCTTCCTTCTCGCTGGACTTGGCGCTATTGGCATGGCCTTGAGCCTCGTCGGCAAATTGCTTGCAGTACTCAAAGCCTTGGCCGAGGCCGTAGCGGACTTCAACGCCTTTTTTGGCGTTATAGATGATCTTCAAAACCTCATCAAAGTTGAGTGTAATCATAAGCTAATCACTCCTGTCGGTGTGTCGTAGATGGTATCGGTCTCAAAGTCGAAGGTATCCCACAACCAGTCCGCACCCGCATCGGCGGTGATGTTGCGCTTGTAGGGGTTGCAGGTGCCCTCGATGCTGAAGGTGATCTCCGTGCGCCCGCGCTCCACCACGTCCACCCGCCACAGGCCCAGCCAGTACCATGTGCTGTCCTCATCAAAGATGCAGCGCAGCCACTGGCCTTGCAGGGCGTTTTCGAGGGCGCTCTGGATGGTGCTCCACTGGCTCTTTTGGGCCTTGCACAGCAGCTCCATCTTGATGGTGCGCTGCTTGTAGTGCACCTCGCCGTCCAGCGCCCGGGACAGATCCAGCATAAAATCGGAGCCCGGGACGTTGACAAGCATCGTCTCAGGCTCTGCGCCGGAAATGGTGGGGCTGCCCACTTTCATGTACAGCCCCAGGTCCTTCAGGGTGTGGATACTGCCGATCTGTGCGCCTTGCAGCATCAAGCATCACCCCCGGAGCCGTATTTGGCGGCGTACTCTTCAGGGGTGAGCCCGGTCTTTTCGAGGTAGATTTCGCGCCGTCTGCGCTCGCGCTCTTCCTCGGGCACCGGGTCGTAGATGAGCTTTTCGCCGTCCCACTTGTAATCGCTGCCGCCGTCCTTTGCCGTTTCGTCGGTGGGGAAGGTGTCCAGCGCCACCATGTTGTCCGGCAGAGGATTCGGGATGCACTGCACGTTTGTCCAGCCGCCGTAGTAGAGCCGCCCGTCGGAGCAGATGTTTGCGAGGTATTTGCACTCGCAGCCGTCAATCTTCATCGTACCACCTCACAAAAAAGCATAAAGTTTGACCGGGATGCAGACGGTTTCGTCCAGCTCCCAGTCGTCGGTTGCAATGTACCACTGGTAGCTCTTATCCGTGCCGTTGAGGTTGAGCCATTGTTGCTTCTCGCTTCCCTCTTGGGTGTAGTAGCGCACATCCCGCTTGTAACCGTCGTAAATGCGGATTTTATCCTTGAATACGGCGATATTTCGGCGGTGCAGCGTGTTCCACGGGAAAGAGATGGTCACAGGCTCGCCCGTGACGGGAATCACCATGCTGTTGGTACCCACGCGGCCCGTAGTGCTGGAAGAACCCCAAAAGTGGTTGATGTAGCTGGTGCCGTAAGACTCGAACATCAACCAAACATAGTTGCAGTTGCCCACGTCGATGGAGATATCCATATAACTGCCCGGAAATGACGTGTAACCGTTAAACTCAAATTGTTTGATGAGATAGTTGCGGATGCCGTAGAAGGTGATCTCGCCCGAGCTGATGGTGCAGCTGCCGTTGCCGTCGGTGATGGAGATGGAGCCGGACTTGACGTTGACTCGGCTGCTGCCGTCGGTGACCAAAATGCCATCGTTGGCGATCTGGACGTACTTGCCCGGCATGGACTCATGCCCCACTTTCAGGCCCGTGTTTTTGTCAAACGCGAGATAGTTGGTGGCCGTTTTGGCTGCTTCCTCAATGCCCGCCTTGTTCTCCTTCTGGTACTTGTCCACGAGTTTGTAGATGTTGCCGGAATATTTTTCCGAGGTGGAGGTCTGCTCCTCCAAGAGGTTGGTCTTGCCCAGGTTCGCCACCTGTCGGTCGGTGAGGGTCTGGCGCGTCATGCCGAAGGTGAACTCCTTTTTGCTGGGGTCGTCCAAGGGCTCCACCAGCTTTGTGCACAGCATCACCACGTCGATGCTGTGGGGCTTGCTGATGATGTGGGCATAGCTGGCAAAGGTCAGGCGGTCTTTGTCAAAGCCCACGTTGCCCGCGTCCACAAGGTCTACCGCCTTCACGGTGTAGCTCATGGTCATGAGGGAGTTTTTCTGCAAGTCCTGCACACCAGCGCCGAAGAGGGTGTCCGGGTCGTCGGCGTCGTAGTCGGCCACTTTGGAGATGACGCCGAATTTTGCCACCGCCGCGTCGTTCTGGATCCAGTTGCAGTCTCCGTCAGCCTGATACAGACTGTAGGAGTAGCCGCTGGGCAGATACTTCTGGATAGCGGCAGAAGAAGTCTCTTTGATGCTCCACCGCTCCTCGTGGTCGGCCACCTCTTGGGTTTTGCCCCACCACAAAAATTTCCAGATCCACTCTGTGCGGGTAACGGTGTGTTTGTTGCCCGTGGGGTATACCCGGGTAAACATGGAGTTGGTGTCGGTCTTCTCGGTGAAATCCAGCAGGTTCACGCCGTACTCAATGGTCTGGTTGACCAAACGGTCGGCTTCAAAGGCCTGGTCGCAATAATTTAAGACGTTGTTGCCCGTGGCGGGGTTGTAGGTGCAGTAGGCATAGCCGCCGTACACCTTGAGCACCATCTTGTCGATGATGTCCCAGGTGCTGCCGTAGTCCTCGCCCACGCCGTAGGCGTCCATATCGCCGTAGTGTACCACCAGATCGCCCAGCGCGGCGGTCACGGTGCCCAGCTCAAAGCGCTTCATGCGCATATCGCCGCACTGCTGGTTGTGGGCGTCGATGAGGTGCTGCAAAAACTGCGCCAGCTTGCCCTCGTAGTTGAAGGGCGTGATGGCCGAGTCGTTGAAGTAGGAGAGGGCTCCTTCGCAGTACACCGCCCTGCGGTTGTACCAGTCGGCTTCGTGGCTCAGAACACGCCCGCGCCAAATCTCTTTTGGGGTGCTTTCGTTGCCGTTTGCGTCAAAGTCGCTTTGCTCCACCGTGATACAGGTGGACATTTTTTGCAAATTGTTGTACTGCGGGTGCGTGCGGTCCATGGTAAAAGTAAGGCTGCCGCCCTTGCTCACCTCACGGGTGAGTTTGGGCCGCAGCACAAACGTCGCCGCAGCATCATCATCGTCTCGCCCTTTGGGCCGAGGATGCAGCAGCCGCTTGTCCTCAGGGTTGCCAAAGGGATACGCATAGATACGATACACGGTTTAGTTGCCCCTTTCGCTCAGTTCGCTGAGATATCCCATTTGCTCATTCATGGCCGGGGCCAGACCCCACGCCAGCGAGTCGCCGTCTACCTTGACGACCGGGTTGGCCGTTTTGGGTAGGTACTGCTGCACGACGTTGTACAGCGCGTCCACGGACTGCTGCATTTTCTGCTGGTAGGACGAAAGCCGCCCGTTTGCTGGGCTTTCGCCGAACGCATAGCCGTCGGTGCGGAAATCGTACCCGGCAAAGCTGCGCTGGCTGCCGTACCAATAGGCATCCTGGATGTCCTTGTAGGACAGGGCCGAGGACGTGCCGGATGTGTCGGTGTCCTGCTTTGCGCTCTTCTTCTTTTTGAGCCACGACGCAATGCCGATGCCGCCTGCAACGCCCGCGATGCCAAGCACCAGCGCGAGGATGGGGTTTGCTGCAACGAAGGACACGATGCCGCCCAGGCTGCCGATTACGCTTGTGGACATGGATTGCACCCGGGTAGCGACGCTGGCCAACTTGGCCGCTGCGCCGCCGGATGCGCTCATTCCGTCCAGCAGGCTGTTAAAGCTCTCGATTTTGGTCCCGGCCTCCGTCACACCATCGGCGATGCCGTTGGTAAAGAGGGCCTTGATGCTCTCATACGCCGCCTTGGCCCCGCCGCCGCTGTAGCTCTCGTTGATGGCCGTCAGCGCAGAAACGGCCCAGTCGGAGATAATTTTGCGTTCTTCTGGGGTAACTTCGCCCCAAATCAGTTTTGCAAAATCAATGGCAAGGCCTTTCCAGTTGCCGCTCTTGAGGTCGCTGACGACGTCCTGAAGTGTGCCCAAAATACCGTTCTTCCACTGGTTCTTTGCCTCAGAAAGATTTTTGTCGATTTGGGACTGCACCGCGCTCACGCTGGTGTCGATATCCTCCACCGTCTTCTCAACTTTCTGCTGCACATTGTCCAGGTAGGTGGTGACGGTCTTGTAGTTGCGGGCCACGCCGTCCACGATCTCGGTGCCGGACTCGGTGACGGTGCGGGTGATGTGCTCGGTGCCGTCATCGTATTTGTTTTGCACGGTCTGGATGGCCGTGGTGATACCGTTTGCCACCTGCTCACTCTTTTGGGTCAGGGTGTCGATGATCTGGGCGGTTTTCTTGGCCGCACTGGCCGTGCTGGAGCTACTACTGGAGCCGAGCTTCCCAGAGCTTCCCGTGGAGCCGCTGGTGATAGTGGTGGATGCGGCAGCCGCTTCAGCAGCCGCTTTGGCCTCTGCCTGCCGCTCGCTCCAGCTCTTGGTACTGATGCCCGTTCCAGCAAGCGCTGCCTTCCGTCGAGCGTCCCTGTTTCTCTCGGTCGTTTTGGCCGAGGCATACTCATCATAGCTGTTGTAGTCGGCCACAGCCTGCTTTTTCAAAAATTTGTTGAGGGCAAAGCTGGCCTTGTCCAGTGCAGTCACGGTGGCACTCCCAAACTCAACAAAGCTGTTTTTGAGGCTGACAACGCCATCTTTCCCGGCGCGCAGGGTAGCCGTGAGGCTTTGCATACCAGCCGTGACGTAGGGGATGATATTGGCCACAAATTCGCGCTTGAACCACCCTGCCACGGTCTGTAGGTCTTGCAGAGCGTCCTTGAACTCAGCGGACGCGGCCACGGCGTCATCGCTCATCACACCGCCTAGGTCGTTGACGGTCTGGCGCATTTGCTCAGTGGCCTCGGCTGAGGTGTTCAGCAGTGGGCCCAGCTCCTGCGCCGATTCGCCCAGCAGGGTGGTGGCGGTGTTGGTGCGATCGGCGCCCTCTTCCATCCCTTGCAGGCCTGTGATGACAGCGGCAAAGACGTCCTCTGTGGACATCTGCTTGACTTCGTCGAGGCTGAGGCCCACTTTTTCAAAAGCCGCCACCTGGTCGGCAGAGCCGTCGGCAATGGCTTTGGAAAGGGTCTTCATGCCTTCCTTGAGTCTATCCATGGAGGCCCCGCAATGGCCGAGGACAGCGTCCCATTCCTGATAGGCCTGGGCGCTGATTCCCAGCTTCTGGCTCTGTTTGTCGATTTCGTCGCCCACAGAGGCTACACTGTCAGCCACCTTGAAAATAGCTACTGTGGCTGCCGTAATGGCAGCAGCGGTGCCTGTGGCCCATTTGGCCGCGCTGCTGACGGTTTTTGCAAAGGTGTTTTGCGTTTCTTCTGCCTTTTCCTCTGTTTTGCTCAAGCTGGCCTCGGCCTGGCTGCTGTCAATAAAAATCGAGCCAAACAGCCGGAAAATTTCAGTCCCGCTCGCCATCGGCTTCCCTCCAGTCCATTTGCAGTAGTTTCTCCACGTCGGCCTCTATTGCCCGTCGGCTCTGGACAGGGCCGGGGGCGTTTTCCTTCAGAGCTCGCTTGAATTCCGCAAAGCTCGGGTAGATGCCCTCGTAGTTTACAAACCAGCGCAGCAGCAGCACATCGTCGTTGGAGTATTCCAGCACTTTGGGCACATAGAGCACGGCCTCTTCCCACGTCCATTCGGCCAGGAAAGAAACATTGCCGCCGTAGCGGTGCAAAAAGGCGTCGATTACTTGGTTTGGATCAAACGCCTTGCACGTGCGAAAAAAAGCTTCAGGTCGTTCTCCGTGGCCAGCTGCTCCAGGCACTGGCCCAGTTCATCCAGATCCATAGAGCGGACAGCAGCCGCGTTTTTCTTTTCAAACGGGCCCGCCAGAAAGCCAAAGATGAGCTCTTCGGTCTTGGGGTCGGTCACGTTTTTCAGCAGAGCCTCGAAAAGAGCCATGTTGGCCGCTTTTTCGTCTTCTTCTGTCTCAGCCTTTGCCACCTTGTTTGAAAAGGCGTCCGCCGTTTCCTTCAGGTCGATTTTCCGCATCGCGCGGAATGCGGCAAAAAGGTCGCCGCCGTTAAGTTTACGCATGAGCTTTCCTCCCGGTTATTCCGCGCCCAGTTTGGGGTAGTAAATTTTGAAGGGTGGCACCTCGGGCTTCTCGGGGTCGTAGTGGGCCGTGAGCGTCACCTGAATCTTAGACTCCTGGCCGTCCTGAGGGTTAATGCTCAGGTCGGCGGTGTTGATGGCGTTGTAGATGATGATGATGACCGGGTCATTGCTGCCACTCAGGCGGCCAATAAAGGCAATACTGTCGATGTAGTCCGCATCTTCCATGCCGTTTTTGCCCGTGAGGACGGTGTAGCCTGTAGCCTTTTCGTCCGTCTCTTCTTTTGCGGCGGTCAGACCCAGCTTCAGGGTCTCAACGGTGGTCTCCTGAAAAGTGACCTGAAGCGTGGATGCCCAGGAATCCAGAATCCAGTTGCCTTTCGTGTTCTCGGGTACGCCGTCGATTTGCAGGTAGTGGCCGTTTTTGGTGGCCGTAAAAGTGCCGCCGCCGGACGTTGCGCCCAGCAGCTTATTGCCTTGCTTCAGGGTCTCCAGCGTGTCGGTGCCGGGCACAAAGCCCTTGGCAAAAACGCCAGCGCCCAAAAGCAGGTGCTCTTTGGTGGCGGACGTCTGGCCAGTAATACGTTTCTGATTAAACATTTTTATCCTCCCATTGTGATAAAATCAAAGGTCACAAGCCGCATTCGGACGGTTTTGTCCGTCTCTTCGACAGGGTCGGCGCGGCCAGAATGCAGATAGTACATCAAATCCGGGGAGCAAAAAGAAAAGCCCTCCAGCTCACGCAAAAGGGTATCTACAATATTGTCCACCTCATCGGCGGTGGTATTGCCAGCCACGGTACAGGACAGCGTCCCATGCAGGCCGCTGTCCTGCGTCCATACGGTGGCTTTGTAAGCAATGCGCGGGTATCCCGCCATCTTGCTGCGCTCGTAAAAGACATTGTTGAGGCCGGAAACCTCCTCCAGCTTTTGGCCGACAGCCTGCTTGAAAAGTTTCAGCAGGGGAGTGCTATTCGCTGTCATTGGGTTCCATCTCCTCCTCGTTAATAAGGCCCAGGGCCCGGTTTTCGTCCTCGATGGCGGAAAGGTAATGGCCTTCGATGCGCCGTATCTCGTCGATGTTTTCCCGGGTCGCTTTGGTCAACAGACCCAGAGCGGGCTGTTTGTCTGTGCCAAGCTCCTGCAAAACGCCGTACCAGGCATTATGCTTTGCGCCCACCTGCAAATCCATCTCGCGGCGGCGCACCCACCAAGAAAAAGCCCCGCCTTTGCCATAAAAGCGGGACTTGAAGGTGATGCTGCCCAGATGCTTGCGGTGACGGGATTCCACGCGCACCTGTCGGACGATGTATTTGCCCACGTCGCGCAGGGCGGCGCGGCTCAGCTCGCGCAGGGTGTACTTGGTACGCTCCACGTTGGACACAAAGGTCACGCCGTTTTTGGTGATCTTCATACCGCTGGGCGGGTTAGCCATCTTCGTCCGCCCCCTTCTGCTGGCAGTGCAGCTCGATAAAATCGCCGGAAAGGTAAGTGCGGATAAGGCTGTACTCGACGCCGTCCACGCGCAGGCGCTTCTGCTGGGCGTATTCCTGCGCATACACCTTGACCACGACGTCCGGGTGATAGCCCGCGTTTGCTGCCTGGTAAAATTCGGCGGTCGTCGCGCTTGTAAGGGTGCCAATGACAGTGGTTTCGGTTGTGGTGGCAACCTGTTCGGCGTTTTTGTCGCGGGTATAGGTCTCACCGATGAGCGTTACCTCAACGTACCGTTTCATCTGCGCCATCCTTTCCCGCGTAGCCGTAAGCCGTCATCAACTGGGCCTTTTGCTCATCGTAAGCGGCCTTGAGGCGGTCGTACTGCTCCGGCTC
>OLHG01001889.1_pt1 | contig 11953 bp, 7 predicted proteins | sample 1605971 | NCBI WGS metagenome assembly OLHG01 (sample SAMN03283289) | human gut metagenome | biome: human-associated habitat; material: feces | host: Homo sapiens | place: Peru | collected 2012 | reverse complement strand
TGCCTTAGAAAGCATTGTCTTAGATGCATTATTTTTATTAAATAATGAATTTGTAATTAAACCACTTTCTCCAGCTGAATATATGGCAGATCCAAATTTACCAGTATTATTTTCAAAAACAGAATTATAGACTGAAATATATCTGGATGTATCTGAATATATTGCAGCAATATGAACATTATTTTTAAAAATAGAATCAGATACGTACAATTTTGCATTAAATGTATCAGTACATATTACTGAACCAAATACCGTCATATCTTTAGCATCCATATCCCTAAATGTGGAATTTTGTACAATAGCAGTACCTGAATTATATATTGCAGACCCTAAAAATGCTTTAGAATTAACAAAAGTAACATTAGTAACAGTCAGTTTACCAGTAGAAGTAACATAAATAACTCCTCCCATATCAGAACCGCTTACATGACCATTATTAATCTCAAGATTTTTTAAAGTCAAATTACCCGATACATAAAAAGCTCTTGAACTTTCAGACTGAAACACTGAAAGTAAATTTATTTTATGATTATTACCTTCAATAGTTACAGATTTATCAATAACAATACCATTATCATGATTATGATCCTGATAACTTGCCTGTATATCTCCACTTAAAGACACTTGTCCATCATCACTATTTTTAATAGCATTATCTAAATCACTTAAGTTCCCACCGCTTACATCAGTAGCAGAAACACTTGAAATCGACAATATGCAAATAAATGAAAGAATAATTATAATCAACAACAAAACTCTGTTATTTTTCATTTTATTACCCCAATATTTATTAATACATATTTTACATCATATATACAATTTTAAAATGTAAAAAACTATATACACTATTTAATATAATAAACATATTATATAAATGTGTTTATTCACTATAAAAAGTGTGGGAAACATGAAAGGAAGCTACTGTCTAATAATCAACATTAAAAAAGATACTGAAATTAAAATCGGCAAAAAATTAGGATTTATCAACTTTAAAAAAGGATGTTATGTTTATGTCGGTTCAGCTATGAACTGCCTTGAATCCAGAGTTAAAAGACACCTGTCAGACAATAAGAAAAAGCACTGGCATATTGATTACCTTTTATTAAATAAAAACAGCGAAATTGAAAAGGTTTATACAAAAGAGTCCTGTGAAAAACTGGAATGTGAAATAGCTAAAAAAATAATTGAAAATGAGGAATCAATAGCTGATTTCGGCTGCAGTGACTGCAAATGCCACTCCCATTTAATTTATTTTAAAAACTCAAAATTGGCTAATTTAAAAGTTTCATCCGTTCTCAATAGCTTTGATTAATTTATGTGCCTCTCTTTCAACTTTTTTACGGTTAAATGCTTTAGCTATTCTTTTTATTGCATCTAAATTTTTAACATAGCTATCTAACCATGAAAATATATCTCCAGGATAGACCTGTATCTGATACTTTCTAAACAGTTTGTTTGATATATCAATCGGATCTTTTCCTTTAAGCCTTTCATTTATTATTACTTCAGATATTCCTTTCTGCAGGCAGGCACAAAATGGTCTGTCCTCACATTTACATTTTAAGAAATCTGATTGAATATTAATTAGAGCATCCTGAAATTTCTTGTCCAGTTTGCCGATTGCTTCACCTGATGAAATAATATCCAGTGTTGACTCTGCAAAAAGCCTTGTTGAAAATTTAATTTTTAAAGCATTTGCTATCTGATTATGAACAACTGAAGATAAATATGCATTTTCAAACATTTCCAGCTGCAGTCCAATAGCTAATATTTTTACTCTTAATTTATTGAATTTGTCTTTTTTCTTATAATACGGAGATTTTCTTAAATAGACTTTTAAATATCCTCTGTCGTCAATTGATTTTTTAATATAGCAGGCATCATCAAGTGATAAAAATGATACTGATACAGCACGGCCATATTTTGTTATATTTAATTTATTTCCTATAATATCTATTAATCCCAAATCTTCCATTTCATTAATAGCTGTTTTAATATCTACAGGAATATTTATATGTCTATAGAATTTATTTAACTCGTCAATCGTTTTTATTGATCTTGAGGAAATATCCGCCAATATCTGTTCATATGAGCTTTCCTCATCATATTCTATAAATACATCTTCGCTGTCGCTTTCAAGTAAATCCAGGGCTTTTGCCTCTTCACTTTCACCGTCAAAGTCATGCCCTACTTCAGGCAAGAGATAAATTATTCCTCTGTCATGATAGCTTGGTCTTCCTGCACGTCCAAGCATTTGTGAAAATTCATTTGGGCCAATCCATTTGTTTCCCATGACCAATGAGTCAAATATAACCTGAGATGCTGGAAAATCAACTCCTGCTGCCAGTGCTGCTGTAGTTACAACAACTGATATTTTTCCCCTGTCAAAGTCCTTTTCTATTTTTTCCTTTTTATAATATGACAATCCTGCATGATAAGCAGCTGCATTAACTTTTTTATTTTGCAGGAAATTAGCTATTTTATGAGTTTTTCGCCTTGAATTGGTAAAAATTATAGTTTGTCCTCTGTAACCTTTTTTAGATTTGGTATTGTATTCCCTTTTAGCCAGTTTTTGCATTATATGATGTTTTGATGATTCTGATCTGATATAAACCAAATGACGCTCCAATGGAACAGGCCTTTGAGAATATTCAACTAATTTCATATTAAATTCATCAGCCAAGAAATCAGGATTTTTAACAGTAGCAGATAATCCTATAATTTGTGATTTGGGATATAAATGCTTGATACGTTTTATTAATCCGTTAAGTCTTGTTCCCCTGTCTTCATCATCAATCATATGAATTTCATCAATTAAAACTACACCTAAATTAGATAATAAAGCTGAGTTCCCGTTTCTTAAAAGATAATCCAGACCTTCATATGTTCCAACAATTATATCTGCATCTTTAACATCACTGTCAGGTAATTTTAATTCACCTTTAGCTTTAACTCTATTCCTACCAACTTTAATAGCTACCTTTAATCCTAATTTTTTATATTTTCTTTTAAAATCACGGTATTTCTGATTAGCCAGTGCCACTAAAGGTGTCAGAAATATAAATTTTTGGCCTTTTAATGCTTTAGTTATTCCTGCAAGCTCACCAACTAAAGTTTTTCCGCTTCCTGTTGCACTTACAACCAGCAAATCCTGATTTTTTAAAAGACCTTCCTTAATGGCCAGATACTGAACAGGCAATAACTTTTCATTTCCATTTTTAATTAAAATATCCCTGAACTTATGAGGTATTTTAAGCCTTTTCATTGATACATCAGGTATTTTATACTTGGATTTTGTATCTACCCTGTCAAATAATGTTAAATTTCTGTTAGAAAGGGGATCAAACTTAGGTGATAAGACAGATAATGTTTTTTCCAGATTTCCTGTTTTATCTAAAATATCTTTAAGGTTTCTGAATATTTTTTTATCAAAACCCTGAAGTTTAATTTCTCTTTTTATTGTTTCATATGCGCACTGCTCACATATTAACTGATTATTATGTTTATATGAAAATTCAGAGTTTACAATTGTAATATTTCCTTCAAATGCACAAAAATCACAAACTCTAGTGTGTCTTACCTTAATATTCAGTGATTTAAGATAATTCTCAACTTCTTCATCCTTACTTGCTAAAAAAACAGCCTGACTCCTTAAAAGTTTAATTACTTCCTGAGGTGGAATCAGTTTCTCGGACAAATTAGATGAATCAGAATAATTATAGTCAGCTACAAATCTGGAAATAGCTATTGAACCATCATATTTTTTAAATTTAACAGTTCCAACATATTCAGGTTCTCGTTTATTGTTTAATGCACCTTTTGGAGAACCGATTGGGTATAATTTCCACTGTTTTTTTATTTTTTTAAGAATTATCATTATATAATATTATGTTGTTAAAGTTAATAATACTTTAAAAAAAAGTAGAAATTTATTCGATATAATCGAATTTAGTTTCCATAACAACAATTATACCAAATCCAATAACCGCCAGGATAATACAAGGCAGTAATGCAGTAAATGTAAGTGGAGTTGTATTTACAATATTTACAAAAGGAAGTTTCAGTGTACCGATCATGACACCAATAAGAAATGCCATTGTAATACCTTCATGATGTTCAAGCAAATAATTTAAGATTTTGGAAAATCCTAAAATACCAATAATGGCACCTGCACAAAATACAACAATTTCACTTAAACTCATGGTCTTTAAAGCATTTAACATATACTCATACTGACCTAACAATAAAAGCAAAAATGATCCGGAAATACCCGGTAAAATCATTGCACAGATAGCTATTAAACCTGACATGAACAGTATCGGCAAAGTGTGATTCATAGCTATTGGATTTAAACTTACAAAAATATATGCCAAAACAGCACCAATAATAGTAAATACTAAATGTTTAAGAGTAAGTTCATCCATTTGTCTGTATAACACATATGATGAAGCTATAATTAATCCTAAAAAGAAGGAATAGGTTAAAGCCGTGTATACATCCATACAATAGGATATAACATTAGCTAATGTCAACATTGCAAGTCCAATACCGCATAATAACGGTATGAAAAATTTAAAGTCAATTTCATAGAATAATCTTTCTTTAAAACCCTTTAAATCTCCTTTAAGTAATGGTTTTATGAAAGTAAAATTAATTGTACTGATTGAATGTACCAAACGTTCGTAAATACCTGTGATTAATGCAATTGTTCCTCCGGAAATTCCCGGAACAATATCTGCAGAACCCATAAGTATTCCCCGAATAAAAATTGAGAAAAAATCCATAAATTTCAAAATATTTCACCTTAAATATTAGTTACTTCTAAAAAAGTGAACTTAAAATTAATATGTTATAACTTTATTAAATACTTTGTTGAAAAGAGAAAATTTATTTGCTCATTTTCTCTTTAACAAGCTGTTTGGCATAAGGCGTGATGTTTTCACTAAGGATTTTTTGTAAGAACTCACCAGTATATGTTCCTGATTTAGCTATTTCTTCAGGAGTTCCGGTAGCTATTACTTTTCCACCACCATCTCCACCTTCAGGACCTAAATCAATAATATAATCAGCTGTTTTAATAACATCCAAATTATGTTCAATAACAACAACTGAATTACCGGCATCAGTTAATCTGGCAAGTACTGATAATAATCTTTTAATATCTGCAAAATGAAGACCTGTTGTAGGTTCATCTAAAATATATAATGTATTGCCCGTATTTGACCTTGAAAGCTCTTTAGCTAATTTGATTCTTTGAGCTTCACCACCAGATAAGGTAGTAGCTGGCTGACCTATTTTCATATATCCTAAACCTACATCAAGCAAGGTTTTAAGTTTCTTATGTATTTTAGGTATATGTTCAAAAAATTCCAATGCTTCTTCAACAGTCATTTCCAAAACTTCATAGATATTTTTACCTTTGTAGCGAATATCCAAAGTTTCCTCATTGTACCTTTTACCTCCACATACTTCACATGGAACAAATACATCAGCTAAAAAGTGCATTTCAATTTGTACAATTCCATCACCTGAACATGCTTCACATCTTCCTCCTTTTACATTGAAACTAAATCTGCCAGGTTTATAACCTCTGGCTTTAGCTTCAGGAGTTTCTGCAAATAAATCACGAATATCAGTGAAAACTCCAGTATAAGTTGCAGGATTTGATCTTGGAGTACGTCCTATCGGTTTTTGGTCAATAGCTATGATTTTGTCAATGTTACTTACACCCTCAATTTTATCATAATCCCCTGCAAAAGTGAATTTGTTGTTTAATTTTCCGCTTAACCCTTTATATAGAATTTCATTGATTAAACTACTTTTACCAGATCCACTTACTCCAGTAACACATGTAAACTTACCTAAAGGTATTTCAACATCAATATTTTTAAGATTGTTTTGTCTAGCTCCTCTGATTATAAGTGATTCACCATTCCCTGACTTGCGTGTTTGTGGAATTGGTATTGTTTCACGTCTTGAAATATACTGACCTGTAACAGATTCATGAGACTCCATAATCTCTTCCGGAGTTCCGCAAGCAACTACTTTTCCACCGTGTTCTCCTGCTCCAGGGCCTATATCTACAACATAATCTGCAGACAATATTGTTTCTTCATCGTGTTCTACAACAATTAAAGTATTTCCCAAGTTTTTAAGTCTTTTTAGTGTTTCAATAAGTTTTACATTATCCCTTTGATGAAGACCAATACTTGGTTCATCTAAAATATATAGAACACCAACTAATCCGGAGCCTATTTGAGTAGCTAATCTGATTCTTTGAGCTTCACCACCAGATAATGTACCTGATGAACGTGCCATTGATAAATAGTCAAGTCCAACATCTACAAGGAATTTAAGTCTTTGTCTGATTTCTTTTAAAACTTCTTTAGCTATGAACTGTTCTCTGTCAGTAAGTTCCAAATTCAAGAAGAACTGATATGAATCCTTAATTGACATTTCCACTACATCAGCTATTGATTTTCCGCCAACAGTTACAGCCAGTACCTCAGGACGAAGTCTTTTTCCATGACATACATGACATTTTCTGTCACTCATGAATTTGGAAATGTATTTCCTGCTGTAATTTGATTTAGTTTCAATGTATAAACGTTCCATTCTCGGAATAACTCCTTCAAATTGACGATTAACCTGATAAGATTTATTTCTACGTTTAAATGAAAATGGTATTTTATCATCACAGCCATATAATATTATATCCTGCTGTTCTTTAGTTAATTCATTAAATGGAGTATCCATACTAAAGTTAAAATGCTTTGATACTGCTTCCAGCATCTGATGATAATAATTTTCCCTTTTATTTGATTTTGCCCATGGAGTAACTGCTCCGTCATTTAATGAGAGATTTTTATTTGGAATAATCAAATCAGGATCAATCTCCATTTTAACTCCAATACCGTTACATTCAGGACATGCTCCCTGAGGCGCATTAAATGAAAACATTCTTGGAGTAAGCTCCTCAAAGTTTATTCCGCAATCTACACAGGCAAAATGTTCTGAATATTTTTTCTCATAATCTCCATCATCATCTGAGAACAATACATTTATTAATCCGTCTGCAAACTCTGAAGCGGTTTCAAGTGAGTCAACCAATCTTCTTTTAAAGTCAACATCCTTTCTTATTTTAAGTCTGTCTACAACTACTTCAATGCTGTGTCTGTAGGTTTTTGGAAGGTCAATATCCTCTTCCAAATCTCTAATTTCATCATCTATTCTTGCCCTTACAAAACCTTTATTTCTCAAATCATTTAAAACATCTTTATGCTGGCCTTTTTTATCTCTAACAACAGGAGCCAGAATATGTATTTTTTTACCTTCCCCTTCTTCTATTATACTATCTCCAATTTGGCCTAATGTCTGGTGAGATATTTCCTTTCCACATTTTGGACAATGGGGAGTTCCTATTCTTGCAAATAATAATCTAAGATAGTCATAAATTTCAGTAATAGTTCCTACTGTTGATCTTGGGTTTTCTTTTGTGGTTTTTTGGTCTATTGAAATAGCAGGAGACAAACCTTCAATATATTCCATTTCAGGTTTTTTCATTTGCCCTAAAAATTGCCTTGCATAAGCTGATAGAGATTCAACATATCTACGCTGTCCTTCAGCATAAATTGTATCAAATGCAAGTGAAGACTTACCCGATCCGCTTAATCCTGTTATTACAATAAATTCATCACGGGGAATAGCTAAATCTATATTTTGCAAATTATGTTCTTTAGCTCCTTTAATAATAATCTGTTTTTTAGAGTCTTTTGTCATAATAACCTCCTAGTAATAATTATCCAATACTCCATTATTAAATATTAATCTAAGAGCATTTGAAAAATAAAACATTCGTAATGTATCAAACAAATATTAGATGTTTTTATATATAAATATATCTAATCATTTTTCCACTTAATATTTTGGAATTGTATCCGCGCCACCATTATAAAAACTATTAAAATATTGATTTAAAAGTGTTAAATTTACTCAAAACTGTTTTATTTAAGTTATTTACAACTTAACAACTTATATAGTGGTCAATACAAAGTATTAGTGTATTTTATCAAATCGATTTATAGAATATTAAACAATTAAGGAGAGAAAAAATGATTTATCAAAAACAGGATAAATTAATAAAAGGATTAGCAAAATATTATGGTCAAGACCTCTTTGATTATTTAGAAGCATTAGAAAAAGAAACAGATGAAATACATGAACCATTGCCTTGTACAAAAATTAAAAAGGTATATTCTACAGAATTAATAACACCTAATTTTAAGGGTTTATTAATGGATTTTGTATATGAAATGGTTGATGATTCATATATCCATTATGAACATTACAGCGGTAACTTAACTCATGGTAATCTTACCCATACTGGACGTTACGACATGGAATTACACGAAGAAACTGGAAAACCCATAAATACGATTATAATATCTACAGGCAATCCAAACAAATCAGAAACAGAATGCTGGATTGGAAAAGTAAATAAATATACGCCAATAAGAATAATTTTTCTAAAAAAATATCCCGGAGACCAAAGATTAAAGAATGTTAAAATCAAAATAGAAAATAACAAAAAACTAACAACTTTTGACATATTAGATTTAATTTTCATACCATTTTTAAACACAACCAAAAATTCTGAAGAAATAGTTAAAGAAATCTGCGGTTATGTTAGCAAAATTACCAAAATAACAACCAAACAAACTAAAATATTAACATGGGGACTTTGGCTAACAACAGAAATATTCATAAAAAACCCAGAAACATTAGAAAAGGTGAGAACAATGAGTATTCTAAAAGGAGAAAGCATAAACGAAAAACTACACAACAGAGAAATAGAACTTAGACAAGAAGGTATACAAGAAGAAAAAACAAATATGAAAAACACAATAAAAACTCTTGAAAACGAAGGAAAAACCTCCGACGAAATATTAAAAACACTAAAAACAACTTTCTAAAAAAAATAAGTTCTAGCTGTCCATTAAATAAAATGCAAAAATTAAAATTAATGGACAGTTCCCATTTTAAATTATTCTATGAAGAATCTTTTTTTAAACCTTTTAAAGTAGCTATTTGATCTCTTAAACTAGCTGCTCTTTCAAAATCAAGTTTAGATGCTGCTTCTTTCATATCATTTTCTAAATCACTGATAAGTAAACGTAATTCATCTTTAGGTATTTTACTAATATCAGTTCCTTCAATATCCAAATCCTCAGCTACTTTTTTATCCTTAAGTGCCCTTTTAGTAGTTTTAGGAACAATACCATGTTTTTTATTATACTTAATCTGGATTTTTCTTCTTTTATTCGTAATAGCTGTTGCATTTTTAACAGAATCCGTCATTTCATCAACATACATTATTACCTGACCGTTAATATTTCTTGCAGCTCTTCCAATAGTCTGAATTAATGAAGTTTCATTTCTTAAAAATCCTTCTTTATCTGCATCTAAAATAGCTACCAGAGAAACTTCAGGTAAATCAAGCCCTTCCCTAAGTAAATTTACACCAACCAGCACATCAAATGTTCCTCTTCTTAAGTCATCTACAATGTCAATTCTCTCTAAAGTGTCAATTTCAGAGTGCATATATCTGACTTTAACGCCTATTTTTGCATAGTAATCAGTTAAATCTTCAGCCATTTTCTTAGTTAAAGTTGTAACTAATACCCTTTCATCTTTTTTAGCTCTTTTTTTAACTTCTCCAAGCAAATCTTCAACCTGACCTTTAACCGGACGGATAATTATTTCAGGATCAACCAAACCTGTTGGACGAATAATCTGCTCAACAACATTACCTGATCTTGATAATTCATAAGCTCCGGGAGTAGCTGAAACATAAATGATTTGATTTATAGATGACTCAAATTCATCAAATCTCAATGGCCGATTTTCCTTTGCAGAAGGTAATCTGAATCCATGCTCCACTAAAGTTTCTTTACGTGCCCTATCTCCATTATACATTCCGCGAATTTGAGGCAGTGTAACATGAGACTCATCAATAATAGTCAGATAATCTTCAGGGAAGTATTTCAATAAGGAGTAAGGTTTTTCACCCCATTTTCTTCCAGACAGATGCATAGAATAGTTTTCCACACCAGGACAGTAACCCATTTCCTGAAGCATTTCAATATCAAAACGTGTTCTTTGTTCCAATCTTTGAGCTTCAAGAAGCTTATTTGATAAATTAAACTCATTTAATCTTTCATCCAACTCATCAGAAATATTTCTAATTGCAGTATCCATCTTATCCTGACCAACAACAAAATGCTTTGCCGGAAAAATCATGTACCTTTTTAAACTTTCTGTTTTTTTACCTGTAACCTTATCAATTAAACTGATTGCATCTATTTCATCACCAAAAAGCTCAACTCGTACAGGTGGAGTACCATGAACAGGATTTATTTCAATTACATCTCCACGTACTCTAAATTGCCCCCTTCCAAATTCAATATCATTTCGTTCATATTGCATAAAAACAAGTCTGCGAATAATGTCTGAACGGTCATAATTATCTCCTACAGCTATTCCAAATGCAAATTCACCGTAATCTTCAGGAGAACCTACACCATAAATACAGCTAACACTGCTAACTACAATTACATCATCACGGGATAACAAAGATTGAGTAGCAGAATGTCTCATTATATCTATTTCTTCATTAACTGAGGATTCCTTATCAATAAAAGTATCAGTTCTTGGAACATATGCTTCAGGCTGATAATAATCATAGTAACTGACAAAATATTCAACTGCATTATCAGGAAAAAACTCTTTAAATTCCTCATAAAGTTGCGCAGCTAATGTTTTGTTATGGGAAATAACAAGGGTGGGTTTTTGAACTTTTTCAATGACATTAGCCATTGTAAATGTTTTACCGGAACCGGTAACTCCTAAAAGAGTTTGTTCCTTTACACCCTTATTTATTCCATCAACTAATGAATTAATGGCTTTTGGCTGGTCACCTAATGGCTGGTAAGGTGAGTTTAGTTTAAATTTTTTCATGATTATTCTAAATTATTTCATCAACATTTATGTGAAAACTAACATGGAAATATGGTACAGAACAGCATGGAGTAACTTTACTGCTTCTTATGCTAATTCTACCATAGTCCTCAAAACTGTTTTCCAAAGCTTTTTCAATATTTTTAACATTCATCTCATTATAAACTCTTAAAGATCCTAAAAAAATAACATGACCTTTTGTATTCATAACAGATATAGATTCAACAACATCGTTTTCATCATATCTCTTTAAAATGATATTAGATCCTTCAATAATTTCTTTTTTAATAGCATCCTTATCAAACATTTTAATCCCTCAAAACATTTGCTATACTTTTTGCAAGAGAAACACGAGAACTGTCTGCAGATAAACTATTGGTAGATATTACACTATTAGCACCAGCTGAATAAATTCTCATAGTAGCTCCATTTACCAAAATCGGATGAACACAGCAAACATCAACTGATTTGGCACCATATTCTTTTAATATCTTAACTGCATTAACAATAGTTCCGCCGGTAGCTATAATATCATCAATGATAAATGCTTTTTTATCTTTAACTGAATCTACATTAACTGTTTCATCAGAACTGCCCTCAACATCAACAATTCTGGTTTCCACATTATCCGGTCCAAGACGAACTTTAGATAAATAAGTGCATTCACACTCAAGAATTCCGGCTATTTCCTGAGCAAAAGGATACGCCCCTTTATCTGGAGCAACAATTAAAGGTTTTTCATCAATTTTTTTATCAATATATTCAGCTATTGCACCCATAGCAGAAATATTTGTAGTTGGAATATCAAAAAAGTCTAAAACACATTTTTCATGAATATTAAATGTAATAAATTCATCAGCACCAGCAGATTGAATTAAATTAGCTACAATTTTTGCAGAAACTGCTTCTCCATCATGGAAACGTTTTTCCTGTCTTG
>OLHG01001887.1_pt1 | contig 11970 bp, 12 predicted proteins | sample 1605971 | NCBI WGS metagenome assembly OLHG01 (sample SAMN03283289) | human gut metagenome | biome: human-associated habitat; material: feces | host: Homo sapiens | place: Peru | collected 2012 | reverse complement strand
GGTTTTTCTTTGGCGTGCCAAAAGGGATTCGAACCCCCGACCTTTCGCTTAGGAGGCGAACGCTCTATCCAACTGAGCTATTGGCACATAACACAAATATTGTATATTAAGACCTTCAATTTGTCAAGAAAATGGAGCTTATTTGTTATAATAAATTTTTGCAAAAGTGTTCTGAAAAAAATTTAAAAAAGTGTTGACAAAAGTAAAAGCTTGTGATAGAATAAATCTTGCTGAAACGCTGAAAGGCGACATAAATAAACGGAGAGGTGTCCGAGTGGTTTAAGGAGCTAGTCTTGAAAACTAGTGATCCCGCGAGGGACCAAGGGTTCGAATCCCTTCCTCTCCGCCATTTTATTTTATAGTGCATTTAACTTCACACGGAGGATTACTCAAGTGGTGAAGAGGCTCCCCTGCTAAGGGAGTAGGTCGCTAACGCGGCGCGAGGGTTCAAATCCCTTGTCCTCCGCCAAAGGTCCGTCGTAATCTATCAGAATTACGACGGGTCTTTTTCTTTTGGCGGAGTTGTTTTTTTATTCAATGTCAATAGTTGGGGTAACCCGAAAAAACAGAATATATGAGAATTACAAGCGGCAGAAATTAAACTGTCGCTTGTTGTTTTTACATATAATTTTATTTATTAGGCATTTTTTACAGGAGCGTACTCGCCGTTTACGTACTGATAATAACTAAGCAAAAAAGCAGTTCAGCCGATTTGACTAAACTGCCTCTTATGTTATTCGTATTGTTTATAACAGCTTATCCCTCAAAATCCCATTTTGGAACATAGCTTTCGCTTGCAGAAGAAAGCTCCTGCGTAAATCCGTCAATATTGAGCCTCATCATTTCAAGCTTAACCTTGTCATATTCTCTGCGTGTGATTTTACGGTTAATTCGCGAAAAATCTTTGTCGCTGACCTTGCCCATAGGAATGTACTGACACATAAGACTTAACAAAACCTGATCGCCGAATCTGCGTTTTACAATATCAAGCACTTCAAGACTGTTCTTTGTGTGGGCAGGCAAAATCAGATGCCTTACGATAACGCCCTTTTTCATAATGCCGTCATCGTCAAACTGAGGCAGACCAACCTGAAAAGTCATTTCGTGAATTGCGGCAACAGCCGTGTTGACATAATTCGGTGCGGAAGAGTATTTTACCGCAAGAAAATCATCTGCATATTTAAAGTCGGGAAGATAGATGTCAACAAGTCCGTCAAGCATACTGAGAGTTTTCGGACTTGTGTATCCGCTGCAGTTGTATACAATCGGAATTCTCGGTTTGTAAATTTCAAGACTTTTAACAACAGCGTGTGCAAAATGGTCGGCTGTTACAAGGTTAATGTTATGCACTCCCTTGTCCTCAAGCTCTTTGTAGCATTCGGCAAGCCTTTCCGGAGTGATTGTTCTTCCGCCGTCCTCGTTTGAAATTTCATAGTTTTGGCAATAAACGCATCTCATTGTACAACCCGAAAAGAAAACAGTTCCGCTGCCCCTTGTACCGCTTATGCACGGTTCTTCGCCATAATGCGGAGCAACCCTTGCAACAACGGGCAGCTCGCCCATTTTACAAAAGCCGTTTCCGCTGTGAGCAGTACGAACCGCACCGCATTTTCTCGGACATAAATTGCAAATCATGATATCACCTTGTTGTCTGATATATAATGTTCGGCAGAACATTAAACACTATTGTACCACAAGTATGACAAAAGTTAAAGTCCTTGCAAATTAAAGTGTGAAATCAGTAAGATAATCTTCAATGATGTCGTCAAGCTGGCAGAGTTCAAGTTCTAACTCGTTGCACATTTCGACAAGTTCGGTCATTTCCCGAAAGCTTTCGCTGATTCCCGAAACGGATTTTACAAGCTTTTTGCCGCAAAAGGCACTTATGCCGAAGGTGTTAAGCCCGTCCTCAGGTGTATGATTTAATTTGTAGGTTATCATTTTTCCCTCCGAATGACAACCGGTCACAATACAATGATACTATTATATTGCGAAATTGTCAATATTGTTACAAAAATATTGCTGAATTGTAAGCAAACAGTGATGCGTTAGTCATAAATTGTACATAATGACAAATGAATGTAAACCGCAGATAAAGAATTATATAACAATAAAACTTTTGTTCTAAAGGAATCTTAAAAATGTGTAATAAAATGTTGAAAATACCGTGCAGCCGATATTTGTCGTGAAAACGGATTTTTCGGTAAATCACAAAACAATAACAATTAACTGATGAAATATTTCAATAATAGCTAATTATTGTTTTATGTCGGCTTTTATTTGTGCATAATGTATAAAAAACACCCTCAAAGTTTGGCTTGAGGGTGCTTTTTTAGTTCTCAATAGGAAAAATACGGCATTTATAAATGTTAAAATATAGTTATCGTACAGCACTTCTGTACGAAATGAAAAACAGGAGTGAATTTTATGAAATTACGCAAACCGTTATCTCTTCTTCTTGCATTGTCAATGATTGCGGGAATGTCGGTTTTTGCTTCAAATGCGGCGGTGACAAGCGACAAATCGGTTTCTGCCGGCAGCTATTACAACGCAAGCTATCTTGAAAGCTATGCGAGCAAGGCATATAACGAGTCGGGGCTTGGCTCTGTTTACAGCAAGACCTCAACATCTTGGAAAACCTGGTCACCTGACGCGTCGTCCGTAAAGCTTAAGCTCTACACAACAGGTTCTGACAACGAGGCGGGCGCTTCGGCAATCGGCACCTATGATATGAAAAAAGACAGCTCAACAGGTGTTTGGTCAATCAGCCTTAACGGCGATTTTAAGAATAAGTATTATACATATCTTGTAACAGTAAACGGCACAACCAAGGAAACACAGGATGTTTACTCACAGGCTGTCGGTGTAAACGGCAACCGTACAATGGTTGTTGACCTTGACTCAACCGACCCGAGCGGTTGGTCGGACGATAAGCATGTTCTCTTTAACAGCGCATCCGAGGCGGCTGTATGGGAAGTTCATGTGCGAGATTTTTCAGTTTCCAAAAACTCGGGTGTGAGTGAGGACAACAAGGGTAAGTATCTTGCATTTGCCGAGGGCGGCACAACTCTTAATTCAGACACAAGTTCATCAGCCGTTTCAACAGGCATTGACTACCTCGTTGAGCAGGGCATTAACTGCGTTCAGCTTATGCCTGTTTATGATTACGGTTCGGTAAAGGAAGATGTTGCAAGTTCTTCTTCAAACCGTAACTGGGGTTATGATCCGGTGAACTATAACGCTCCCGAGGGTTCATATTCAACAAACCCATATGACGGCAATACAAGAATCACTGAGTTCAAGCAGATGATTCAGGCTCTTCACGACAGAGGAATTTCCGTTGTAATGGATGTTGTTTACAACCATACATATTCTACGGATTCATGCTTTAACAGAACTGTTCCCGGCTATTATTACAGAATGAATTCATCATCCTCATATTCAAACGGTTCAGGCTGCGGTAGCGAAACTGCGTCAGATAAGCTGATGTACAGAAAGTATATGATTGAATCCGTAAAGTATTGGGCGGAGGAATACCACATTGACGGTTTCCGTTTTGACCTTATGGGTATTCACGATATCACAACAATGAACGATATCCGTTCTGCTCTTGACGGACTTTATTCAGACGGTTCGGGTAAAAAGATTCTCATGTACGGTGAACCGTGGACAGGCGGTAGTGTTGCAATTTCCGACGGTTGCTCGCAGTCAAAGGCAGGTTCGCTCAACTCAAGAGTAGGTATGTTCTGCGACAGCTACCGTGACGCAATCAAAGGAAGCACAGACGGTTCCGATAAGGGATTTGTTCAGGGCAACACCGATAAGACCGGAACGGTTGCAAACGGTGTAACGGGCAAGGGCTTCTCTGCTCAGGCTCCTTCACAGACAATTGCTTATGCCGACGCTCACGATAACCTTATCCTCTGGGATAAAATTGTAAAAAGTAACGGCTCATCAAGCTGGAATTCAACATCTTCATCGCTCAAGGGTCAGGTTAAGAAAGTAATGGGACTTCTCCTTACTTCACAGGGTATCCCGTTTATGACGGCAGGCTCGGAATTTTGCCGTACAAAACAGGGTGATGCGAACAGCTACAAATCAAGCGACGCAATAAATGAGATTGATTGGTCAAGAGTAAAGACCTACTCGGATGTTGCCGCTTATTACAAGGGACTTCTTGAAATCAGAGAAAACTATTCTCCGATGAAGAGTTCAACATTCAACACTCCTTCATTCCAGTCAACATACGGCGATGTTGTTGCTTACACATATTCAAACAACAAGTCAAATGAGTGGGGCAAGGTTTGTGTTCTTGTAAACGCAAGTTCAACAAATGATTGGCCGATTACACTTGACGGCAGCGGCTGGACAGTAGTTGCAGACGGCAAGACAGCAGGTCTTAAGAGTCTTGGCACAGTTTCGGGCAACACATACACAGTTCCTGCAAACAGCGCCTGCGTACTGGTTCAGAGTTCAACTTTTGACAATCTTAAGGTTAGTGAAAAAACATTCGGTACGGTAACAATCAAACATATTGATGACAGCGGAAATGTTCTAAAGACATCAACAGCAAAATATGCAGACGGTACAACATACCGTACTTACCCCGATACAACCATCCTTTATGACTATACTCTTAAGGATACTCAGGGTGCAACTTCGGGTACTGTTACAGGCGGAAAGAACTACAATGTAACTTATATTTACAGCTCCAGCGGTATTCGTTCAGGCTATGTGACCGTAAATTATGTTGACGAAAACGGTGAGTCAATTAAGGACAGCGTTTCAACAAAGTACCGTGAAGGCGACAGTTACAGCGTTCCGTTCACATCAATTCAGGGCTATCAGCTCGACACGGACAAGTATCCTGCCAACACGACAGGTACATTTAACGGTACTAACACAACCATTAACTTTGTTTATAAGGCACTTGACAGCACAAGTTCGGTTGTTCACTACTATAACTCAAACAACTGGTCAAATGTTCGTTGCTATGCTTACACAGACGGCGGTGAAGAGCCTAACGGCAAGTGGAACAACGCAACTGTTATGACAAGTGAGGGCAACGGATGGCTCAAATGCACAATTCCTGCATCAAGCTCATATGTAATGTTCCACACAGACTCACAGCAGGAGCCGGGTGCAAACGAGACAGGCTACCTTGTTTCGGGCGAGGCATGGGTTCAGAATAAGAAACTCAGCTTTAGCAGCAAGGTTATCACAAGCCACATTGACGCAGCAACAGGTGAAAAGATTGCCGATGATGAAATTTTAATTCAGTCAAAGGTTTCTTCAGACGATACATACAAAACTTCTCCGCTTTCGGGCAGAACAGATGTTATTGCTCCCATAAATGCATCGGGCAGCCTCTCATCGGGCATTATCAATGTTGTTTATCTTTACACTTCGTCGGAGCGTCCTTCAACTGCTCCTTCAACGGTAACTCCTACCACAGCTCCTGCTACACAGCCGACGGAAAAAATCCTTATCGGTGATGCTGATCTCAACGGTACAATTGATATAATTGACGCAACAGTAGTTCAGAAGTATATCGTAAAGCTTACAACGCTCTCAGACAAGGCTCTTATCGCAGCCGCAAGATGTGACGCTGACGGCGAGAATAATATCGTAAGCGTTAAGGATGCAACATACATTCAGATGTATGTCGCAAAGCTTGACGGTTATGCGAATGTAGGCACTTACTATGAGTCGGAGGTTACTCCGACAACCGCTCCTGTGACTGAGCCTGCAACAGAAGAGCCGACAGTTGCCCCGACAACCGTTCCTGCAACAACAGCTCCTGTTACAGAGCCTACAACCACTCCGTCATCAACTTATACAGTTAAGTTTACGGATTCACTCAACTGGGATGGTACACTCTACTGCTACTCATGGGCTGAAGACGGTACATCTACAAAATCATGGCCGGGCGTTGCGATGACATATCTCAACACAAATGACTATGGTCAGAAGGTTTACTCGGTTGAAGTTCCGAACACTGTTGATTACATTATTTTCACAAACGGTTCGAGTCAGACCATTGATATCGGTTTTGACGGCACTTCGCTCAATTATTATACAGAGTCGCAGTATGACTCACAGGGTCATGCTTATGTCGGCACATGGTAATCATTTTTTGAAAAAGTGTAAATAAGTAAAAACACAAGTCGGCAAGACAGTACGCAAATTAAACTGTCTCGCCGGCTTTTTATGTTGGCTTGAAATCAAATCTGCGGCTACAGGATAAAAGCGTGACACATTTTACGGGTGCATTTAGTTTTGTTCTGCCAAGAGGCCGAAGAACCTTGCCAACCGTAAAGAAAATTTTAAAAAAACTCTTGACGAATGTGGCTGAGGATGATATAATAATCAAGCTGACTCATTCGAGGGCATCTTCAAAAATGAAAACACTTCAAAAAATTTTAAAAAGTTTGAAAAAAGTGTTGACAAATGACGAAGAATGTGATATATTATATAAGCACTCGAAATTACAGAGCAAGCACAGGAGCGAAAAGCTTAATTTGCTGGTGTAGCTCAGTTGGTAGAGCAGCTGATTTGTAATCAGCAGGTCGGGGGTTCAAGTCCGTCCACCAGCTCCATTGAAGCCTACTGTTTAGGCAGTAGGCTTCGATTTTTGAAAACTTAATATGGGAGAATTCCCGAGTGGCCAAAGGGGGCAGACTGTAAATCTGTTGCGTTTCGCTTCGATGGTTCGAATCCATCTTCTCCCACCATGATGGTTGTGCAAAAAAGATATAACCGCAAAAAAGTCCGATTTTGTCGGGCTTTTTTTGTTGTATAGCCCGTGATTTTTAGTTACAAAACCGTAGATGTATTTTGCCTGTTTCGGCAGTTTTGGAGATTTGAACCCTCGAACATCAAGTTTTGACCTTTCCCCCATTTTAAAATTTAATATTGTTATAGCAGAGTCAATTTTATAGAAATATAAAGTTGGCTCTTTTTTTATTGGCAATCGTTTTAATTTTTTTGATTAGAACGGTTGCCTTTTTTATTTGCAAAAAATTTGAAAGGAATGATTTTAAATGTATTTTACCGACACACCCGAACTCAGAAAGTTTGAAAGAGAGATGCGTCAGAAACCTAATTTTGACAGGCGTAATGATGATAACAATGAAAGCGAGATTGCACATTTCTCTGACAACAAAAAACTTAATACAAACAGAAACAAGAAAGACAGGGGTTGATTTTATGACTATAAAAATCAGGAGTCCTACTAATGGATATTGCTTGAATCAAAACTAAAAAAATAGGAGATGTATAACTTGAACGAATATGAAAGACAGCGCAGAATCGCTGAAAGTACAAAGAAATTGTATCCGCCGGGTACAAGAATCGAACTTTTAAGTATGAGCGACTCCTACGCACCTGTTCCATCAGGCACAAGAGGAACAGTAAAATTCGTTGATTCGATGGGAACAATATTCCCCGAGTGGGGCAACGGTCGTTCACTTGGCGTAGTTCCCGGTGAGGACTCATTCAGAAAGCTCACACAGGAAGAAATTGAAGCAGAAAACCAATCTAAATCAGAAGTTGAAAATGGAACTCCTGATGAGGATAGCGGAATGACTATGGGAATGTGAGGTGAGGTTTAATCAATAAATCTTCGTTTGGATTGAAGATTTATGTCCATCAAATTTTTTGATATGTTTGCAGGCATCGGCGGTTTCCGTTCTGGACTTGAAGCCATAGGCGGTTTTGAGTGCGTCGGATACTGCGAAATCGACAAGTATGCAAAGCAGGCATACGAAGCAATGTACGATACAGGAGGTGAACTTTACTTTGATGACGCAAGAAAAATTGTACCCGAACAGTTACCCGATTTCGACCTTCTTGTTGGAGGATTTCCCTGTCAGTCCTTCTCAATCGCAGGAGCGAGAAAAGGATTTGACGACACAAGAGGAACGCTGTTTTTCGAGATTGCTCGAATTGCTGCCGTTAAAAAACCTAAGTATCTCTACATGGAAAACGTTCCCGGTCTGCTTAACCATGACTCAGGCAAAACATTTGAAACAATCCTCCGTACATTGGATGAGTTGGGGTATGATGTGTGCTGGCAGGTACTTAACAGCAAAAATTTCGGAGTACCCCAATCAAGAAATCGAGTGTTCATTATCGGCTATCTTAGAGGACAATGTGCCGGAGAAGTATTATCTTTCACGCAAACAAGCGGAAAAGCTCTTATACAAAGAAAAGCCAACGCAGGGTGAGCGAATCTACTCATCAAAAGGACTAAGCTGTACACTTACAAGCGGTTCGGGCGGATTCGGCGGTCATAGCGGACTTTATCTTATTGAAGATACTGAAAATTTTGGTTTGCCGATAAAGTCTAAGACCAAAGACGGTTATCAGATGGCATATCCCGGTGACAGCATTGATACCGCCTTTTCGGGACAAAATTCAAGGCGTGGCAGAGTCGGAAGTCAGATAGCACACACGCTTACTACTTCCGCAACGCAAGCGTATTATTTTATCGACCTGAACCCCGATCCGAAGCTGACAGAAATTGCAAGGTGCATAACTGCAAGACACGATTCGGGAATCAGTAACCGAAAGGGTGAGCATTCAGGTGTATTCGTTGAAAGCACGAATTTTACAGATGATGAAAAATTCGCAGTTGCTTTTGTTGATCTAAACGGCGAAGTCCATATCGGCAGAATCAGAAAGCTTACTCCGAGGGAGTGCTGGAGATTACAAGGCTTCACGGACGATCAGTTCGACAAGGCAAAAGCGACTGGACTATCCGACAGCAGGCTTTACAAGATGGCAGGAAATGCGGTGACAGTAAATGTAATCTCTGAAATCGGGAAGATTATCAAAAAAGTAAACGATAAAAATTAAATAATAACAACTAATATCAATCGTTCCGAACGACTGATATTGGTTTTCATATATATAAGCCGTTGATTAGATTTTTTTAATTTAATCAACGGCTTTTTGTCGTTTCAGGGGCGATTGGTATTCCGAAATGGAGTGATGAATATCAAAACCCCTGTGAGTTGGATGGGAAATAAAACTTCCATCCTTCATATTTTGTACGCCCTGTTTCCTCTGAATTACGAAAGGTATATTGAGCCGTTCGGAGGCTCAGGAGCTGTACTTTTAGGCAAGAAAAAGCCTGATAAGTTCGAAGTTTACAATGACTATAACCATAATCTTGTAAACCTCTTTCGCTGTATGCGTGACAGAACAATGAAATTCATAAAAGAGCTCGGATTTTATCCCCTAAATTCAAGGGATGATTTCAATGCAATAAAGAACTTTTTTAAACAAGAGAAGTTTGACGATAAGTACCTTTATGAGGAATTGGAACTGACGAAGATTATCCTGCCTGACTTGAAAGCAGAAGAAATCATTGAATTGTATATAAAAATGAAACAGGACTACGACTTGCGCAGAGCAGTAATGTTTCTGAAACTTTTGCGATACAGCTATTCAAGCGGCGGAAAATCATTTGCCTGTCAGCCATTTTCAGTAGTGAGCCTGTTTCAACTGATTGAGCAAGTCGGCAAAAGACTTGAAAATGCGGTGATTGAAAATCAGGATTTTGAAGTTCTGATAAAGCATTATGACCGAGAAAATGCTTTTTTCTACTGTGATCCGCCGTACTTTTCAAGCGAGTATGTGTATCAATGCGGATTTACTTGGGACGACCATTTAAGGCTTAAAAACGCACTTGCAAAAGCAAAAGGCAAATGGCTTGTATCATATAACGATTGTGAAGAAATCCGCAATTTATATGACGGTTATTCATTCTTTGATTTCACAAGGTTACACAATATGAAACAGCGAATCAACGCAGGCGAGCAATTTCCCGAACTGCTAATCAGCAACTACGATATGTATGAAAGGCAGAGAAATAAACCGTTGCAGTTGAGTTTGCTTGACTTAACAACCGAACAACAAATTGATTTAGAACAAATTTTGAAGGAGTGTATTATTAACAATGGAAAATAGAATTTATGTAAGCATACCGCTTGACGCACTTATTGTATCAGGAATCACATCCGACTGTGCTGTGCAGATTTCAGCTGTGGAAGGAGCAATTCTGATTGAGAGGTGCGATGATGATTGCGAAAATTTTGATGACAAGTGTAATTGTAGCAACTGTATCTGCGATGAGTGCAGAGCAGAGCTTGCGGAAAGCGAGGACGAGTAGTGCTTAAAATTTACAGAGTTCTCGGTAAAAAAGGAAGAATTACAATTCCCTATGAAATCCGTCAGCAAATCGGATTCAGATACAACGATGTTTTATCATTCAACCAGCAGGATGACGGCTCGGTACTTGTCAGGCGAGAAAAAATATGCGACAACTGCAAGGAGTTAGCAGAAGAATATGAGGAAAATTTCACCCTTGAAGATTTCCTCGACAGCCTGTCAGAGGAAGAACAGAGAAACGCACTTTTGCATCTTTCTCTGTTGTGGGCAGAAAAGCTGAAACACTAAATCGGAGGTAAATTCATATGGTACAGAATACAAATTTCAAAGGAAACAAAAACAACAATCAGAAAAGGAAACTGCCGTATATCAAGGTAAGGATTGATAAGCTCGTTGATGTAGATGATTGCAACACAAAGGCGTTTGCAAGCGTTACTGTCGGCGGTGCTGTGGCAATTCACGGAATCAGAGTGATGAACTCAAGAAAAGGACTGTTTGTTGCAATGCCTGCAAGTAACTATGTTGACGAAAACGGCGAAACGAAGTTCAGTGAGATTGCTCACCCGATTTCCAAAGAAGTCAGAGATTTACTCAACAGCAAGGTTATGGAAGCGTATCATCAGGCACTTGATGAACAGCAGAGCGAAGATGAATCCGAGAATATGTCGGAAGATGAATCGGAAAGCTTTACGCAGAGTATGTAACAGCAAATAAAAAAAACTCTGGACATTTGAAATTCTTTGGATATACTTGTTGCTTGAAAGGAGCGATGAGAATATGAAAAAGAAAATCGCAATAATGCTGACATTGATTTTAGCAGCAGGAACATTTACGGCTTGTACAGCAGAAGAAAAATTAAATAACGATATTCAGACATCCGTAGTTTCAAAGGCTGCGGATGTTTCTGCATCTACGGAATCTTCTGCAACGGCAACAATAGAAAAAGCAACTGAAACAACAATCCCCGAAAAAGCCACAGTTTCAAAAGAAACAGAGTCTTCGGAAAAGAATACCAAATCCGAAGAAAAAGCCGACAGTGGGCAAAAATCGGCGGTTGTTTCGGCAACGGATCAGATTCAGAAAACACAATCAGAAGTTCAAAACAACAGCAGGAATACAGTAAACAGTAATCACTCTAAATCAAAATCGAATGCTAAAAAAGAAACCGAAACTCCTACTCAAAAGCCTGTGCAGAAGCCTACAGAAAAGCCGACGCAGAAACCTACGGAAAAGCCTACGCAACCGCCTACCAAAGCAAAAACGGTTGATGTTCAGTATGCGGTGAGTGACTGCATAGCCTACGGTCAGCAGCTTGGAATGAAATACGATTCCTCACTGAACACAGGCAACGCAAGCTGGTTCTCGCCCACAAACGCATCATATTATGATGACACGCAAAGCCTGACAGCAGATTGCTATGGTGATGTTGAGTATGTAGCCTACTACTACCAAAGCAGTGGCATAGCTCCGAGCGACTTATCATTCAATGTAATCACAGAAAACGACAAAATATATGTAGTCTATTGTTGAACAGACGATTAAACAAGGCACTCACTTTATTGTGGGTGCTTATTTTTATGAAAGGAAGATGACAATGAAAATCAATAATATTACACTCTCGGATCTCCGCCGTATGAACGGCAAGGAAGGACTCATCTTGCAGGGATGCGGCGGTGAAACACAGGAATGGGCGGACGGCATTAATAAAATGCTCACGGACAAAGGAATACTTCTTGACGACACAAAGTTTGAGAATGTTTCTGCGTTCAAGAGTGATGGCGTAACCTGTATTCT
>OLHG01001885.1_pt1 | contig 11971 bp, 15 predicted proteins | sample 1605971 | NCBI WGS metagenome assembly OLHG01 (sample SAMN03283289) | human gut metagenome | biome: human-associated habitat; material: feces | host: Homo sapiens | place: Peru | collected 2012 | reverse complement strand
GAGGGTATGTTAATAGGACTAATATCAGTTCTGATTTCATTATTAATTTTAGCATTTTCATACAATGCAGTAATTACGCAAATAGAACAATCATTGATAAACAACAGACTAAATATACCATTACTAACTTTCCCAGAACTGTTCCAAACTTTATTAATAGTATACTTAGTATTAGGCATTGGAATAGGAGCTCTAGGAAGTGCAATTTCAATGAAAAAATATTTAGAGGTATAAGGGAGAAAAAATATGAGAAAAAAGATTATATCTATCTTATTAATATTAATTCTGTTACAAATGGCTTGTGTTAGTGTATTTGCAACTACACGATCAGACTTAAATAATGCAAAAAACAATTTGAGTACAGCAACAAAAAATAAAAAAGCAGTTACAGCTGAAAAAGAAACAATTTTGAATGAAATTGATGATTTGGAAGATGAAATTGATGGTTACCAAGCTGAAATTACAGAACTAAATTCTAAAATAACTAAGATGGAGAAAAACATAAAAGAGAAAAATACAGAAATTGAGGCTTTGCAAAAAGAATATGATGCAAAAAAGAAGTTATTAGAAGATAGATTAGTTGCAATATATGAACAAGGAAGAATAACATTTTTAGATGTTATGTTAGCATCAGATAATATATGGGACTATATATCTATGAGCTCAAAAGTTCAACAATTAACAGATGCGGATAATGAGCAAATGGATAAAGTTGAGGCTCAAAAAAATGAAGTGGAAAGGGCCAAAAAAGCATTAGAAAAAGAAAAAAAAGAATTAGCAGAAAGCAAAAAATCAGTACAAGATAAACAAACAAAAGTTAAAGTCGCAAAGGACAAAAAGGAAGCCAAAGTAGCAAATTTAACTGCTGAGCAAAAGAAATTGCAAACTCAAATTAATAACTATAATAAAGAAATTCAAAAATTAGAAGAAGAATTAGCTAAAGCAGCAGGAGATTATAATAATTCATATACAGGAAAATTTGCAGGTACATTAAGTTGGCCACTATCAAAATCATCACCAGGTTATAAAACTATTACATCATACTATGGCAATAGACAAGTACCAATTGCAGGAGCAACATCAGATCATAGAGCAATAGACATTGGTGTACCTACAGGAACTCCAGTATTGTCAGCAGGTAATGGAATTGTAATTTCAACAGGATATAATAGTGCAAGAGGATACTTTGTAATAATCAAACATGCAGATAACTTATATACTTTGTATCAACATTTAAGTAAGATATTGGTATCAAGAGGACAAACAGTGTCAACAGGAAAGACTATAGCTAAGAGTGGAAGCACAGGTGTAGGAACCGGACCACACTTACACTTTGAGGTTCGTAAGAGCCAATATTATGGTAGTGAGGTTAACCCTCTTGACTATTGCCACTGGTAAAGAAATTAAATAAATAATTAGAGAAAGGAGAATGCGTAAATGAAAGTTAACAAGTTTATAAGTATTCTCCTTATTTTTGTTTTTATAGTTAATATATCAGTATATTCATTAGCAACAAATGAAACTAACATCCAAAATCAAGAAAATGAAATAAATATGAATACAGATAATATCGAGGAATTGGATAACAAAAGAAACGAAATAAAAGAGCAATTAGATGCAACAAACATTGAACTAGAATATGTGCAGACAGAAATATCAGAAACATTAATAAAAATTCAAGAACTAGATGACAAAATAAGAAAATATGAAAGTGAGAATAAGGAGCTAGCTAGTAAATTAGAAAACTTAGAGACATCAGTAAAAGAAACAACGCAAAAGCTAAATACGGTTACTGAAGATTACAATCAAAAGGAAAAACAACTAAGAAACAGATTGGTGGCTTTATATGAGGCTGGCCCTATATTATATATAGATGTCTTATTGTCTTCAAAAACATTATCAGATTTCATATCAAGATATTATAAAATATTAGAAATTATGGAGTATGATAATAAATTAATTGAAACAGTTGAACAAGAGAAAAAAGATATAGAATTATCTAAACAAAAATTAGATAAAGAAACTGAAGAATTTAAAACTTTAAAATTAAAAGTAGAACAGTCAGAAGTAATATGTAAAAATATAAAGACTTTGCAGGAAACTTATATGGCAAAGTTATCAAAAGATGAAAAAGAATTAAATGAAAAAATAACAAAATATAAAACAGAGACAATACAAATAGAAACAAGAATTAGAGAAATAAGCATAGCAAATGGAGATTATTCTATTCAATACACTGGTGGACTTATGATTTGGCCGGTTGCAAAAGCAGGAACTGTGATAACATCAGACTATGGCACAAGACAACATCCAATTCAAGGCGTTACTAATTTCCATTTAGGAATAGATATAGGAAATGCTTATTATGGAACTCCAGCGGTTGCAGCTTTAGGTGGAGTAGTTACGTATGCAGGAGAACTAGGCTCTTATGGAAATTGTGTTATAATACAACATGGAGACGGAATATCTACATTGTATGGACATGGACAAAAAGTTTTAACTCAAATTGGAGCACATGTACAACAAGGAGATATAATAATGGAAATAGGTTCAACAGGTAACTCAACAGGACCACACTTACATTTTGAGGTTAGAATAAACGGAGCAACAGTTGATCCATTAAATTATGTAAAAGCACCATAAATAATAATATTTATAAAATTTATAAATATAATATACAGATAGATTTAGAGAGGAATTTAATAAGATGGAAAATAGAAATGCACAGAGAATTTATAAAATGATTATGTTGGTATTGATAGTAATAATTGTTACATCTCTAGTAACAGCATTTACTACATATCAATATCTAAGCAACAATGGTGTGTCATATACTAAAGTGAATACTACTTCATTAGAAGGATTAGAATATACCTTATCACAATTTAGAAGTGAATTAGAGAAAAAGTATATTGGAGAGATAAATGATGAAGAATTAATTGAAGGAGCTGTAAAAGGCTATGTAGATGCTTTAGGAGATCCATATACAACATATTATACTAAAAAAGAAATGAAAACAATAATGGAAGAAACAAATGGAAACTTTGTTGGTATTGGGATATATATGACCAAAGATCTAGAAAAAAATGCAATTTTGATAATTAAACCAATAGAAAATTCACCAGCAGAAAAAGCAGGAATATTACCGGGTGACCTTATTATTAAAGTAGATGATGTGGAATATTCAGGAGATAAGCTAGAAGAAGCCTCTAATAAAATTAGAGGAGAAGAGGGAACAAAGGTAAAATTAGAAATATATAGAAATGGAGAAACTAAAACATTTGAACTTACTAGAACAAAAGTTGTAGTAAGCCATGTAACAACCAAAGTATTAGACAACAATATTGGATATATTGCAATATCAGATTTTGAAGGAGAATGTGCAAGTGAATTCGAAACAAAATACAAACAACTTGAAAAACAAGGAATAAAGAAATTAATAATAGACATTAGAAATAATGGTGGAGGAATTGTAGATGAAGCACTTAAAATAGCAAATATGCTAGTTGATAAAGATTCTACATTACTAATAACAAAAGACAAAAGCGATAAAGAAGAGGTTACAAAGGCTACTGAAAAACCAATAATAAATATACCAACAGTAGTGCTTGTAAATGGATATTCAGCAAGTGCCTCAGAGATTTTAGCAGGAGCATTAAAAGACAATGGAAAAGCTACATTAGTAGGAACTAAAACATATGGAAAAGGAATAATTCAAGAATTGCATCAATTATCAGATGGAAGTGGATTAAAAATAACAGTAAGCGAATACTATACACCAAATCATAATGCAATTCACAAAATAGGAATAACACCAGATGTAGAAATTGACTTATCAGAAGATGTAAAACAACAAACAACAATACAAGAAAAAGATGACAATCAACTACAAAAAGCAATAGAAATACTAAAATAAAGGTGCCTTTGGGGACGGGGTGAAAAATCACCTTTTATGATTTTTCACCTAGTTCAATGGTCTTCATCCGAATTTTAAAAAAATCACAAAAAATATTAAAAAATTTTAAAATATGTATTGACAATTATAATTAAATTTAGTATACTAAACAAGTCGAAAGAAATGGGCGCATAGCTCAGCTGGGAGAGCATCTGCCTTACAAGCAGGAGGTCATAGGTTCGATCCCTATTGCGCCCACCATTTCTTAATTTAATATTAGGTAAATTTGAAAATAATTTACGGCCTGGTAGTTCAGTTGGTTAGAACGCTAGCCTGTCACGCTAGAGGTCGACGGTTCGAGCCCGTTCCAGGTCGCCATTTTTTTTATTCAAAATCGAATAATTGCCTTGATAGCTCAGTTGGTAGAGCAAAGGACTGAAAATCCTTGTGTCACTGGTTCGATTCCAGTTCAAGGCACCAAAAGATAGCTAGAAATAAAACTAGCTTCTTTTTTTATTAAGAAAAATATAATAAATACGGAATCGAAAAGGAGGATAAGAAATTTGTCCTTGTGGACAAGTTAAAATTATAGAAAAACTTTCATTTTCTCTATATTATTTTTCTGCATAGTAACAAAATCGTTTAAAATATTCTTAACGGGTTCATCAGCTTGAGGGTTGTGATTAAGAAGCTTTTGACACTCTATAATTCCCATATTCCCACCTTGTATCATAATCTCTGCAATATGAGAATTAGTTTTATCTTTTATAGTATTAAGTTCGGTACCAATATAGCTCATCATCTTTGTACCAAAAGGAGATTCATCAGGAACTTCTCCGTATTTTTCAAATTCTGTATTAACCCTATCTGCAATCTTACCATACTCAGCATACTGAGTGCTAAGATTTTCTTTCATCTTTTCATCTCCAACTTTTTGCATAACAAAAGAAATAGACTCCATTCCCATTTTAGCAGCTTTGCTAATCTCATTTAAAATAGTTAAATTAATATTATTATCCATAAAAATCCCTCCAAAATATTAACAATAGTATAACCAAATAACGGAAAAATACACAAAATTATAAAGATATATTGCTCTTTTTTACAAAAAGATGGTATAATAGACTTTATATAAAAGGAGGATACATAAGATGGAGAATTTAAATGTACTAATAAGCAAAGAAGAAATTGAGAAAAAGTTAGAAGAATTAGCAAGTCAATTAGACAAAGATTATGAAGGAAAGGAAATAACAATACTTTCAGTATTAAATGGAGCAGTTTTCTTTACGACAGAATTAACACTAAAAATGAAAACTAAAATGCGATTTGCATTTATTAAAATATCAAGTTATGAAGGAACTGAAAGCACAGGAAAAGTAACGCTAAAATCTGATGTATCAAATTCACTTATAGAAGGAAAAGATGTACTAATAGTAGAAGATATAGTTGATACAGGAAGAAGTATGTCTTATTTACTAGAACATATAAAAGCTAAAAATCCAAAGAGCTTGAAAGTATGTTCTTTAATTAGTAAACCAAGCAGAAGAGAAATAGAAGTTCCAATAGACTATTTAGGCTTTGAAATATCAAATAAATTTATAATAGGCTATGGTTTTGACGACGAGGAAGGATTTAGAAGAAATTTACCATATATAGGTTATAAAGAGGTTTAATAATGAATAAAAATGAACTGTTAAAAGTAAAACAAAAAGCATTAGAAGAAAAGATTCCAATAATAATGGATGACACACTAGAGATAATATCTAAAATTTTAATAGAAAAAAAGCCAGAAAGAATACTAGAAATAGGAGCAGCAGTAGGATATTCAGCAATGTGTTTTTCTGAGTATTTATCAGAAAATGGCAAAATAGATACAATAGAAAGAGATGAACAAAGAATTGCTGAATGCAAAGAAAATTTGCAAAAGGTAGGAGTAGAAGACAAAATCAATTTATATGAAGGTGATGCTGTTGAAATACTTCCAACTTTGAATAAAAAATATGATATAGTATTTATAGATGCTGCAAAAGGAAAATACCCATTTTTCTTAGAACAAGCACTTCGTATGTTAAAAGATGATGGAGTGATATTTGCAGACAATATTCTGTATAAAGGCTATGTAATGAGTGATTACAACAAACACAAACAAAGAACGGCAGTAACACATCTAAGAGAATATATAAAAGAAACTACAGAAAATCCACTTTTAAAAACAGAGATTTTAGAAGTGGGAGATGGACTAGCAATAACAAGAAAGGTGAGTGAATAGAATGAAGAAACCAGAATTATTAGCACCAGCAGGCTCTTTCGAAAAAGCAAAAGTAGCATTTATGTATGGAGCAGACGCAGTATATTGTGGAACTGCATCATTATCACTAAGAAGCAGAGCCGAAGTTGATGATGATGATTTAATTAACACAATAAAATATGCTCATAGTATAGGTAAAAAAGTTTATGCTGCTTTAAATATATATGCTTGGGATAGCAATTATGAGGAAATTGAAAAACAAGTAAAAAGACTAGATGAGGTTAAAGTTGATGGTATTATTGCATCTGACGGAGGTGTAATACAAAAAATACGTCAAATAGCGCCAGATATAGAAGTTCATATCAGTACACAAGCAAATGTAGTAAGTTATCATAGTGCAAAATTTTGGTATGACAATGGAGCTAAAAGAGTAATATTAGGAAGAGAAACAAGTAAAGATCAAATAGAAGAAATAATGAAGAACAAACCAGAAGACTTAGAAGTAGAAATGTTTATACACGGAGCCCTATGTTGGGCTTATTCTGGAAGATGCTTCCTAAGTGAATATCTATCTTGTAGAAGCGCAAACTTAGGAGATTGCTCTCAAAGTTGCAGATGGGCATATAATATGTATTTAGAAGAAAAGAATAATCCAGGAAACTTAATGCCAGTAGAAACTGACGAAAATGGAACATACATATTATCATCAAAAGACTTATGTTTAATAAAAGAAATTCCACAAATAATAGAGATGGGAGTAGATAGCTTAAAAATAGAAGGCAGACTAAAAACAGAATATTATCTAGCAAGTGTAGTAAATGTGTATAGAAATGCAATAGATGACTATATTAAAGATCCAGAAAATTATGATTATACTAAATACTTAAAAGAACTAGAAAAAATAAAAACAAGAGGACTTACAACATTCTATTTTAACGATAGAAATAACAAAGACTTCCAAGAATATGAAGGAAAACAATATAATCCTAACTTTGAATTTGGTGGAAAAATAATAGAAGATAAGCCAGCTGGAGAAATATCAACAATAGAAATCAAAAATAAATTAAAAGTTGGCGATATATTAGAATTAATAATACCAAATAAGATAGAAGCGGAAGAATTTGAGATAAAAGAACTATATGACAGTGAAACAGGAGAGAAAATAGAAACAGTAAATCCTGGAAAACTTGGACAAACAGTGAAACTAACAATACCATATGAAGTAAAACAAGGATGGATATTAAGAAGAAAAAAATAAGCTAAGAGCGAGTCGAACTCGCTCTTTACTCATATTTAGCTAACTTATATGAAAGGATTAAAGAAATAATCATAATTATAATAGAAACTAATCCTGTTAAATCGAAGGAAAATCCGGGGTAAAGTACAAAAATAGAACCAAGAGTAAATCCTATTATTGCCAAAAAAGTAGCCTGATGATATTTCTTTAATAAAATATTTATAATTTTAAGCCAAACAATACTACCTAGAAAAACGCCTATTGACAAAGGAACAAGAAGTCTTAAATTAACACTTGCAATAGCAGAAAGATACTCGGAATAAACTCCAAGACACATCAGAATTATAGTATTACTAACTCCAGGTACAACAATTCCAATAGACATTATAAATCCTGCAAATATTAAATAAAAAGGATTATAAATAAAATCTAAAACAATATTATTAAAATCAAAATGATTTTCAAAGACAATTAACAAAACGCCTATACTAAAGGATATAATAAGAGGCAAAAGCTTTTTTAATTGAATACATTTATCAAAATTTGCTTGTTTGAATAAAGCTGGAATAGTACCGAGAATTAAGCCGATAAATGCATAACAAGCTTGAAATTTAAATGTATTAAAAAAATATTTTATTACATTTCCAAAAAGAACAATTCCTAAAAAAGAACCAAGTCCAATTGGAAGTAAAAAAACAAAATTCTTCTTAAAATCCTTAAACAAATTTAAAACAGAATCTACTAATTTCTCATAGATGCCAAAAATAACGCAAAAAACACCACTGCTAACACCGGGCAGAATGGCACCAAATCCTACTAAGATACCAATAACAAGATTAAATAAAAAATTCATATAAAACCTCTAACACCTTATAAATGAGTATGTCAAAAACAATAAAAATATGAATAAAAAATAAATTTTAAAGGTCAGGCACTTTCATAAAAGCTATAACATATATTATGGTATAGCAAGAAATGGAGGTGCTTGCAATGCTTACCATCTCATTAACGGGATTTTTAGCTTTTTTACAAACATCAGTATTTGCAGTTGGATATATAGCGAGTAATAATTTATTTCCAGAACCATTGAGCAGTGAAGAAGAAAAAATGTATTTAGAAAAAATGAAAAACGGCGATAAAGAAGCTAAAAATATATTAATTGAGCGAAACCTAAGACTAGTTGCTCATATATCAAAAAAATATTCTAGCACTAATGTTGATCAAGAAGATTTAATTTCAATCGGAACCATTGGATTAATAAAAGGAATAAATAGCTTTAAAGTAAACAAAGGAACAAAGCTCTCAACATATGTATCAAGATGTATAGATAATGAAATATTAATGTATTTAAGAGCAACTAAAAAACATCGGAGCAGAAGTGTACTTAGAAGATGTAATTGGAAAAGATAAGGATGATAATACAGTTACACTTAAAGAAGTAATAGAAAGTAATGATAAAAGTATAGAAGATGAAGTTGACCTGAAAATAAAAATGAAAAAACTTTATCAAAAAGTAAAGGATGTTTTAAAAGATAGAGAACGAACAATTATTAAATTACGTTTTGGACTAGAAGGAGGTAAGCCAAAGACACAGAAAGAAATCGCTGATATGATGGCAATATCTCGTTCGTACGTGTCAAGAATAGAAACAAAAGCGATAAATAAATTAGGAAAAGAATTTCAAAAAGAATAAATATGAGGTGTAATTTTTATGGCATATTCAGATAGAGAATTATTAGCAAGAATGATAGAGTGTGAAGCTGGTGGAGAAGGCGATAATGGAATGAAAGCTGTTGCAACAGTAATAATGAACAGGGTAAATGTTTCAGAAGGGGAGTATGCGAGAATTTCACAAGGTGGAAGTATAAGAAATATACTTTTTCAAGCAGGACAGTTTGATTGCGCGGCAGAAACACTAGGAGGCAGTTATAATAGTCAAAATATTTATAACATGAATCCAACGGAGCTTAATTACTATATTGCAGATTGGGCTTTGTCAGGAAATAGGCTTAACGAAATAGATAATTGCCTATGGTACTTAAATCCATTCAAACCAACCTGCGATAGCACATTTCCAAGAAATGGTTCAGGAAGTCTACATACAAGGCTTGGAGAACATTGCTTTTATATGCCAACAGCACTGTATGCTAACACATAAAGGAGGAATTATAATTGGAAAATAGTATGATAAGACAAACTGATTCGAGCCAAAATGTTCCGGAAACATTAAAAAATCCGATATATACACCAGGATTTTTAAGACAACAAATAGGAAAATTAATGAGGGTGGAATTTTTAATAGGAACAAATAATTTAGTTGATAGAATAGGAATATTAGAACAAGTAGGTGCAAGTTATATATTATTGAGATCATTTGAAAATGACAGCTTGGTATATTGTGATATATATTCAATAAAATTTATTACAATATCAACAGGAAGACAGATGTCGCAATGGGAAAATAATCAATGGAACAGTCAATTTAATATGTAAAAATATAGTGGCAAATTTTTTGCCACTAAAATTATTATCTATAAACTCTTCATAAATACAGCAAACTTTTCAAGAAGCTCACAACCTGATTTAATTTGTTCTTCACTATATTCGTTTAAAGCTTTTTGAGCAGAAGCGGGTAAAGAATAATCTTTACCAAATAAAATATAATCTGCTGATAAATTAGTTATATCACAAAGTTTCTCAATCTTTTCTATAGAAAGACAACCTTTACCGTGTTCTACCATTCCTAGATATTGTCCAGAAACACCTAATTGTTTCGATAACTTTTCTTTAGATAATCCCATACTTTCACGAATATTTTTTATTCTTAAACCGATTTCAGTCTTTAACATAAAAATCAACCCTTTCTTTGTAAAGTAATTATTAATTTATATAATAAACCACAAAATACGACAGAAAGTGATAAAAAAGACTACAAAAATATGAATAAATATGATAAAATGTGAAAAATAAAAACAAATAAAGGAAGGACAGGCGAAAATCAAATGAAATTATTATTAATAGAAGATGACAAGAATGAATGTGAGAAGTTTGAAGAGCTTGCTAACAGAAATAAAGAAGTAGAATTAGTAGCAATAACAAACTCAGCAAGTGAAGGCTTAAAATATTTTAAAAGATTTATGCCAGACGGAATCATTTTAGATTTAGAACTAAATGAAGGTCAAGGAAGTGGTTTTGAGTTTTTGAAAGAATTAAAGCAGTTGAATCTGGATTATCTGCCTAAAATAGTAGTTACAACAAATGTATTTTCAGATTCTGTGTATGATTATCTACATGAGAACAAGGTAGACTTTATATTTTATAAAAAGCAAGAAAATTACTCAGTAGAAAAAGTAATAAACACATTGTTATTACTAAAACAATATAAACATAAGGAAACAAAAATAGAAAATGATAAAGACGAAGAAGATACAAGAATGATTTCCGACAGAATAGATAGAGAATTAGATTTAATAGGAGTAGGTGCCCATCTACAAGGAAGAAAATATTTACATGATGCAATATTATATCTTTTAACAACTGAGAGCAAAGATAGTAAAATTTCTATTACACAATATTTAACATCAAAATATAAAAAGCCAGATAGCACGATAAGTAGAGCAATGCAAAATGCAATTATATATGCTTGGAGAATATCATCGATTGAGGATTTGACAGAGCATTATACTGCTAAAATAAATCGTGAAACAGGAATACCAACTCCTTCTGGATTTATATATTATTACGTAGAGAAAATAAAAAAGACATTATAAAATCATAAATTAAACAAAATTCTACAAAAAACGACAAAAATTACACTACCAAATATCACCTATACAATAGCATATAGGTGATATCTTTTTATTTGTAAAAAATAAAAAGATTGGTGGTGAAGTTATTATGATGGACTTTTGGGAGTGGCTTTCATATATATTAGGACTATAAAATAAAAAATTACAAACTTCTAAATAAATAATTAGAAAAACTTAAAAATCAACAAAAATCAAAACCGCGTGTCGAACTTTGACACGCGATTTTGCTGGACAAACCAGCACTTAGGCTATATAATTAGATTGTTAACAAATTTACATAAATCTAGATTTATGAATTCTAATAAAAAAATTAAATCCAAAGAAAAATCCAAAAAATAAAAACAATAAAATTATATGAGGAGGAGTGCTTATTGGTAACAACAGAAAACAAAAAAGAAGTAAAACTATTACAACCAAAGATAGACATAGTGTTTCAAAGTTTATTTAGTGCAAAAAATAAAGAAATAACAAAAAGCTTTGTAGAAGCATTACTAGAAGAAAAAATAGATTCAATAGTAATAAACAACGAAAAAGAGATAACTAGAGATAAACCAATAGACAAATTAGGAATATTAGATTTAGAACTGGATATAAATAATAAAGAAAAAGTAGATGTAGAAGTACAATTACTAAAAAATATCATATAAAAATTTTTAAATTAAATAAGTTATAAAAAAGAACTGTCAAAAAAATAAAAAAACTACTTGTAAAAAATAAACAGGTGTGGTAGTATAAGCATAAGGTAAATATCTATATAAAATATAGAATTTACAACCAAAGTA
>OLHG01001877.1_pt1 | contig 12008 bp, 24 predicted proteins | sample 1605971 | NCBI WGS metagenome assembly OLHG01 (sample SAMN03283289) | human gut metagenome | biome: human-associated habitat; material: feces | host: Homo sapiens | place: Peru | collected 2012 | reverse complement strand
CGCTTGGGAGGGTAGACCGAAAGATAGCTCTTTTGCGGTACGTTGAGCGGCTCCCTCTGCCGGACATTGCAGCACAGACACATTACAGTCGGACGGCGGTAGGCTATCGGCTGAAAAGCATTACAAAAATTTTTGAGTAAAGCAACCCCCCGGTGTTCCGTTTGGAGCATCGGGGGTTCTTTTTGTTTATGCGGACTGCTCAGCAGGGGCGGGGAGCACCTTGCGTTCCTTTGCTTTCTACTCTGCCTGTTCCTTTACGGTCAAATGGCCATGGTCGTGCATCTGCTTGTAGATAAATGCCTGTCCGGTGCGGTTCCAGCGGGTGTTCTCCTTGGTCTCGCCGTTGCCTACCTCAACAGGAATACTCACTGTATAACCCTTGTCGATGTACTTTTGCTTTGGTATCCACTGTTTGTTGACCTTCTTCTGGATGCCCCATTCTTCCAGCAGTTTGTTGAGCTTGTTTGCGGTCATGCCAAAGTTGAGCGCGATCTGCGTCACGGTGAGCGTTTCATCACTCAAAAGCATATTATGGGCGTACTCGGCGGCGGGCTTGAGCTTGGCATTTTCCTTTTCGAGCTGCTTAGAGCGCTCCTGTTCCCTCGCAATGATGCCTTGCGCTATAACCAGCGCTTTGGAAAGTGCCAGTTCCGGCGGTTCAGGTTCAGGCATGGTCAGCTTCTTCTCCATCTCGTTAAAGGCTTGGATGTACTTCAGCTTCCACTCATCGGCCTTTTTGCCAGTGAACCCCATCACAAGGAAAGAAAATCCGTCACGGTTCATCAGGTACATGGGAAGCTTCTTGTTCTGGCTGGTGGTGTACTCGGTCAAATGAAACATTTCGAGGAGAGCGGAATTTTCCGCCGTCCTCGCACGGATGGATTCCAACAGGTCTTTGTGATTTTTCCCAAAGCGCTCTGCAATTTCCAGCGTAGACACAACGGCCTGCCCGTTCTGTGTGGAAAGAACAATGTTACTCATGCCGCACTCTCCTTATTGATCTCCGCTTCAATTACCGCATCTACTTCCTTTTCCAGCCCGGTAAGGGATGCGAACAGGGCCGTCAGCATGGAGCTGTACATCGGGGCTTCGTTCCAAATCTGGCTCACAAGCTCGCTGGTGCGCTCCCGCTTGATCATATCGGTCTTGTGCGTTTCCTCAAACCAGTTGGCAAAGATGTTCAGTAGGTCGTGCATTACTCGGAGTTCGCCAGAAACAGCATCCAGTTCAAGCTCCACTTTCGTGATTTTTGGTGTTTCCATTATAGAATACCTCAAAAATGTTTGTAAAACATTTGAGGCTGTGGTATACTAAATTTGCCGAACCTCAAAAGTTTGGGATTGAATCTCTGTGCTGTACGACCGCCAAGAAGTAGCAGCGCAGGGATTTTTTATTTAATGGACTGTTCAACAAGGTCGATTCCCTTACGCACGATTTCGCTTTTGCTCATATTCAGGGATTCGGCGCACTTGTCCAACTTCCTGCAATATTCTTCGTCCAGTCTGACGCGGAGCATGGTGTCTTTTGGGTTTTCTACCTTTGGCCTACCAGTCTTAGGCGACATCTAAATCACCTCTCTTTTTCTGTCGCTACAAGTATTATATATTTGTTGCTACAAAATGTCAAGAGCTTTTCTAAAATATTTATAGTTCTCAAAAATCAAGCGCTCACGCGGTGTAATGCCGTGTGGGCGCTTTTCTTTTTTGTCCTTCGTTATACCTTCGTTGACTCTCCGCTTTTGTGGATGTGATAGACTGGTCACAGCAAGGAGGGATAAAAATGCCGTTCAACTACGATCCGTATACCGGCGAGCCACTGAGTCAGCGGTCAAGCTATCCTTGGGGATGGAATCCCCCGAAACCGCCTCAGCAGATACCTCAGACCTCTCCGCAAGAGCCGTCAACGCCGTGGACGATGGTGCCCAGCTTGGCAGACGTGGACAAAGTCGGCGTGCAGCCGGGTGAAACGAAGTGGATCATGGTCCAGTCCGACCCTGTTTTTGCGGTAAAGACCGCAAACGCTATGGGGTATGCACCCGCCGAGTATTACCGCTTTGAGCAAATCGATCCCATGACGCTGGCCCAGCCCATGGCAGTCTCACCTCTTACGCGACAGGATGTGGAGAGCATCGTGGACGCCAAAGCGGCAGAGCTGATAAAGCAGTACGCCGCTATGATCCCGGCCCCGTCCAACCAACAAGCCGTAGTGCCTGCAAAAGCTAAAAAGGAGGCCAGTGTATGAGCAACCCTTTGATGAACCGCTTCGTCCCCCAGAATGCCTCTCGGCAGAGCTCCGGTCTGATACAGCGGCTCCCCAACGCGGTCAGACAGGCCTCTCAGATGATGGCCGTTTTGAAAGCAGCACAAGACCCTCAGGGCGCATTTATGGATTACTGCAAAAAGTCCGGTGCTTTTGAGGGGTACACCGGCCCGCAGGACGCCGAAAGCATGACCCGATGGTTGTGCGATAAAAATGGCATTCCGGTGGACAGCATCCTCAGCATGATCCAGAGTCCCGGTGCACAGGGGCTTGGAAATACACTCTCTAAATTTTTGAAAGGTGGTTAAAAAATATGGCAATGGATGAGACTATGGGCTTCGGAGGCAGCGGCATCTGGGTCTTCGGTCTGCTGGTTCTTCTGGCTCTTCTTCTCGGTGGCAATGGCAACGGCCTTTTCGGCGGCAATCGCGGCCCGGCGTTCCCGCCTAACGTGGCCACTTCCGGCGACGTTCAGCGGGCAACCGACTTCGCCGCGCTGGAGCGGCAGAATAACGAGGGCGTCGCCGCGACCCGTCAGGGCGTTTATGACGTCGCTGCTGCCGTGAAGGACGGCAATTACAATATCCTCGGCGAGCTGCGCGATCTGGAGTCTGCTTCCAACGCAGGCTTTGCGCAGCAGCAGATCTGCTGCTGCGAGACCAACCGCAATATCGACTCTGTCCGCTACGACATGAGCAACTTTGCGGCCCAGATCAAGGAGAGTCAGAGCGCGGGCGTTCAGAAGATTCTCGACCAGCTGGCCGCGAACCGGTACGGCGACCTTGAGCGTGCCTACAACCAGCAGGCTATGCAGCTTGCACTGTGCGGCATCCCCAAGGCTTCTCCGTATGGCTATCAGCTGGCCCCCGCATGGAGTCCTGCTCCCGGCTACGGCCCCGGCCCCGGCCCGTATTGGTGCAATGCAGCCTGATGCATAGCTTCTTATCGCTTTAGCAGCGCACGACCCCCACGGCAAGCGCTGTGGGGGACTTTATTTTAGAAGAAAGGATCTTTATTATGGCAAACTGCTCTTTGAAGAACCCGCACTATAAGAGCGCGGTCGAGACGTACAATACTGCAACTCAGACCCTCACTACCACTCCGTCTCCTCTGGGCCTCACTGGAACCGTCCTTACGGATACCGGAGTCTCTCTGAGCCCTGAGCAGGCCGCAATCAAAATCAACAACAGCGGCTTGTATAAGGCTACCGCAAATGTTCAGGCGCTCGCCACCGCTGCGGGCAGCGTTGTGATCGCGCTGTACATGGACGGCGTTTTGCTCCCCGAGACCCAGCGAACCACTACGGCAGCAGCCGATAGCACCGTCTCCATCACCTCCGATATGCTCCGCAGCGTGCAGTGCTGCTGCAACACACATACCTTGCAGCTGTACGGCTGGGTCACTGGATCCGCTGCGGCAAGTGTGAGCTTTGCGCAGCTGGCAGTCGTCAAGGAGGCCGGACGAGCATGATGAAGCACGACTTCTCCGCGCTTGAGAAGCGGCTGTGCACCGAGCTGGAAGAGATTCAGCCTAGCGAGAAAGAGAGCTTTGGCCGCAGCCGGCTTGACGACACTTTCAAGCTCGTCTACAGCATCAAAGGACTCCGCTCTATGGCGTCTCCCCTTAACGACACCCCAGCCACCACACGCTCCGAAGAGCCTTTCTCTGATGCTAGCGAGGAGCACCTTACGATGGATCAGGCTAGAGACTGGCTCAGTAAGATGAAGAACGCCGACGGTACTACCGGTGCACGCTGGAGCTTTGAGGCCGCTTCTCGCCTGATGACGCAAAGAGGCATCAGCTGTGACCCGATAGACTTTTGGGTCACGCTCAATATGATGTACAGTGACTACAGTAAAGTGGCCAAGGCGTACAGCTCTGATAATCCCAATTTCTACTCCGATATGGCGGCGGCTTTCCTCACTGATGAGGACGCCGTAGAGGATAAGCTTGTGCAGTACTGGGAGCACATTCCGAAAGAATATTGAAACTTACTACTTTCTTACTACTTTTCATTTCCATTTATCTGCATTTATAAGCTAGTATTTGCGAGTATTTGCACGTCACGAAACATCGAAAAACCCGTATGGACACTGAATCTTCCAGTGCCCATGCGGGTTTCGACTTTGGTGCGAGGGAGGGGATTTGAACCCCCTATTCTTGCTCGATTCTACGTTGATTTTTTCGAAATTACTACTCAATTACTACTTTGCTCTTTTTCTTCCAAATATTTATCGAGAAGCGCCGTATACTTCAAATCCTCTTCCTCACGAAGCTGCTGATAGATTCTTCTCGTGGTCATAATGTCGGCGTGTCCCATCAGTTTCTGCGCCACCTTATCCGGCACACCTGCATAGAAAAGATTTGACGCATAAAGGTGCCGGAACTGGTGCGCCGTGACCAGCGCCTTCCACTTGTAATAGACTCTGTACTCGTCCGGATGCCCCTTTTTCTTCGTTCGTTTTTTCTGCTTGACGCTCAACCCCAGCGGACGGCAGTACATCGCCCACCGCCATTCGTACTGCGACGAGGTCAAGGGCTTCTTTGTTCCGGACATCACATAATCGTCTGGGTCATGCCGAGCCGCCTCTTTTTCCAGCAGCGGCCGCAGCTTCGCAAGGATCGGAATCGCTCTATAAGCTTTTTCTGTTTTCAGCTCTTCTTCGTATGGCTGGTTGCGTTCCCACGGCATCGCCTGTGAAGGGTATATCCTCCCCTTTTCAAAATCTATGTCCCGCCACCGCAGGCCGTTGGCCTCACCGATCCGCATACCCGTGTACTCAAACAGCGCCGCCCAGAAGCCGCAGCCTTCTGGGTGTGCCTCTATCAGCGCCTGTTGCTCTCTGGTCGGCTCCTTTCGCTCTGTTACTGGCATTTTCTTCGGAAGCGCTGCCGTCCTCACCGGGTTTCCTGTACCGTGCATATAGTTGCACCAGTAGGAAAACACACAGCTTATCACCGACCTTGCATTCAGAGCGGTCTTTTTGGCTTTTCCTTCTGCGCTCAGATGATCCAGATAGTCACGGACTCGCTGCGCATCGATGTCCTCCATCAGCTCATCGCCAAAGAATATTTTCGTCGGGTTCAGATGCTTACGGTAAGACGCCACGGTGCCGCGCTTGACCGGTTTGCTGGGCGATGTGATATAAGCTTCATACGCCTCCGCAGCCTCCTTGTAGGTCACTGCGCTGGCTCGAGGCTTCTTTTTATGCGTTTCTTCCCAGTTCTGCAAAGCATCACGGTATTTGTTCTCTGCTTCCGTAAAGGTCGAGCCATAAAAGACCTTATACTTGCCATCTGGCATTTTTCGCTTACACTGGGAAAGCCCGTCGGCACGCTGCCCCTTTCGTTTTCTCGGCATCCCTTACACCTCCCGTTTGATGCTATACGCTTGCTGTTCCGCAATCGCTGCGGCCTTGCCGCTGCTGTGGGCCTGCCGCAAGATCGGCATTTTCGGCTGGAGGCCGTTGGGGTCTGGGTCTGCGCCCCGAGCGTGGGCCACCTCGTAGTCGCTGATGATGGTGCCGCAGTGAGAGACGCGGCTGTCCAGCGGACAGTGCAGATTTGCGAGGATCTCAGTGAGCACGCCGACGTGGTCAGAGCCGTGGTCTCCATAGCGGATATACAGCAGTGCGTCCACCTCGTAGGAGGTGGCCTCATCTATGGCCTCATGGAGCAGCTGCCGCTTGTCGGCGTCGTTCTCGTCGTCCTCTAGGTGGGCCAGCAGGCCCGGGTGGATGCAGGCGTCTATAAAGCGCTCAGCCGACACTCCGCAGCAGGTGAGCCACTGCATGACGTCAGCCAGGGACGGCTCAGAGTAGCACTGCTCCCACTTGGCGACCACCTCGCGGCTTATGTGCATCCGCTCTGCAAGCTTTCGCTGGCTCAAGCCCGCATGGCTTCTGGCCAATCGCAAAGCCTCAGCAACACGATAACCAAACTCATTCATATTGTCACCTGTCGAATCCTATCAAACCGTTGGAGAGTTCTTTTTTCTTGCCATTATGTAAGTGTTTTTCCTGTTGATATTCGACTATCTCCCATGTTATAACAAATATGTCAATTTTAACCACATAGGAGGTAAAAAGAATGTACGCCACCATCAAAACCGTCCGCTATGAGCTGCCCGAAGACATGACCATCATCGACGGGATGCCTGCAAGCCGCCCTCAGAATCCCGACCGAAGCCGGAAACCGTGGGAGGGCTGAGAGATGGCATACGACAAGAAGACTGTACATACTTTACTTTCCGGCTACGCCCGGCACACCGTACTGACGCTGGTGTACTACCTTGCGCAGCACGACGTGGAGGCGGACGTATATGCCGACGCGGCCCGTATCTTGCAGCAAGCGGCTGAGGACAGGGCCGCAGGGGAAAATCCCGGGATGCACATAGAGTGCATAAACGGCAAAATGGTCGAGGTTTAAGCCTCTCCCCCGCTGTCGCCCGGCGGGGGTGTTTTTGTGTCCACTGTGGACACATTTGCCGCAAGGGCTTTGGCTTCTGCACGCTGACGCTTTACCCAATCGTTGAGGAAGAGGTAAACGTGCCGCGTTGCCTGCACATCTTGCAGTGCATCATGCGGAGTGTACTTGTATCCGGTCATCTTGGCGATGACAGAAAGCTTTACGGCGCGCTTGTTTGCTCCTTTTTGCACGTTGTAGTACTGTGTTGCCGTTTTCATCGGGTCTTTCGCCCACTTGAATTGCTTGGGGTCAACGCCGTGTCCCTTCAAGAACGATTTTTCAAAATCAGTATTATAGGCGACGATTTTGGTGGCGCGGCCCAGAATGTCCTGAACGTACTCTCTGATCTGCTCAAATGTCGGGCAGAAAGCCACGTTCTTCGGATAGATGCCGTTTATATCTGCTGCCTCCGGCCACGTTTTGACCTGCACCGGCTTGCAAAGCTGATTCATGAGGGTGTTTCCCTTGTCGTCGATGATGGCGACTTGCAGAATCTCATCATAGCTCTCAAAAAGGCCGGTCGTTTCAAAATCCAGAACCACGAATTTATAGTGGGCGCTTTGAGCTTCACGCTCTTCCTGCTGAGTTTTGAGCGCGGCCAGATAGTCGTCTGGATACAAGCCGTTCTCCGGCTCTTTCACTTCTTCCAGCCACCAAGGATTTTCTTTGAGCCATTCTTCCTCTTCTTCCTTTCGCCATTCCTTTTCATCTTCTTCCCAATCGTCCTCTTCATCCGGGCCGAACCCGTCCGAGTCGTCGTCATCTTCCTCTTTCGCCGCACGCCCGGCGGGGGCGCTCTTGACCGGCTGCGCGGCCTTGGCGGGTCTTGCTTTAGGCTTCGACTTTGCCGCCATCAAAAGCACCCAAGCAATAATGACAAGAATAATCAGAATCCCCATAATTCTATTTTTCTCCTCGACTATTTAGAAATGCATCGAAAATCTTGCTTTTTTGCACGATTTTCTTACTATTTCCCTCTTTCCTATTGATTTTTCTTCCTGTTAGTTGTAAGATAAAACCACGCAATACAACAAAAAGGAGTGTTCTGAATGACTGACAAAGAATTTCTCGAAAAATTATGGAAACACCGCGAGCTGTGGCCTGAGTTCAAAAGACTCCTGAAGTTTTATTCATCCAACAGCTCCAAAAACACCGACTCGGACAAGACCTGAAGGTCTGCACCCTTCAAGATAAGCTCCTCAGCCTTCTTCTGCTTAGAACTCTTGCCATCCTTCACAGTAGGATTATACTCATTGCTGCCCATGATGAGATAGTTGGTTTTCTTCGTCACTCTATCTGCACAGATGCCGCCCAGATTCACCACGATCTGAGCGGCTTCTTTGCGTGTAAACGCCTCAAGCTTACCCGTAAAGACGCACTCTTTGCCGTACAGAGGGTTCAACGGATTTGCCAAATCGGGCGAGGACGCCACAATGTCGGCCACGCGGGAGCCAGATTTGTTCGGATGGCTGAGGTGATACTTCTTGACGGCGTTAATATCGATCTGCTTTTTCTGCGCGTCTGCTTCCAGCGCGGCCATGACGGCGGCAGTGGTGCGGCAGTCGGCGAGGGCACGGTGCGCGACCGGCTGAGGGATGCTGTAGAACTGGGCAAGATCGCTCAGGCGATGGTGCTCTAACTCTGCGCAGATACGGCGACCCAGACGAAGGCTGTCTACAAAGTCATTTTTCAGCGGGCCACAGCCACAGCGGACGAGGGCGTCATACAAAAAGTTGACGTCAAAGCTCACGTTGTGCCCGACAAGCATATCATCCTGCACAAAATCCCGGAAGTCCGCCATAATGTCGGCTTCAACAGGCGCGCCTTTCAACTCTTCGTTGGTAATGCCCGTCAGCTCCACGATAAAGTCAGGAATGATCTCGCCGGGATTGAGGAGCGTTTCAAAGTGGGCGACTTCTTTGCCGCTGCGCATTCTGACGGCAGCAATTTCCAACATGACATCGAAATGTGGATCCCAGCCGGTGGTTTCAACGTCGATAACGGTATAGTCTTTGGGGAAATCCAGCAGGCTCTGCCCTTTTTCAGGTCTCTTCATGATTGTCCTCCAGCATATCGAGCATTCCTTTCAGGTGCTCTTTTATGATTTTTCGCTGCGCATCCGGTCGGTTCTTCCACTCTTCCATGAGAGCAGCCATTTCCTTGTCTTCGATCCCGCCCTGCCCGGCGGGGTTTTCTTCTTTCATCAGCTCCTCCACCGTGATGCCGAAGTAGTCCGCAATCTTCTTGCGATTTTTCACCTGCGGCAACGCACCAGTTTTCCATCTTGAAGCCATAGACTTATCAAAGCCCAATTCCTCGGCAACAATAGATGGATTTTTTTGAATCTTCGTGCACTGTCGCTCGAAATTCTCGTAAAACAAATTTATCTCCTTTCCTTTGTGCAAATTGCCAAAAATCACAAACACTCATATTTCCACTTGCGATATGAGTAAATGTGAGTTATAATGAAGATGTTCCCAGAGAGTTCTTACCTTCCTCTCTGAGAGCCGGAATCAACAAAACCTCCTCGTGTGCAAACTGCTGGCGACTTTGTGATTCCCCATTTGATAAGTGCCTTTTGCGCGGAGCACTTGAGCCTCGGCTGTCTGCTTGCAGCCCGGCTCGAATGCATTGCCAAGCATAAAAGATGTGATTTGATTCCGCAATGTCATTTTACACCTTTTCTCACCGCTTGGCAATGCTTTTAGCGCATCGTTTGGAACATTTAACAAGGCGGTGAAGACATGGCACGAAACAAGCGCGTCCTTTCGGACGATTTTCGGGCATGGAAGGGCGAAGCCACAAAGCTCAAGGTGCAGCGCGGTTGGACAAACCGCGATCTGGCCCTGCGGGCCGGGCTGTCGCTCTCTCAGGTCAATAACTACATGGCGGGGAGCTACCCCAACGACTACCCCAGAGAGCCTATCGAGCGGGCACTGGGGATGAGGTGACGAGCATGGAGAGGATCGCAATTTTCAACTGCTTTATGTGCTTCGTGTCCGGTGCGTGTCTCACGGCGCTTTTTCTGGCGTGCTGCCGCAATCGTGACAAGCGCGTGCTGACCGGCTGGGCGGCCTATCTGGCCATCGTTCTGGTTTTGGCTTATAGAGTAGGAGGTGCGCTTATCTTATGAGCGGTATATCTTTCATCATCGCCGACTTCTTGCAGATGACCGGCAGCAACCCGTGGCAGGCCCAGTGCATCGAGACGGTGACGCTCCTGTTCTTCATCACGCCCATCGTCGCGGGCCTGCCGCTGGCGCTGGTGGAGTGGGACAAGTACAAGCGGGCCGAAAACGCCCGCATCCGCGCTGCAAAGCGCCGGCGCATGGAAAGGACGGCACGCTGATGGGCATTCCTGCAAAAGAAAGATCCTGCAATCTCTGCGGTGTGGCCGTCCCCAAGGGTCGCAAGTACTGCCCTGAGTGCCTCAAGCAGGTGCGCAAGATGAACGCCGAGGAGCACAACAAGAAGCTCAAGGCCCAGTATGAGGAAAAGAAAAAGCAGGCCCTGCCGCAGGGCAGCAGCATCCATGATGTGTGCGCCCGGGCACAGGCATATGGCCGCACCTACGGCCAGCAGGTGGCGTTTGAGCGCCGACAGAAGGAGCTGAGAGAGCGTGGCGAAACCTAGATGCGAGGCGTGGCACGACGCCTACAGCGCCATTTTTGGCGAGACCAAGTGCATCCGGCTGACCGTAGATCAGGTGTCCGGATATATGGGCGTCCCCAAGCGTGACGTCTGCAAGCGCTACCCTGACGGCTGGAGCAACAACGGTGCCGGTGATGGCCGAGGCAAGCGTATCCGGCTCGATACCCTGCTGGATCAGGAGTATGGGGTGTACTGAGAGGAGCTATGACATGAGAGAGACCATGCATGATAAAGTATGCCAACTCATTGGCAAGTATCAAGCGGAGGAGGCTTTCCACCGAGAGAAAGCTGACTCTATTCAGCCCTCGAACTGTCCCAGCACAGACGCCGTCAAGGCTGAGTGCTTTCGAGTTTTCCTGAAAGACCTCGAGGGCCTGCTGGATGGAGAGTAACCGATGCCACACCAATGGCGGCAGGTGGGTAAATAAGAGCCGCTGCCAGCGCAGAAGCGCAAGTTTATACATACAAAAATGGAGGTATTTACAAAATGGCATCTGACAAAATCACCGTTGATGGCGTGGAGTACATCCGCGCCGACTCTATCGCTCCGTCCCCTGCTGCCGATCTGGACGGTATGCCGTACTGCATGGTGCGCACTTACAGTGCAGGCGTCTTTGCAGGATACGTCGAAAGCCGTGATGGCAAAGAGATCACGCTGCGCAAGGCCCGGCGTATGTGGTACTGGGATGGTGCTGCAAGCCTGTCTCAGCTTGCTACCGACGGCACCAGCAAGCCGCAGAACTGCAAGTTTCCCTGCGAGGTTGACCGCGTGACGCTGACCGAGACCATCGAGATCATTCCCATCACCGATAAGGCCCAGAAGAGCATCGAGGGGGTGCCGGTATGGCACGAGTAACCAACGGCTACGGCGACGGCTCCGGCTCCGGCTACGGCGACGGCATCAAGTCTGTCTGCGGCATGGCAGTGCACATGATAGACGGCGTGCCGACTATCATCACGCAGCTGCGCGGCAGCGTGGCCAAGGGCTTTGTCCTGCGCAGCGACATGGGGCTTGAGCTGTGCTACGTGGTCAAGGGCACCGGCTGCTTTGCCCACGGCCGCACACTGCACGAGGCGAGGGAGGCGCTGCTTGCCAAGATGTTCGAGGACATGCCGGAGGAGGACAGGCTCGATGCGTTCTGCGCGGAATTCAAGCCGGGCGAGGCGCGCACGGTGGCCGAGTTTTACGACTGGCACCACCGCCTGACGGGGAGCTGCACGCAGGGGCGCGACGCTTTCGCGCGCGACCACGGGCTTTCCATGACGGGCGCGATGACGCCGGAGGAGTTTATCCGGCTGACCTGCAACGCCTACGGCGGCGCGATCATCCGCAAGCTTGCCGGGCGCTATAACGTGGAGCTTTGATGTTTTGGCTACACGGCTCAGACCCCTGAGCCGTGTTACGAGAACATGAAAGAGGTGGATATTATGGGCGTGATAAGGGTACAGCACACGACGGATTTTACCGTCATGAGCAACTGTCACTTGCGCGACGACCGGCTCAGCCTGCGAGCCATCGGCCTTATGAGTAAAATGCTGAGCAACACGGACGACTACCAGTACACGGTCGCCGGGCTGGCGGCACGATGCAAGGAGGGCCGGGATGCGGTACGCAAGGCACTCCAGGAGCTG
>OLHG01001874.1_pt1 | contig 12026 bp, 8 predicted proteins | sample 1605971 | NCBI WGS metagenome assembly OLHG01 (sample SAMN03283289) | human gut metagenome | biome: human-associated habitat; material: feces | host: Homo sapiens | place: Peru | collected 2012 | reverse complement strand
CTGCATCGACGATGAACTGCCCTTTGAGATACCCGAAAACTGGTGCTGGTGCAAGATTGGCACAATCTTTACTCTTCAAGCTGGTAAAAACATTCAAGCCGCAGAAATCCACGAGAATCCATTTACTGACTCCCATCCGTGCTACGGGGGAAATGGCATTCGTGGATATGTAGCCAGTTCAAATCGCACCGGTGATTATCCGATCATCGGCAGACAAGGTGCTCTGTGCGGAAATATCAACAGAGCGACCGGCGAGTTTTATGCTACAGAACACGCCGTGTGCGTCGAAACCTATTCGCAAATTAGTGTTGCCTGGGCCTGCCTGTTTCTCACTGCGCTGAACCTCAATCAATACGCCACTGCAACAGCGCAGCCAGGCTTGGCGGTTGCAAACATTAATGAAGTGTACATCCCGTTACCGCCGCTCGCCGAGCAGCACCGCATCGTCCAACGGATTGAGGAATTGCTCCCGCTGGTCAAAGGGCTGTAAAAGGAACACGGTATAATATCATAGTGAAAGGAGGTCTTTCACTATGATAGAAGAATTCGAAAGACACTTGAGAGGCACAAACCTCTCGGAAAACACGATATCCTCGTACCTTTTTGCCATTCGGCAATACAGCTCGCAGTACGACGGTATCACGAAAAAGAACCTGCGGGCGTATAAGGTGTGGTTGATTGAGAACTACAAGCCCAAGACCGTTAATTTACGTCTGAGGGCAATCAACTGCTACTTAGAGAGCGTTGGCAAAGAGAGCTGGAAAATGCCGTTTGTACGAGTGCAGCAGAAAGCCTTTCTGGAAAATGTCATCAGCGAGGCTGACTATGAGTACTTTAAAACCTGTCTCAAACGGGATGACGAGCTGTTCTGGTATTTTGTAATACGTTTTCTGGCCGCAACCGGCGCACGGGTCAGTGAGCTCATACAGATCAAGGTGGAACACATCAAGTTGGGGCATTTGGACTTGTATTCGAAGGGTGGTAAACTCCGACGAATATACATACCAAAGGCTCTGCAAAATGAAGCCCTTTCTTGGCTGAACGATAAGCACCAAGAAAGCGGCTTCATTTTTTTGAACAAATACGGCGACAGAATCACCACCCGAGGCATCTCAGGGCAGCTAAAAAAGCTGGCAGTCCGGTATGACATCGATCCGGTGGTCATTTACCCACACTCTTTCCGCCATCGCTTCGCAAAGAGCTTCTTAGAGCGCTGCAATGACATCGCATTCCTTGCCGACCTTATGGGGCACGAAAGCATTGAAACCACCCGCATTTACCTCCGTAAAACCTCGACTGAACAACGAGCCATCGTTGATGAGATCATAGACTGGTAAAACGAAACCAGGCATACGCACTGCTTTGGCGTATGCCTGGTTTTTAAAGTTTGTCTATGTGTATTTGTAGTCTCTCAGCCTGATCCACGATTCGTTGCTGCTCCATAAGTGGCGGTAGTGGAATCAGATACTCGTTTGCCTTTACAATGGTGATTGTACCCACTGTAGTACCCGCAGAGTTCTGCTTAATCTGGTCCTCCATGTATGGTGAGTACATCAAGAGTTTCAGATATGCGGGGGTGATTTTGCCAAAGTTCTCAAAACAAATAACGCTGGCATCCTTATAATAAAAACGGTCGCTGTCCTTGACAATGTAGGTTTTTCCGAGGGTACCAACAGCCGTGACCATCAGATCCCCAGGGTGCGGTACACCACTGGAAGAGAATTCGGTGTACAGCGCTTCTGTGATAAACAGTTCGTTTTCAACAGAGCCCGTATCTGCCAGTTTTCCAATCTCCCTGGCTCTGTAAAAAGGTACTCCTTCACTTCGCCAATCAGACTGGTGTACACGCCGAGCCGAAACAACATTGACGATTGATTTCAAACGGCACCAACACCAGTTTTCGGGTATTTCAAAGGGTAGTTCATCGTCGATACAGCGCTCCACACCGTCCAACTTCTCATAATGAGAATTATCCCGTCTGAAAATAACGGATTCGTGCTTGTCCTTTTTGATTTTGCCTTCCTTGATGAGCCGCTGTTTCTCTGCCCGGATACGCTCCAGCAAAGCCTCTGCAGGCTCGTCAGATGGGTCTTGAGGTACCAGCTTGCCTTGGACGGCTTCTTGCAGTATCGACTTCTTTAGGGTTTCTGGGAACTTTGTATTAAGCGCTGTTATTCTTTTCTCAGCCTGATCATAGCTACGGAGAAATGGTACCAACCTATTGATGGCATCGACGATGCGATTTTGCTCCGCTAAAGGTGGAAGAGGAAAAATAATAGCGTTCAACGCAGCTTGGACGAGGTGCTTAATTGTCATCCCCTTACTGTAAGTATCAAGAATCAGATTTCCTTTGTAGCACTCCAAAAGGAGTTGAAAAAAATACGGATTGATTCCTCCATAGAACCTAACGCGGTGGAGAGCGTTTTGGTAGTACATCTCTTGTGTGGATTCCCAAACCGCAGAACGGCCAACATCACCGCCCTCACAAATAAGAAGGTCTCCTGGTTTTAAGAGATATTTGGGTAACTCACCTTCTTCGAGTCGAGCCTCTTTCACTGTCGTTAAGTCAATACCGTCCCAGTAAACATTTATGCTGCAGAGATACGGTTTGAGTTCACCTTTATTTTTTGCCTTATCCAGCGTTTTTCCCAACGAGCTTATGGCAATAGACTTCAGTGTTACCCACTCCCACGAATCGGGGATGTCGAACGGTACCTCATCCGCCAGTGACCGTACTTCATCTCCGATTTTCTCATAAGGAGTATTATCAGAACTCGGCTATTTAACGAATACCCCCAGCGGTTCAACGATTACTCGGCGGTTTAACGATTACAACGATGCTGGAAACCCGGAAAGCTGTAAAACACATAGAACCCCGCCGCAGAAATGCTCTGCAGCGGGGTTTACTTATGTGTTGAAATCGCCGAAAAGCCTTATTTTAAGCGGTTTTCGGGTATAGAAAAAGTCCACTGTAATTCTATCAAAATTACTGTGGACTTTTGGCGGAGAGTTAGGGATTCGAACCCTAGGTACATTACGTACACAGCATTTCGAGTGCTGCACCTTCGACCACTCGGACAACTCTCCATATATTGTTTTTGAAATACGTCAGCATGTTTTTTAAGCTTATTTATTTCACAACGGATATTCTATCAAAAAACCTTGCGGTTGTCAATAAATAAATGAAAAAAAGAGTATTTTGTTTTGCGTGAAAATGCAACTCATGTACTTTATTTTTTGAAATCGGTGTGATATAATAAACCAGTATGTTTAAAATAATGACAGGAGGTTTTGTGATGGATCATTTTGAACTGGTTTCGCCGTTCGAGCCGATGGGCGATCAGCCGCAGGCAATCGAGGAATTGACGGACGGGCTTAACAAAGGATATATGGAGCAGACGCTTCTCGGCGCAACGGGTTCGGGCAAGACCTTCACAATGGCAAAGGTTATTGAAAAGGCGAACAGACCGACGCTTGTTCTCGCCCACAACAAGACTCTTGCCGCTCAGCTTTGCTCGGAGTTCAAGGAGTTCTTTCCGAAAAACGCAGTTGAATATTTCGTTTCATATTATGACTATTATCAGCCCGAGGCTTATATTCCGACAACGGATACCTATATCGAAAAGGATTCGGCGATAAACGACGAGATAGACAAGCTCCGCCACTCCGCAACCTCGGCACTTTCCGAGCGTAGAGACGTTATAATCGTTGCCAGCGTTTCGTGCATTTATTCCCTCGGTGATCCGATTGATTACCGAAGCATGGTTATTTCGCTGAGGACGGGAATGGAAAAGAACCGTGACGAGCTGATTAAAAAGCTGATTGAAATTCAATACGAGAGAAACGACATCAGCTTCACCCGTAACAAGTTCAGAGTCAAGGGCGATGTTGTTGAGATATTTCCTGTTTATTCAAACGAAAACGCTTTCAGAATCGAGTTCTTCGGCGACGAAATTGACCGCATAAGCGAGATAAATGCCCTGACCGGTCAGGTGAAAAACGTGCTTTCGCATGTTGCGATTTATCCGGCTTCGCACTATGTTGTTTCACCCGAGAAGATGGAAAAGGCGATAACACAGATATATTCTGAGATGGAGGAACAGGTCAAGGTCTTTCAGTCCGAGGGCAAGCTGATTGAAGCTCAGCGAATAAAGCAGAGGACGGAATATGATATTGAAATGCTTCGTGAAACGGGATTTTGCAAGGGAATTGAAAACTATTCGGCGATAATGTCCGGCAGAAAACCGGGCGAACCGCCATTCACCTTGCTTGACTATTTTCCCGATGATTTTATGCTTTTCGTTGATGAATCGCATGTCACTCTGCCGCAGGTCAGAGGCATGTACGGCGGCGACAGGTCGAGAAAGGAAAGCCTTATCAATTTCGGCTTCCGACTTCCCTCGGCTTATGACAACAGGCCGCTGACGTTTGATGAATTCTATAATAAAATCGGACAGAAAATATTTGTCAGTGCAACGCCGGGCGAATTTGAACGCCAAAAGAGCGTGCAGATCGCCGAGCAGGTCATCAGACCTACAGGCTTGCTTGACCCCGAGATTTCCGTGCGCCCGACCGACGGCCAGATCGACGATCTCATCTCGGAAATCAACATGAGAATCGAAAAGGGCGAGCGTGTGCTTGTTACGACCCTCACCAAGAAAATGGCTGAGGATTTGACGGATTATATTGAAAATCTCGGCATCAAGGTGCGCTATATGCACTACGATGTCGATACGATAGAGCGAATGAAAATCATTCGTGACCTGCGATTGGGCGAGTTCGACGTGCTCGTAGGAATCAACCTTCTGAGAGAGGGTCTTGATATTCCCGAGGTGTCACTCGTTGCGATACTTGACGCAGATAAAGAGGGCTTTTTGAGAAGCGAAACCTCGCTCATTCAGACGATAGGCCGAGCCGCTCGAAATGCGAACGGCAAGGTCATCATGTACGGCGACACGGTTACGAACTCAATGGAGCGAGCGATTAAAGAGACACTGCGCCGTCGTGAGAAGCAGGAAAAATATAACAAGGAGCACGGTATTGTGCCCAAGACTATCAAGAAGGACGTCAGAGAGATTCTTGAAATCTCGTCGCCCAAGAATGATAAGCCGCACAAGCGCATGAGCCGTGCCGAGAAAGAACAGATGATTAAGCAGCTCACCGCCGAGATGAAGGCGGCGGCGAAGATACTTGAATTTGAACATGCGGCATATCTTCGTGACCGCATAAACAAATTGAGAGAGGATAAGTAATGCGACAGAATAAATTGATCGTAAAGGGTGCGTGTGAGCACAACCTGAAAAATGTTGACGTTGAAATTCCGAGAGACAAGCTTGTGGTTTTCACAGGACTTTCAGGCTCGGGCAAATCATCGCTTGCCTTTGACACGATTTATGCCGAGGGTCAGCGTCGCTATGTCGAGTCGCTCTCATCATATGCAAGGCAGTTCCTCGGACAGATGGAGAAGCCGAAGGTCGACTACATTGAGGGACTTTCGCCTGCAATTTCCATTGACCAGAAAACCACATCAAAAAATCCCCGTTCCACGGTCGGAACGGTTACGGAGATATACGATTATCTGAGACTGCTCTATGCAAGAGTAGGTATTCCGCATTGTCCCGTCTGCGGCAGAGAGATCTCACGTCAAAGCGTGGACACGATCGTTGACAGCATAATGGAGCTGGAAACGGGCACGAAAATTCAAGTGCTTTCTCCGATCGTCAGCGGCAGAAAGGGCGAATACGTCAAGGAGCTTGACAATATTCGCAAGAGCGGTTTTGTAAGAGTCAGAATCGACGGAATAACATACGACCTTTCGGAGCAGATTAAGCTTGAGAAGAATAAAAAGCACAATATCGAGGTCATAGTTGACCGACTTGTTATAAAGGACGAGATAAGAAGCAGACTTTCCGATTCCGTTGAGACGGCGGCAGGCCTTTCAAAGGGTCTTATCATAATTGATATTATCGGTGGCGAGGAGCTTATGTTCTCGCAGAACTACGCCTGCCCGGAGCACGGAGTCAGCGTTGAGGAGCTTAACCCGAGAATGTTCAGCTTTAATAATCCGTTCGGTGCATGTCCTAAGTGCAGCGGACTGGGAATTTTTATGAAGGTCAGTGAAAAGCTCGTTGTTCCCGATCCGAGCCTTTCAATTCGTCAGGGTGCTGTCAAGGCTTCGGGCTGGTCGGCTGCCGACGGCGGAACGATTGCAATGATGTACTATGAAGCATTGGCGAAGGAATATGGTTTCTCTCTCGACGTTCCGTATAAGGACTTGCCCGAGAAGGCGAAAAAAGTCATCATGTACGGTACCGACGGCAAAAAAATTAAGATGCAGCGCAAGAGCGTTTACGGCGAAGGCACCTATATGAAGGACTTTGAGGGCATTATCAACAATGTTGAACGCCGCTATGCCGAAACATCAAGCGAATATTCACGTAACGAGATTGAACAGCTCATGACGGCGGTTGAGTGCCCCGAGTGCGGAGGTGCAAGGCTGAAAAAAGAGAGTCTGTTTGTCACCGTCGGCGGAATAAATATTTATGAATTTTGCACCAAGTCAATCAAGGATGCGCTTGTTTTTCTTGATGGGCTGAAGCTCTCGGAAAGAGATATGATGATTGCCGATGCGATTATCAAGGAGATAAAGAGCCGCATGAAATTTCTTGCGAGCGTAGGACTCGATTATCTCACGCTGACAAGAAGCTCGGGTACGCTCTCGGGCGGCGAAAGTCAACGTATCAGGCTTGCAACTCAGATAGGCTCATCGCTCATGGGAGTGCTGTATATTCTCGATGAGCCGAGTATCGGACTTCATCAAAAGGATAATGACAAGCTTTTGAATACGCTAAAGGAGCTTCGTGACATCGGCAATACACTGATTGTCGTTGAGCACGACGAGGAGACGATGCTCTCGGCGGATTACATTGTTGACGTCGGTCCCGGTGCCGGAATTCACGGCGGTGAGATCGTCTGCTCAGGCACGCCGCAGGATATAATGAACTGCGAAAAGTCAATAACAGGTCAGTATCTCAGCGGCAGGAAGAAAATTCCCGTGCCGCAGAAAAGACGAAAGGGCAACGGCAAGTTCCTTGAAGTCAAGGGCGCCGCAGAGAATAATCTTAATAATATAAATGTAAAAATCCCGCTCGGAGAATTTGTCTGCGTAACGGGAGTTTCGGGTTCGGGCAAGTCCTCGCTTGTAAACGAAATTATCTATAAGCGCCTTGCCGAGGAGCTGAACGGCGCAAAGCGATTTCCGGGCAAGCATAAGGAAATGCTCGGAATTGAAAATCTCGACAAGGTCATTGATATCGACCAGTCACCGATAGGCAGAACTCCACGTTCGAACCCTGCGACATACACGGGTGTTTTCAACGATATCCGTGAGCTTTTCGCCATGACCTCGGACGCAAAGAGCAGAGGATACACGGCAAGCAGATTTTCATTTAACGTCAAGGGCGGCCGCTGTGAGACCTGCCAGGGCGACGGAATCATGAAGATTGAGATGCACTTTTTGCCGGATATTTTTGTCCCGTGCGAGGTTTGCCACGGTGCAAGATATAACCGCGAAACGCTTGAGGTCAAGTACAAGGGCAAGAGCATTTATGATGTTCTTGAAATGACGGTTGAGGAAGCTGTCAACTTCTTCTCCGCCGTGCCGAAGATTCACAAAAAGCTGTCGACATTGTTCGAGGTCGGTCTCGGATATGCCAAGCTCGGACAGGCGGCGACTACGCTTTCCGGCGGTGAGGCTCAGCGAGTTAAGCTTGCAACCGAGCTTGCAAAGCCGGCAACCGGCAGGACAATTTATATTCTCGACGAGCCGACGACCGGACTTCATACCGCTGACGTTCATAGGCTTATCGAGGTTTTGCAGAAGCTTGTTGACAAGGGTAATACGATACTTGTAATCGAGCACAATCTTGACGTTATAAAAACTGCGGATTATGTTATTGATCTCGGTCCTGACGGCGGCGACAAGGGCGGAAATATTGTTGCCACGGGAACTCCCGAAAAGGTTGCAAAGGTTGAAGGCTCATACACGGGTCAGTATCTTAAAAAGGTTTTATAATTGAGTGCGATTATGAATTCACCGACGCTGACGGCGGAGAAAAGGAGACCTTGAACGGCAAGGGCCATGTTTGCTGAGAAGCTTTAATTGACAAACGAATTAGTTTTTATTGTAATTTTTATTTCGCTGTGTTAGAATAGATTCCATAGGAAAGTTAGAAGAAACTTTCCAAGCCTCCCATTGAATGATTCAATGATAACCGTTTGCGGCGGTGAGTATAAGAATAGTAACACAGTAATAGCCTTTACGATAAGAGCATAGCACCGTACCGTAAAACAATGAAGCAAAATCATTCGATAATATACAAAACAACGGGGGTATGAAATTGGCAGGTAAAATCAATATGAAAAACTTTTGGCAGCAGCTGCGGCCGATGCTCGGCTACAACGCCGCAAACATTCTTTTCGGCGGCTCGACCTACATAATAAGTCTTTTCTTTATGTCGTATCTGACTGAGGTTGAAGGACTTAACACAAAGCAGGCAGGCTGGGTCTTTGCCTTTGCTCATATTTGGGATGCAATAACCGACCCTGCGATGGGTCTTATCACCGACCGAACAAAGTCAAAGTTCGGCAAGCACCGCCGATATCTTCTTTGGGGCATTGTGCCGATTTTTATATCCTATTTCCTTTTGTGGAATTCATTTGGCCTTTCGCAGATAGTCAGCACGAACGTCATTACGGTTTATTACACCTGTGCATATATGCTCTTTAATACGGCGTACACACTCGTTTGCGTGCCGTACACGGCAATGCTGCCCGAGATTGCGCCCGAATACTCACTGAGAACGCAGTATAAATCCGTTGAATACATCTTTAATTCGGTCGGAATGGTTTCTTCATTCGTGCTTGTTTCTGCCGTTCTCGGCTTTACGGACGTTAAGACGCTTGAAGCAACTCCGGAGATCAGAAGCAAGTTCCTTTTCATGGGTCTTGTGCTTGCACTGTTCTTCTCGCTTCCGCTTCTTATAACATTCTTCTCGTCAAAGGAAAAGGATTCGAGAGACATCGTTGTTCCGCCTGTTAATTTTTCGAATATGCTCAACGAGTACAAGCTCGTTTTCAAGAATAAGTCATTCAGACAGTATTTTGCTCTCAGTACCTTTTATTCGATTTCAAAGGGCTTCTACAATAATTCTAATCAGTATTTCATAAAGCACGCCGCAAAGCGTTGGAACAAGTATAATATTCTCAACACTGTTGCAGGCGTCGCCGAAGCTTCGGGATTCCCGATCAACTATGCATTGACGATGAAATACGGCAAGCAGCTCTGCGGAAAGCTGCTCGGACCTATTATGATAGTCGGTCTTGCAATTTCGCTTTTCGTTAATGAGAACACGCCGTCATGGGTTCTTTATCTTGCATCTGTTCTTTATTGCTTCGGCTTCTCCGGCGTAGGCTTTGTAGGAACAAACACTCAGCCGGACGTTACCGATGTCGATGAGCTTATCACAGGCCGCCGCCGTGAGGGCGTTATTTCAACGTTCTCGTCACTTATCAAAAAGACTATCAACGGTTTGATGGCAGCCTTAACGGGCTATATTCTCGCCGCTTTCGGTTTCCATACAGGTGAGGGTGCGGTTCAGACGGCAATGGGTATGTTCGGCATCAAGTTTACATATTCTATTTTGCCGATTATTTTTGCTCTGCTTTCAATTATCGGAATCTATCGCTACAAGATGACAAAGAGCGACCATGAGCTTATCAAGAGAGCAATAGCCGAGAAGAAAGAAACGGGCAAGGCGGTTCTTTCGAACGAGGAAAGAAAAATTTGCGAGGAAATTGCCGGTCAGGAATGGGGCAATATGTGGATAGGCAAGGCCGAAATTCCCGAGGAGCTTGCAGAATTGACCGAAGTAAATACAAACAACTGACGGAGGTATTTTTATGACACGTTACGATTATGCAAAGGCGAAATACGCCGAGATAGGCATTGATACGGAAAAGGTTATAGAAACCCTTGCAAATGTTCCTGTTTCCGTTCACTGCTGGCAGGGTGATGATGTTACGGGCTTTGACTCAAAGCAGGCTCTTTCCGGCGGAATTCAGACCACTGGCAACTACCCCGGCAAGGCAACCACTCCGGAGGAGCTTATGGCTGACCTTGACAAGACTTTTTCACTTGTCCCCGGCAAGAAAAAGCTTAATCTCCATGCGAGCTATGCTATTTTTGATGACGGTGAATTTGCCGACAGAGATAAGATCGAGCCGAAGCACTTTGCAAAATGGGTGAAGTTCGCTAAGGATAGGGGAATGGGTATTGACTTTAATCCGACCTTCTTCTCTCACCCGATGGTTAAGGATAATCTTACGCTTTCCTCGCCCGACGAAGAGGTTCGTGTATTTTGGGTAAATCATGGCAAGGCATGCCTTAAAATTGCCGAGTATTTCGCAAATGAGACAGGCGTTCCCTGCGTAATGAATATTTGGATTCCCGACGGATACAAGGACATTCCGGCCGACAGACTTGCTCCGAGAGCGAGATTCAAGAAGTCGCTTGACGAGATTCTTTCCGTTCATTATGACAAGAGCAAGGTTTATATCACGCTTGAATCCAAGGTGTTCGGTATCGGTCTTGAATCCTACACAGTCGGTTCTGCCGAGTTTGCACTCTCATATGTAAACTACAAGGGTATCACTCCGCTCATGGACAACGGCCATTATCACCCGACAGAGGTTGTTTCCGATAAGATTTCCTCCCTTCTTCTTTTCAACGAGAAGATTGCGCTTCATATCACTCGCCCCGTTCGCTGGGACAGCGACCATGTTGTTCTTTTTGACGACGAGACAAAGGAGATCGCAAAGGAAATCGTCGCTCATGATGCGCTCGACCGTGTGTTTATCGCAACGGACTATTTTGATGCTTCAATCAATCGTATTGCCGCATGGACTATCGGTCTGAGAAATGTTCAGAAAGCACTTCTCAATGCACTTCTCACTCCTCACAAGGAGTTTGCAAAGCTTCAGGATAAGAGCAATTTTACAAAGCTGCTTGCAGCTCAGGAGGAATTAAAGTTCTTCCCGTTCAATGATATTTGGGCTGAATACTGCTCACGTCAGGGCGTGATCGCCGACGGCACATGGCTTGACGAGGTTGAAAAATACGAAAGAGAAGTTCTTTCAAAGAGATAATTCTTGACAAAATATTGCTGCAGCATCGTCAAAACCGAAAAGACAGAAAAAAATCGGGAAAAAGCAGTGGATTTTGTATTTTTATTATTGACAAATGACGTTTTACACTATATAATGTTTGGTGCATGACATTTGAGGTGAAGAGTATTTATGTATTTCGTTGAGCTTGAGCCTGTCTTTAATAATGAAGGCATGGCACTGCCTTTGGATTTCACGGTTGACATGAGCGATTGTGATATCTACGGCGGAAAATCATTCAATTCGCCCGTTCACGTTACGGGAGAAATCAAGAACTCAACAGGTATAGTCAGCATCATTGCGAAGGCTGATTTTACTCTCAATCTCACCTGCGACAGATGTGCGGCTGCATTTGACCGTACCTTTTCAATGCCGATCGAGCATGTGCTTGTCACGGAGCTTAACAACGACGAGGGCAATGACGAATTCATTGCTGTCGATTCGCTCCGATACGATGCCGAACCGCTTGTTCGGGAGGATATCCTCCTGAACCTGCCTACCAAGGTGTTGTGCAGGGATGACTGCCTCGGGATCTGTCCCCGATGCGGCAAAGACTTAAATGACGGTCCGTGTGACTGCGGCAAAGAGTGCGACCCTCGCTGGGATGCCCTCTTACAGCTCACACAGGAAGATCAGTAAGAATTATTTATCAGCATTAAGGAGGCGCTCAGAATGGCAGTACCGAAGAGAAGAGTTTCTAAAGCGAGAAGAGACAAGAGACGTTCAAACGTTTGGAAGATGGAAGCACCGGCACTTGTAAAGTGCCCGCAGTGCGGTGAGTACAAGAGAGCTCACAGAGTATG
>OLHG01001866.1_pt1 | contig 12066 bp, 18 predicted proteins | sample 1605971 | NCBI WGS metagenome assembly OLHG01 (sample SAMN03283289) | human gut metagenome | biome: human-associated habitat; material: feces | host: Homo sapiens | place: Peru | collected 2012 | reverse complement strand
TTGAAAACAAAAAGGAATTACTAAAATACACAAAAGCTGTATTCGAACTAGCTGACAAAGAAAAATAAAAATATGCTAATTGCATTTAAACAACTAGCATTTAAGTTAATAATGATTTATACGGAGCTACTTGTAGGAGGGTAGTTCCTTTTTTTAACTTTCTAAACAGCAATATCTTTGTTTTTCTAAAAAACGAATACATAAATCAATGAAATATTTTAAACTAATTTTTCTTCCATCATAATCTCCTTCAAAAATCTCATAAATAACATTTATATCAGTATTATCTAACATATTATTTAAAGATTTATCAATTGCAGATCTAACAATTTTATAATTATCAACTTCATTTTTTTCAGCGACTTTTATCATAAGATTATTTGTATCTAATAATAAATTTCTATCAGAATATGCTAATAAAATAGCATCTTTCAAATAAATAGTTCCTTTAAAATAAGAAGTTAATCCAATTTTCCAGAAAATATCATCAATATTTCTTTCAATTTCTAAACTGTCTTTTAAAGTATCTGCTACTAGATTTACGGCATCTAAAAAAGAAAAATCAGGTTGTCTTTTGTAAAAAGGCCAATGTTGTTTTTCATGATTAATAATATTGGTTATGTGTTTAGAATCAATTACCAAAATAATGATATTTCCTTTATCTATTCGATTTATTGCATGCTTCAGTATAATACTACAAAAGGAAACTGAAGTTGCTGTATCCAATACTATTAAATTTTCTCTTGGTTTGATTTGGTGAATTAAATGATTTAATTCATCTTTAGGTACATTTACTATTTCGATTTTTGTTCTATTTTCTTGCAATGCGATATTAGATAAGCTGTTAAATAGAATATCATTATTGTTGGCAATTATTACTTTGATGCTCATAATAATTCCCCCTTAATAATGAAATTTATGTTTATTTTACCATAAATTGTAAATTGGGACAAGTAACTAGAGGTGTTATTTTTCCGACCTTTTTCGACAAAATATTATTATTTTTTCTGATTTGTTCCGATTTTTGCTGATTTTATGACAACCAAACAAAATCATTATATGATTTTGGCTAGGACAAGAGTCTGTAAAATTAAAGGAAGTATATTAACACACAATAGAGAAATTTTAAAGATTCAAAAGATAGTGTGAGAATAATATTTTAACTTAAATTTTATGGACTCTTTTTGTATTGGAGGTTTTAGTATGATAGGTAAATAATTTTATATTTTAAAGAAATAATCTAATAAGTTAGTAACTTTCTTTAAATTTTTAGGATTTTGTCCAATTTTAAAAGATTGGGGAAATGAAAGATGAGTAAGAAACGTTACTTTAACAAAAAAAGAAAATATGAAGATGTATTTTCAAAAAACAAATTTGATGGCGATATTGTGTTTAGCAGATTTATAAATTATATGCAAATTGCTTTATATCACAAAAAACTTGATTATGATAAACATCAAGAATTTTTAAAGAGCCAAGAAGAAACTGATTTTAAAGGGTGGTCTGTGCTATCTTACAGAGATAGTGTGGATCATCCTTTTTTTAGTATGAATAAAGATTATAGAGAATTAGATATTGCTATAAGTAAATTAACTGATAAGCAAAGGTATGTAATTATAAATCATTACTACAAAAATAAATCTCTTGTAAAAATAGCAAAAGAATTAAAAATGAAGGATGAAGCAGTAAGACAGCTAAAGTTAAGGGCAATTTTAAGTTTAAAAAGATTTTTGGAGGATTGATAATATGAGATTTACGAAGTTTTATAAAATGTTACTAAAGGCAAGATATGATGAGGCAGCTCTTGTAATTGTAATTGATAAAATAATGCCTATGATAAATAAATATTCGCAGGATAACCAAAAAGAAATTGATGATGATTTGCGAAGTATTTTAATTGAATATGCTATAAAAATTATTAAAGATGAAGGCTTTGCAGATAAATTAGCAAAAGATTAATCAAAATATTTAAAAAAATTTTAATTTTGCCCATAACGTTTTTAATTTTCAGTCGCTATTAAGGTTAGGAAATAAAAATTTTTACTTTTGATAGCACATTGAAAATTGAATATGGGTTCATTAAAAACGTTCTATTATGGGAGCTAGTTTAAATGAGGATGCAGAACCTCATACTTAAATATAAGTTAGCCACTTATAAGGCGAAGATCATAGTAGTTATAATGATACACTTGCATAGCCTTAACTCATCGTATAGGGTGCAACTCGGCTGTTAGCGGAGTGGTGGGATTCCAGTGAATGATTTAGCTAGTCATTGTTAATGAAGTAAAAATAGAAAATGCAATTGATTTGAAGTTTAAATATAAAGTTGGAGGTATAAAAATGTTAGATAAAATTGCAATGATAACATTTTTGGTGATATATATAATCTTTCTACTTATTACTATTTTTATGTATTTAGTAATAGTAGGTGCAAATAAATGCAAAACAGAAGAAGAAAGAAGATTTGAAGATGAAGAACAAATGAATTATTTAAGAAATTATAAGAATGGAGGTAAAACTAAAAATGAATAAATTACCTAGCACATTAACTAAAAATCAAGCTATTGCTTTTGCAGTAGAGGCTTTTAATAATTTTCTAAATTCAGGAAATACAAGTTATTTTGATATATCAACAATTGAAATCTTTTATAAAGGAGCTATGGAGGCTCATGATAAAAGTTCAGTTGTGAAATTTACAAATGATTTGAAAGAAAAACATAAAGAAAAAATGAAAATAAATATTGAAAAAATTGATATGTAGCAATACATATCTTTTTTTGAATAAATAATTTATAAAAACATATCTATTAAATATGAGGTGTTTTAGATGAATGTTGTTAAAGAATATGTCAATGATAAAACCAAAATAAGAATACATGATGACTACATAAGCCAAGATAATAAAGACACAAAAGAAATGCTAGTTAGCTTAGTAATAAATTATTTAAAAAACAGGGATATTTAATTGTAAAAAATTCTTAAACATGTTACAATAAGAGCATGTTGATAGAAAGGCAATAAATAGAGAAGGGAGGTCTCTTGAATAATATACATATTGGATATTCCAATGATGTTATTATTGACATTGCTAATGGCGAATATTCTTTATATTTAAGAAAGTCTAGGACCGATTTAGAAGCAGAAGAAAGAGGAGAAGGCGAAACTCTTGCAAGACATGAAAAAATGCTAATCGAGCTAGCTAGAAGATATGGCTTTTCTATTGGTAAAATTTATCGTGAAATTGTAAGTGGAGAAAGTATCGAATCAAGACCTGTTGTTCAAGAACTATTAAGAGATGTTGAATCAGGTAGGTGGAAAGGTGTTTTAGTTGTAGAAGTTGAAAGACTTGCTCGTGGTGATACTATGGATCAGGGACGAGTTGCAAAAAGTTTTAAATTTTCTAATACTAAAATCATAACACCAATAAAGATTTACGATCCAAATAATGAGTTCGATGAAGAATATTTTGAATTTGGTTTATTTATGTCTAGAAGGGAATACAAGACTATAAATAGAAGATTACAAAGAGGAAGGGTGTCATCAGTTAAAGAAGGAAAATTTGTCGGTAGTATTGCTCCTTATGGTTATGATAGAGTAAAAATAAAAAAAGACAAAGGATTTACTTTAGTAAAAAATGATGAAGCACCAACAATTGAAAAAATCTTTAATTTATATGCTTATAATGATATTGCAATAAATGAAGTAGTAAGACAATTAAATATAGGTGGATATAAGCCTAGAAAAGCAGAAGAATGGACTATTTCAGCAGTAAAAGACATATTAAGTAATCCAGTTTATATAGGAAAAATTAGATGGGATTCAAGAAAAACAGTAAAAGAGTACAAAAACGGAAAAATTGTTAATACTAGACCTAGAAATTCTGATTATATACTTTGTGATGGGTTACACGAACCAATTATTGATATGGATACTTGGAATATTGTTCAAGAGAAACGAAGTAAACATACTCCAGCAGTAATACATAATAAAGTTGTTCAAAATCCTTTAGTGGGAATTGTTTATTGTAGTAAATGTGGGAAAGTAATGCAAAGGCGACCATATAAAGCAAAAGGATGGGAACCAACGCTTATGTGTCCAAATAAGGATTGTGATAATGTAAGTTCTAAACTATGTATAGTTGAAGAAAAAATTATTTCATCTTTAAAAGATTGGTTAAAAGATTATCGTATTGATTATGATGATTATGTAATTGAAGCCAAAAATAAAAAGAGAAATAATTACGAAGAAAGCATTGCAAACTTAAAGAAAGAATTAGAAGTTCAAAATAAAAAGTTAGCAAATGTATATGATTTTTTTGAAGAAGGAACATATACAAGAGAAATGTTTTCAGAGAGATGTCAGTTAATATCTGCTACAATTACAAATTTGCAACTAAATATAGAAGAATTTGAAAAACAAATTGAACTAGAAAACAAAAAAGATGAAGGGAAAAGAGCACTTATTCCAAAAGTTGAAAATGTACTTGATTTATATCCTAACTTACAAACTGCAGAACAAAAAAATAATTTGCTTAAAACAATTGTTAAAAGAGTGGAATATCTTAAAACAGAAAAAGCAATTAAAAAAGATTCAGATCCTACAAATTTTGAATTAGATATTTATCCTAATATAGGATAATTTATCTATCATAATTTTTAGGACAAGATATAAACTTGGGTTAGATATGAGCCCATAGAATGAAAATTCTATAAACGAATATCCATAATTACATTTGGCTTGGAACTAGCCATTGGACTAAGTCTATAAATAGTTCCAAATAATTTTTTTGATAAGGTTTTGGTTCAAACGAATGAGCTCCAAAACGTTGTCATTTAATCTGTTTATTGTTGTCAAATATCAACTATTGACAACAAAATGGAGCTAATTCTTCAGTACCTATATCATTTAAAGTAGCCTTTGCAATTTGGTCAGGCATACCAAATTTTTGAGATAAATAACGAAGGGAAGCGGCAAGCTCACCATCAGGACCACCATATTGAGAAATGATAAATTTAGCAAGTTTAGCATTTGGGCGTTTTATATTAACTGGATATTCTAATACTTTATTATAAGTCCACATATTAAATATTTCCTCCTTCCCATGGCCATGGTTCTTCAAGCCATCTCCACTTATTACATGGGTAGTAAATGCTTAAAGGTCCATAAACTTTTTGATATTTGTCTTTTATATCTTTCAATTGTCTACAATATTCTCTGTGTAAACAAAGAGCTCTTTCATCATCTGGATGAGTATTTAAATACAAACCTAACTCAATAACAGCAAAGTCTAAACTCTTAATAGTGTTCAACATATCAGCTCTGCTACAGTCAGGATCTTCTGTATTACTACAACTTGAATTATTAACATTATTTGCAATCATATCTGGAGTATTATATCCAAATGCAGCATTAATGCCTTGAGTAGTATAACTACAATCTTTACAAGCCATTTTATTTACACCGCAGTTACAATCTCTATTTTCATCTTCCATTAACCATTACACCCCTCTCCAATTTCATTATTTCTTCTTAAATAGTCATTTTCAGCCATACTTTGACCTGGCATATATGGACTTACTAGTTCAGGAAATATAGTTCCCATTTTTAAACCACAGCAAGGTGTAAAAGTTCTATTCATTTCTTGAAGTGGGACATAGCTTTGACCTAACATTGGGTTAGATGGAAACATATTAGAAACAGGCTCTTCATCAAAACCACATGAGCATGAATTAGTATTTACCATATTATTATGCCTACAACTACAACTATTTCCAGGGTCTTGGGCATAATCTGCTGTTGTACCAACATTATTACATAATGATTCTATAATTTCAGGATTATACTTGTTTTGACAACAACATCTGTTATAACGATTAAACATGTTTATTATTCCTCCTTAAATTAAATTCATATTACATTTTATGACATAAAAACAAAAAATGTGATAAAAGAAAAAAGCGGATGCAAAATGCAACCGCTAGGAATATTAATTTAATTTAATAATAGCATGTAATTTATTATCAGTTTTCATTACAACGTAATGTGCATCATTCTCGTAAGAATAATAGCAGTCAACTTTATCACCTAACATACTACCAGACTTATACATAATTTCAAAATTATTTAATTCGCCTTTTTCATAAACTTCACTAGGTAATGCCTCATAAGCATATAGGAGATAGTACAAATTATGCATATGATTATTAAAATCAATATCTCTTCTTAAAACATTAAAACTAAAAGTATGCTCAGAATTGCTTGGTTCTTTTAATTTTGCAATTTCAAGTTTATCAAATACCAATTTGTCTTCAGGTTCATAACTAAGTTCTATTTCTTTTGTAATCTTAGTAAGAGTCTTTGTATCAGAATTAACTAAAGTCCACTTAGAACTTGCAATACAAATTAAATTATTATCATTATCATAAATTTCAAAATTTCTAAAAGTAAACAGTTCGTTATATGGTACAGACCAAGTTCTAACCTTTACAGTATCTCCAAAAGCAACTCTTTTAATAACAGATACCTTCCAATTAAGTAAAATCCAAGAAACATGAGTAAAAGGTATTTGAGCTATGCCATAACCAGCAATATCAGAATGAACAGTAGCAATATCTTCAAGCAAACACAAAATACCATAATTAGTAATCAAATTACTAGTTCCAATATGCCTAATATCAACTTTATATTCTCTTTCAATAAAACTCATTTCTTCCTCCTAAACTTTACAAAATAGTTATAAGATATTATAATACAAATATTAAAAAATAACAATTATATAGGGAGAAAAAATGAATTTAGAGAAATGTAATATTTGTCCAAGAAATTGTCGGAGTAAATAGAGCAAATGGAAAAGCTGGATATTGTAAATGTAATGATAAAATAAAAATTGCATTAGCATCTATACATAACTATGAAGAGCCAAGCATAAGCGGTAAAAACGGCTCTGGAACAATATTTTTTAGCAACTGTAATTTGAATTGTATATATTGCCAGAACTATGAAATAAGTCAACTTGGAAAAGGAAAAGAGGTAACAGTAGAAGAACTTGCAAAGATAATATTGGACCAACAAGCAAAAGGAGTAAATAATATAAATTTAGTTACGCCAACAATGTATGCTTACCAAATTATAGAAGCATTGAAAATAGCAAAAGCAAATGGGCTACATATACCAGTTATATACAACACTAATGGATATGAGAATGTAGAAACTATAAAAATGCTAGATGGCTACATAGATGTGTATTTACCAGATTTAAAATATTACTCAAATGAGCTAAGCACTAAATATTCTAAGGCAGATAATTATTTTAAAATAGCAACCACAGCAATACAAGAAATGCAAAAACAAGTTGGAATGCCAGTATTTGATGAAGATGGAATAATCCAAAAAGGTGTAATTATTAGACATCTAGTATTACCAAACCATATTCAAAATTCAAAACATATTTTAAAATGGATAAAAGAAAATATGCCTGAAGGCACATATGTAAGTGTTATGGCACAATATTTTCCAACATATAAAGCAAAAGAAGATAAACTATTAAACAGAAAACTAACAAAAAAAGAATACAAAGAAATAGAAAATTACTTGTACACTTTAGAATTAGAAAATGGCTACATACAAGAGCTTGGAGAACATGAAGAGGAATATGTGCCAGATTTTAGTTGTAATCTCTAGTTTTTTGCAAGAAGCCTGAATTTATGGTATAATATAAGCATAATATATCCTTTAAAAGGAGATACAATATGAATTTTATAAAAACTAATGAAGAACAGGTTTTCAAAACCAAACGGATGGAAGGAGTAAAAATCAGCTATGCTGATAAGCAGGGCAATCCCGTTTTGACGCATACTATTATTCGCAGTCGGCCATCAGTGGCCATCATTGTGAGACATGAAGGCTGTATTGCTTTCATTAAACAGTTTCGGTCAACAACAGGCGAGTTCTACATTGAACTTCCTGCTGGAGTAATCGAAAATGGTGAGACCGAAGAAACGGCGGCCATTCGGGAAACAACAGAAGAAACCGGCCTGTTGGTAAATCAAGTTAAGGTCCTTGTAAAAGGCCCTTCGCTGTTGGATCCATCTAAGTCCAATGAAAACTATGGCGTTGCCATAGCCAATATGGTAGGCAAGAAAGAGCGCCATCTCGACGAGATGGAAACAATTGAAGACCAGATTATCTGGTTGAAAGAAGAACTTGTCTTCAAGAAGTTGCGTGAGCAACTTTTCGAAGGTAAGAAATTCTATGAGGACCTGTTCCTCAGCGGACACAGCCTGTATGCACTCATGGCATACATGATAAGCAAGTAATCTCCTAAAAACGAGTTCAAGAAATTTGAACTCGTTTTCTTATGGGTGACTTTGGGGACGGGGATAAAAAGCACCCGTTTTTTTAAAATTTCTCTTGTCATATTTTGAGATTTTTGATATAGTAATAATGAAAAAAATGATAGTAAAAAATCAAGGAGGAAATATAATGAGTAAATTTGATGATATTTATTTAGACATAGTAGATAAAATTTTAAAAGATGGCTATTATGACCAAAACAGAACAGGTGTAGCAACATATAAATTACCACACCAAATTATGCAATTCAACTTAGAAGAGGAATTTCCAATACTAACTACAAAATTTGTAGCATTTAAAACAGCAGTAAAAGAACTATTATGGATATTCCAAAAACAATCTAATAGTGTAGAAGAATTAAAGGCAGAAAATGTACATATTTGGGACGAATGGGAAATGGAAGATGGAACAATTGGTACAGCATATGGTTGGATAGTAAAAGAATTTCATCAAATAGATACACTAATAGAACAACTAAAAACAAACCCACAAAACAGAAGAATGATTATAAACTTATGGCAAATTCCATATCTGGACACAGGTGCACTATACCCATGTGTATTTAATAGTTGTTGGGATGTAACAGACGGAAAATTAAATTGTATGTTGACAATTCGTTCAAATGACTTACCTTTAGGAAATCCATTTAATGTTGTACAATATGCAGTATTGGTACATCTGTTAGCACAGGTAACAGGATACAAACCAGGCTTATTAACAGTCTGCATTAGTAATGCACATATTTATGAAAATCAAATAGAAGGAATGAAAGAGCATTTATCAAGAAGAGATAAAGCATTACCAGCACCAAAATTATGGATAAACCCAGAAATTAAAGACTTTTATAAATTTACAATAGATGATATCAAATTAGAAGGATATGAACATTTAGGAAAAATAGAAATGCCAGTATCTGTATAAAAAGGAGAAGAATATGTTAAGTATTATAGTAGCAATAGCAAATAATAATGTAATAGGAAAAGATAATAAACTAATATGGCATTTACCAGAAGATTTAAAAAGATTTAAAGCACTTACGACAGGTCATACAATAATTATGGGAAGAAAAACATTTGAATCTTTAGGTAGGGTACTACCAAACAGAAAACATGTTATACTATGCAATGATGCACAAATGAATATTGATGATGAAAATGTAGAGATATTATCAGATATAAGCCTATTAGATAAATACAAAAATTCAGAAGAAGAGAACTTTATAATAGGTGGAGCAACTATATATAAATTGCTTATGCCATATGCAGACAAAATGTATATAACAAAAATAAATCAAGATTTTGAAGGAGATGTATATTTCCCAGAAATTAAAGATGAAGAATGGAAAGCTATTAAAGTAGAAAAAGGCTTAAAAAATGAAGCAAATCCATTTGATTATGAATACATAGATTATGTTAGAAGATAAAATAAATAATAGCTAATAACAAAAATGCTAACCTATAACGGTTAGCAATTTTTGTTGTTAAAAACTAATTAAGGTTATTTTAATATGACAAGCCTTTTAAAATATTTTCATATCTTTCATAACTTGGCATATATTTAGCAATTATTTTCCAAAAATTCTTTGTATGAATTTTGTATTTCATATGGCAGAATTCATGTAATACAATATAATCAATAACATTTCTATCATATTTAGCAATGTTGTAATTTATAGATATTTTTTGTTCTTCACTAGAAAAATGTGCCATAATATTGTTAGCCATCTTTTTAACCTCATAATCTTCTGGTGCATAACCTAACAATAATCTTGTTTTTTCCATAGCTCTTTCAACTTCTTGTTCAGCAACCTTTTCATAAAGTTTGTCAACTAATATTTTTAAAACTTGAGTAGTTTCTATTTTTTTGTATTTATTAGGAAGAACAACTTCAATAGTACGATTCACTAAATTGATACTAGGAGCATCTACATTTTTGTAATATAAACGTACTTGATGGCTCGCACCTAAAACTATAATATTTCCTTTATCAGAATATACCATATTTTGTTGTTGATATTCTTCTATTTTATTTAAAATCCATTGCTTTTTTTCTTCAATAACTGTTTGAATTTGTTTTCTAGAAAAATACCAAGGGGCATTAACTACAACCTCACCACCATCTACTGAAACATAGCAGTTTGAACCGATTTCCTTGTTTACTGTATATGAAATTACATTACTTCTATTTTTAAAAATACTCATAATTAAAGCCTCCTAACAAAATAAATATTCTCCAAATCAATGTTCGTATATAGTATACAAAAAGTTGTTCGGTTTGTCAAGCAAATTTTGAAAAAAATTTAAAAATTTTAAAATCAAAAAATTATTTCTAATTTATATTTTAAAAAAGTATAATTTAGTGTATAATAACTAACAGGAGGAAGCAAAATGTATGATGTAATAGTAATTGGCAGTGGACCAGCTGGAATTACAGCAGCAATTTATGCTAAAAGAAGAAACCTATCAATATTAGTAATATCAAAGGGAAATGGCGCATTACAAAAAGCAGAAAAAATAGATAATTACTATGGATTTGAAAATGGAATATCTGGCAAAGAGTTATATGAAAACGGAATAAAACAAGCCAAGAATTTAGGTATAGATTTTATAGAAGACGAAGTAATAAACATTGAATATATAAATCAATTTACTGTAGAAACTGTTAACTCAAAATATGAAGCAAAAGCAGTAGTACTAGCTACAGGAGTAAGTAGAAATATTCCAAACATAAAAGGAATAAAAGAATTTGAAGGAAAAGGTGTAAGCTATTGTGCAGTATGTGATTCTTTCTTTTATAAAGGCAAAGATGTTGCAGTATTAGGAGACGGAAACTATGCTATACACGAGTTTGAAACATTAAAGCCAATTGCAAGTTCAGTAACTATACTTACAAATGGAAATACTATGGTAGAAAACAGAGATAGCAGTATTGAAGTAAATAGCAAAAAAATACGAGAATTTAGAGGAGACACAAAGCTTGAAAAAGTTGAATTTGAAGACAATACAATACAAAATCTAAACGGAGTATTTATTGCAATGGGAACAGCTTCGAGCAGTGACCTAGCTAGAAAAATTGGGGCAAGAATTGAAAACAATAATATTGTTGTAAATGAAAATATGGAAACTACAGTGCCAAGTTTATTTGCATGTGGAGACTGCACAGGTGGATTACTACAAATATCAAAAGCTGTATATGAAGGTGCAAAGGCTGGTTTAGCTGTGTTAAAATAAATTTTGGAGGTAAATAAAATGAGTGTAACAGAATTAAACAAAGATAATTTTGAAAAAGAAGTAATGGAGGCAAATGTACCAGTTTTAATAGATTTCTGGGCAAGTTGGTGTGGACCATGTAGGATGATGTCGCCAGTAATAGACAAAATCGCAGAAGAAATGGGAGACAAATTAAAAGTATGCAAAGTAAATGTAGACGAAAACCATGAACTAGCAGAAAAATATGAAATAATGACAATTCCAGCATTTATAGTTATAAAAAATGGTGCAGAAGCAGGCAGAACAATAGGAGTACAACCAAAAGAAGATATACTAAAACTTATATAAAATTTAGTTGAAATCTATTGCAAAATATAAAAAGTTATATTATTATAAATATAGTAAAAATCCAAAAGAAAAGTAAGAAAGAGGCACAAAATATGGAAAAAGCTAGAACCTTTGCAGGAGTAGAGAGAGAGAGAGAGAGAGAGAGAGAGCCACAACA
>OLHG01001864.1_pt1 | contig 12089 bp, 15 predicted proteins | sample 1605971 | NCBI WGS metagenome assembly OLHG01 (sample SAMN03283289) | human gut metagenome | biome: human-associated habitat; material: feces | host: Homo sapiens | place: Peru | collected 2012 | reverse complement strand
TAATAATCCGTATGTTATAAAAGTTAACTAAAACATTTATCTAAAATCTAATAAAGCCAGTTGTAAAACCCTTTGCAACTGGCCTTTCAAAACTATGGTATATATAAAATTTATATATATAGGGAAATGCTACAATAGGCCCTTCAAATCTGCTTCTATTGCTTACGTTTGGTATGTGGATGCCGGTGGTATCGTGGATGGCAATCTCGCCTACGGGAAAAAAAGTGCACTCAACTATCAATTTAAAATCAACAGTAACAGTTAGTAAAGTAACTGTTACTTCAAGCGACCTATATGTAATCGAACCTGTCTATCTTGGCGATAGGCACTTGTTTTTCGTACATAAGGAAAGTACGTTTATTATGTACAAGAAATAGTATGTGATAAAGATGCATAATAAACAAGTTTACACTTCTTTAAAAGTTATGACTTAAAAAACATATATTTATATTTACAAACGCTTGCTTGTAAATTCTAATGGTGATTAGCGAGATGGAATTGGTATAAAACTCATAAAATTGTTTTAACAATTATTGAAGGAATTGTAGTTATAACAATTAAGAAATAAGAAGAAAATGATTAGTAAGTACGGTAGCGACTATCAGAATTTAAGCCTATGGAGAATAAAGGATACTCTATCTATGAAGTAGGAATTTTGGTTGGTGACAATCAAAGTGACAAATTTTAATTTGTTATTGGTTCTCAAAAAAGGTCAATTCTTCTTTTTTTTTGAAATAATTTTTGCTATAATGGATTAGGAGATGATAGTATGGCATTAAAATATGATGAAAATTCCATTAAGATACTTGAGGGATTAGAAGCAGTTAGAAAACGTCCTGGTATGTATATTGGATCAACAGATAAAAAAGGATTACATCATCTTGTTTGGGAAATCGTTGATAACTCAATCGATGAAATGATGAATGGTTATGGTGACTTAATTAGAGTTACTATTCATAAAGATGGCAGTGTTAGTGTTGAAGACCATGGTCGTGGTGTTCCTACTGGTATGCACTCTTCAGGAATGTCTACTCCTGAAGTTATTTATACTGTTCTTCATGCTGGTGGTAAATTTGAAGAAGCAGGCTATAAAGTGTCAGGGGGATTACACGGCGTTGGTGCTTCTGTTGTTAATGCTTTAAGTAAATGGATGGAAGTTACAATTAAACGTGATAAAAGTGAATACTTCATTAGATTTGAAGATGGTGGTAAAACAAAGATTCCTTTAAAGAAAATAGGAACTACTAATAGAACTGGTACCACGGTTCGTTTTTTACCTGATGATGAAATATTTTCTACTACTTCCTTTTCTTTTACAACAATATGTGAAAGGATGCAGGAATCAGCATTTTTAATTAAAGGATTAACGATAGAAGTAATTGATGAAGAAACAGGTAGAGTTAATAAATATTGTTATGAAAAAGGCTTGACTGAGTTTGTTAATTACTTAAATGAAGATAAAAATGTATTACATAAAGTAATAAGTTTTGAAGGCGTTAAAGATAAGATTGAAGTAGATATTGCTATGCAGTATACTGATACTTATAATGAAAACATTGTTTCTTTTGTAAATAATGTTAAAACTATTGATGGTGGTAGTCACGAAGTAGGATTTAAAACAGCACTTACTAGAGCTTTTAATGACTATGCTAAAAATAACGGGTATATTAAAGGAAAAGATAAAGCTTTTGAGGGTAGTGATGTAAGAGAAGGACTTACTGCCGTTATTAGTTTAAAAATTCCTGAAGCTTTATTACAGTTTGAAGGTCAAACTAAAGGTAAACTTGGTACTCCGACTGCTAGAACAGCTGTTGAAGCTATTGTATCTGAGAAATTGCAATTCTTTTTAGAAGAAAATAAGAAGGTTGCTACAGATATTATTGAAAAATCTTTAAAGAGTAAAACTGCAAGAGAGGCAGCTAGAAAAGCAAGGGAAGAAGCTCGTAAAGGTAAAACATCTAATAAGAAAGAACGTACTTTATCTGGTAAACTAACTCCCGCTCAAACAAGAAATAAATTAAAAAATGAATTATTCTTAGTAGAGGGTGACTCTGCCGGTGGTTCTGCAAAACAAGGACGTGATCGTAAGTTCCAGGCTATCTTACCTTTAAGAGGTAAAGTTATTAATACAGAGAAAGCTAAACTTGATGATATATTTAAAAATGAAGAAATTAATACAATTATTTATACAGTTGGTGCAGGATATGGGCCTAACTTCGAAATAGATGATTGTGAATACGATAAAGTTATAATAATGACCGATGCTGATGATGATGGAGCTCATATTCAGTGTTTGCTTTTAACTTTCTTTTATAGATATATGCGTCCATTGGTGGAGGCTGGTAAACTTTATATTGCATTGCCACCACTATTTAAGATTACATGTGGTAAAGAAACGGAGTACGCTTATAGTATCGAAGAAATGAAAGAAAAAGTTGGTAATCGTAAATGTGAAATTCAAAGATATAAAGGTCTTGGTGAAATGAATGCTGACCAATTAGCAGAAACAACAATGAACCCTGATACAAGAAGTTTAATTAGAGTAAATATTGAAGATGCTTCTTTAGTTGAAAAAAGAGTAAGTGTCTTAATGGGAGATAGTGTTGAACCAAGAAAAGAATGGATTGAAGAGAATGTTGAGTTCTCACTTGAAGACGAATATAAAATTTAGGAAAGCAGTGTGGTAGTAAAATGTTAATAACAGATAAGAAAACAACGATGAAGTTAAGTGAAAGATTAACGGAATTTAGCAAATTTGGTATGACTTTTCATTATTTGTTAGAAGAAGGACGTATTTCTATTAAAGATATAGAAGAAATATTTTTCTCTAAAGATGATGAAAAATCTACTTTTAGATATATGAATATGATGAGAAAGATAATGCCAAGTGATTTAGAAGCAGCATTTGTTAGATATCAAGATGATTATCCAAGGGGAGATTTATCTGAGATGGAACATGCGAATCATTTGAATTTAATCTTTACTGGTAAAATAATTAATGAAATTGCTAGTAAACATGATTGTAGTATCGATAAGACTTATATAAATACATATAATTACTTATTAGATCAAGAGGGCGATGTAGACAGTTTAAGTTATAGTTATGGAAAATAGGTGATAATGTGAAAGATCTCTTAAACAAAATTTATGATTATTCATTAGAAGAAATAATGGGAGAAAGATTTGGAAGATATTCTAAGTATATTATTCAAGATCGTGCGATACCGGATGTTAGAGATGGATTAAAACCAGTTCAACGTAGAATATTATTTGGTATGTATAAAGATAAGAATACTTATGATAAACCATATCGTAAGAGTGCTAAAACAGTAGGTAATGTAATGGGTAATTACCACCCACATGGAGACTCTAGTATATATGATGCGATGGTTAGAATGAGCCAGTGGTGGAAGCAATCTACTCCATATATAGATATGCACGGTAATAATGGTTCTATGGACGGAGATAGTCCTGCGGCAATGCGTTACACCGAAGCACGACTTGCTAAAATCAGTAATGAATTATTGAAAGATTTAGATAGAAATACAGTTGAGATGGCTCCTAACTTTGATGATACAGAGTTAGAACCTACTGTGTTGCCAGCTAAATTTCCTAACCTTTTAGTAAATGGGGCTACAGGTATTTCAGCAGGTTATGCTACAAATATACCACCACATAATTTAGGTGAAGTATGTGATGCCACTATTAAACGTATTGACAGTCCTAATTGTAGACTTGATACGATTATGGAAATAGTGGGTGGACCGGATTTTCCTACTGGTGGTATTGTCTGTGGTATTGATGGTATTAGAAGTGCTTATACTAATGGTCGTGGTAGAGTAATTATTAAATCACGTACTAACTTTGAAGAAGGTAAAGGTAAACTTGCATTAGTTATTACTGAAATACCATTTGAGGTTAATAAAGCACAATTAGTACGCCGTATTGATGAGATAAGACTTGATAAAAAAATAGATGGAATGCTTGATGTAAGAGATGAAAGTGATAAAGATGGGCTTCGTATCTGTATTGATTTAAAGAAAGATTGTAACCGTGATATGGTTTTAAACTATTTATTAAAGAATACAGATTTACAAATATCTTATAACTTTAATATGATTGCAATAGTTAATCGTAGACCAAAACAATTAGGTATTATTGAAATGCTTGATGCTTATATAGTACATCAAAAAGAAGTAATACTACGTAGAACTAGATTTGACCTTGATCATGCTAAAGCTAGGCTTCATATAGTAGAAGGTCTAATTAAATGTATTTCTATTCTAGATGAAGTAATTAAAGTTATTCGTTCTAGTAAAAATAAAGGAGATGCTAGAGATAACCTAGTTAAAGAATTTGATTTTACTGTAGAACAAGCTGAAGCAATAATTACTTTACAATTATATAGATTAACTAATACTGATGTAACCTTGTTAGAAGAAGAGTTAAAAAACTTAAATATATTAGTAGCAGGATTACAAAAGATTTTAGATAATGAAGAAGTATTAAAATCAGTTATGAAAGATGAACTAAGAAAAATAAAGAAAGAATATGCTACTCCTAGAAAGAGTTCAATTGAAGATGTTATTTCTGATATTAAGATTGATACAACAGAAATGATTCCAAAAGAAGATGTTATAGTAGCAGTTACTAAAGATGGATACGTTAAACGTACTTCTCTAAGAAGTTACCAATCATCTAATCCTGAAGAAGTAACATTAAAAGATGGAGATTATGCTTTAGGACTTTATGAACTTAATACTATGGATACATTATTAATGTTTACTAATTTAGGTAACTATCTATATGTACCTGTTCATACATTACCGGTATGTGTATGGAAAGATTTAGGAAAACATATTAGTAATGTTATTAAGATTGATAGTGATGAAAGAATTATATCAGTAGTACCAGTTACTAACTTTGATTTACCACTTGATATAGTTGTTGCTACTCGTAATGGTATGATTAAGAGAACTCCTTTAAAAGAGTTTAAATCATTAAGGTATTCTAAACCATTAACAGCAATCAAACTAAAAGAAGATGATAAAGTAGTTGATGCTTTTGTTGCTACTAATAATGATATCTTTATTGCTACTAATAAATCATATGGATTGTGGTTCGATGTTAGTGATATTCCGGAAGTAGGAATTAGAACTAGTGGTGTTAAATCTATTAACTTAAAAGATGATTTTGTAGTATCTGTTTCTAACTTTAATGCTAGTGAAGTTGAATATGTTACTATTATCACTGATAAATCTACTGCTAAACGAGTTAAATTATCAGAATTTGAAAAATTATCAAGAGCTAAGAGAGGACTTCTATTATTAAGAGAGGTTAAAACTAATCCATATCGTACTATAAAAGCACTTGTTCTTCCACAAAAAGACTTTATAGGACTTAAAGGTAATGATATTAAAACTATTAAGTTAACTGAAATTGCTATAATGGATAGATATTCTACTGGTTCTGTTATCAGCAAAGATAAAATTAAAGAAGTTTTTGTAGTAAGCGAACTTACTAAGAAGGATGATTTAGTGGTAGAAAAGAAGGAAGAAGAGATAGTTGAAAAGAAAAAAGTATCACTAAAAGAGATAGATGATAGACTAATGACAATTGATGATTTTATCAATATTGATGAATAAAGACGGCAATTTTAACGAATTTTGTCGTTTTTTTTCATATTTTACGTATAATTTTCTTGAATATTACTATTTGTTGTGCTATAATTTTTGGTAGTAAATGACGGAAGGAGGGGAGAACAAAATGACACAAGTGGCTGTTAAAGGTAATTTGGATTTAGCTATTAAAAAATTTAATAGACAATTAGCTAGAAATGGAGTCCCTTCTGAATGTAAAAAAAGAGAATGTTATGACAAACCAGGAGTAAGAAGAAGAGAAGCTAAAAAAGCTGGAATTAAAAATGCACGTAAAAGAAATAGTAGGGCTAATAGAGATTAGTCCTCTTTTTAATAATAGGAGTCCTATGAAGAAGATAGTAAAAAATATAATAATTGGTATTTTAATTATTGCATTATCTGTTATTGTAACATTTATATTAAGAGGTAACTTCTTTAACTTTGATAAAAAGTTATCTACTAAAACTAAAAATGAAATAGAGGCATATATTCATAATCTTGATGTTCCTAGTAGCGATAGCAGCATGACTTTCTTATCTACATATTACTTTGGTGATAGATTTAATGATGATAAATTAGAAGTTTATCTTTGGGTAATATTTGAAGAATATATCGATAAAGCTGGAACATTAGAAAAGTTATCAGCAACAAGTATGCCTTATGTAATAATTATAGATACCACTAATGATGAATATAAAATAATAGATTATAAAATACCAAAAGATGGGAATAAATATAAAACAAGTATTAAAGAGATGTTTCCTATAACAATAAGAGGAAAAGTATTGTCGTTTGAAAAAAGCAAAAATTATAAAAAATTATCTCAAGAACATCAAAAATTAATTGATATATATGAAGAATATAATAAGGAGGATTAAAAATGTTAGAAAAGTTTAATAAAGATATTATTACTGCTATGAAGGAAAAAGATCAATTAAGACTTACTGTTTTAAGAATGGTTAAAGGTGCTATGCAACTAGAATCAATTAATAAAAAAGTAGAAGTTAATGATGAATTACTAATTGATACAATATCTAAACAAATAAAATTAAGAAATGATTCAATTAGTGAATTTGCTAAGGCTAATAGAAATGATTTAGTAGAGAAAAATGAAGAAGAAATTAAAATATTAAAAGAATATTTACCTGTTCAACTAACTGAAGAAGAAATAAATAATGTTTTAGACGAAGTATTTGCAATAGTTAATCCAACATCTCCTAAAGATATGGGATTAATTATGAAAGAAGTTACTCCTAGAGTTAAAGGTAAGGCAGATATGAAGTTAGTTAGTGAAAAAATCAAAGAAAAATTAAGTTCATTATAAGACTAATATATTTAGTCTTTTTTTCATATATTTATACAGGTGGTAATGTGTTAAATAACTTAAGAAGTTTTATAAATGATAATGAGTGGCGAATTAATATATATGATGGAAAGATTAATATTGTAAATTATGATGATGTTATTTCACTAGAAGATAATAGAATCTCTATTAAGTACAAAAAAGGGATGATTATAATTAAAGGAGATAATTTATCAGTAAATAAGTTATTAGATAATGAAATATTAATCACTGGAAACATTAAAAACTTAGAACTGGAGTGATTGGGTGTTCAACAGTGTATATGAAGTTAGAATAGAAGGTAGAGATTTAAAACGTTTTATTAAGACCTTGTATCGTAAAAAAATAGATTTATTAGAAATAATATATGATCAAGACGGAGTATGTATAAAGTTAAATAAAAAAGATTATTTAAAACTATTAGAAATTAAAACAATATATGAAATTAAATTAACAAGATTATATGGGGTTGCAAAATACAAGTATTTATTAAAAAAGTACTCTATCTTTATTATTTCTATTTTAATAGGTTTTTGTTTTCTTTTTTTTCTTACTAATGTAATATTTGAAGTTGAAGTAATACATCGTAAACAAGATATTAGAAATCTTATTTATAAAGAATTAAAGCGATATAAAGTAGAAAAATATAATTTTGTTATACCTTTTAGTAAACAAGAATCTATAGTTAAGAAGATATTAGAGAATAATAAAGATAAGTTAGAGTGGCTAGAAATAGAACGAGTTGGAGTTAAGTATATTATAAGAGTTGAGGAACGTATTATTAATGATATAACTAATAATGATGAACCGAGAAATGTAGTTGCTAAAAAAGATGGAATTATTATGCATGTTGATGCATCACGTGGTGAAATCGTTAAAAGAACTAATGAATATGTCAAAAAAGGAGATATTATAATTAGTGGAAGTATTACTAAAGGAGAAGAAGTAAAAAATAAAGTAGCAGCTGAAGGTAACGTATATGCTGAAGTATGGTACACAGTAAATGTAGAAATGCCTTTAGTATATAGGGAAGAATATTTAACAGGTAAAAATAAAAATGCTTTAACTTTTACTTTTTTTAGGAAGGAAATCTCTATATTAGACTTGTTTCCTTATAAAAACAAAAGAATTAAAGAAAACATTATTTTTAAGAACAACATATTACCTATAAAATTAAGTTTTAATAAAGAAAGTGAATTAAGAGTAATAGATGAAGTTTATACTTATGACGAAGCAATTGATAAGGCTTTAGATTTAGCAAGAGAAAAACTATCCGTAAAATTTAACGATGAAGAGAAAATATTAATGGAAAAGAAATTGAAAACTAGGCAAAATAATAGTACAATAATAGTGTCAGTGTTCTTTAAAGTGTATGAAGATATTACTTCTTATGCAAAGATAGAAGAAATAAATAATAATGGGTAGGTGATATGTATGTTATATTGCGATATTTTATCTTCTTTAGATAATACATTAGGATATGTTTTACAACTTACATGGCCAATGTTATTTATTTCAATTGTGTTAATCGCATCAGTTAGATTAGCATATCTTTTAAAGAGAAAAGAAGAGTTTGTTTTGCATAAAGAAATTCTTTTACTTACGTTTGTTCTTTATATTTTGTGCTTGTTCCAAGTAGTAACTTTTCAAGATATAAATACTGTAGGTAGTAATAATTTTGTACCTTTTAGAGAAATACTTAGATATAACTTTGGAGATAGATTATTTGTAAAAAATATTATTGGAAACGTTTTAATGTTTATACCTTATGGTTATTTTGCAACACTTTATGCTGATTTAAAGAAACCTTGGAGTGCTCTTTTATTAGTAACTTTAGCATCTGTATCAATTGAGTGTACTCAACTTATGATAGGACGTGTATTTGATGTAGATGATATTTTATTAAATGTTGCTGGAGGTATGCTAGGATTCCTTTTCTATAGATGCTTGGACAAGATATCTAATCTTTTACCAAAGTTCTTTAAAAATAATGTATTTTTAGATATATTATCAGTATCAACATTTGTTTTATTAATTGTATATATAATATGGAGGATTTAATGAATATAGAAGTAGCTAATCAAACAGAAGAAAATCTTGATAAAGAATTAAAAGAATTAAAGGAATTATTAGAAAATGTTTGTAAAGATGAAAAACTAGGGGATGGAGAGTTTAACGTTATTATTGTAACAAGTGATTTTATTCATGAACTAAATAAGAATTATCGTAATATTGACCGTGTAACGGATGTTATTAGTTTTGCTTTAGAAGATGATAAGACTTTTAATTTAGATAATTATCGTGTATTAGGTGATATTTATATTTGCTTAGATAAAGTGAAAAGTCAAGCTTTAGAATATGGTCACTCTTTTAAAAGGGAATTATCTTTTCTAGCAGTGCATGGATTATTACATTTACTTGGATATGATCATATGACTAAGGATGAAGAAGAAGTTATGTTTGCTAAACAAGAGGAGGTATTATCTCGTTATGGAATCGAAAGATAAGAAGTATATAGTAGATAAAAAGAAAAATATATTATCTAGTTTTGCTAGAGCATTTGATGGAATAAAAAATGCATATGCAACTGAATTTCATATGATTATTCATTGCTATATGGCAGTATTTGTAATTATTGCAGGGGTATTGTTTAGAATAAGTTATTATGAGTGGTTAATATGTTTATTTCTAATAGGTGCGGTTATTTCATTAGAACTTATTAATACAGCAATAGAATCAGTTGTTAATATGATTACTACTGATTATAATTATCATGCGAAAGTTGCTAAAGATGTAGCAGCAGGAGCTGTTCTAGTTATGGCTATTATATCAGCTGTTATTGGATTAATAATATTTGTACCAAAGTTTATAGAATTATTTTAAGGAGTGCTTATGAAAGAAGAATTAATAGAATTACTAAATAATAGTTATAGTCCATATTCTAAATTTAGAGTAGCAGCTATAGCAGTTATGAAAGATGGAACTAAATTTAAGGGAATTAATGTAGAAAATGCTAGTTATGGTGCTAGTATTTGTGCTGAACGTGTAGCAATTACAAGTGCTATTGCAAACGGATACAAGAAACATGATTTTGAGAAATTATATGTAATGTGTGATAGTCCTAAAATAGGTACTTGCTGCTTTATATGTCGTCAAGTTATTGAAGAATTCTTTGAAAGTGATAAATTAATTATTATGATGAATCCAAATGGTGAAGAACTTGTTAAAACAGTAAGAGAACTTTGTCCATATCCATTTAATGAGGACAACCTATAATGAAAAGCGGTTTTGTTAGTTTAGTAGGAAGACCAAACGTTGGAAAAAGTACTTTATTAAATAGTATTTTAGAAAGAAAAATTGCAATTACTTCTAATGTTAGTGGTACTACTAGAAATATAATTCAAGGAATATATAACGATGATGAAGCACAAATAGTATTTATAGATACTCCTGGTATTCATAAACCACAAAATAAACTTGGTACTTTAATGAATAAAAAAGCTTATACAATGGCTGATGATGTTGATATAGTTCTTTTCCTAGTAGACGTATCAAAAGGATATGGAAAAGGTGATAACTTTATTCTAGAACGATTAAAAGAATTAAATAAACCTGTTATTTTAGTAATGAATAAAGTTGATACTATAAAAAAAGATAAATTATTAGAACTTATCAATCAATATAAAGATTTATATGATTTTACTGAAATAGTACCTTTATCTGCTTTAAAAGGAGATAATGTTGTAGAATTAATCAAAACTATAAAGAAATACTTAAACGAAGGTATGAAGTATTATTCTGATGATGAAGTAACTAATGTAAGTAGAAACTTTATGTTATCAGAAATGGTAAGAGAAAAGGTATTAAGATTAACTAAAGACGAAGTACCACACTCAGTTACTTGTTTAGTAGAAGAATATAATGAAGAAGAAAACAGTGTTCATTTAAGAGTACTAGTTATAGTAGATAGAGATAATCTAAAGAAAATTATAATTGGTAAAAATGGTCAAATGTTAAAAGAAATTGGTACTAAAGCTAGAATTGATATGGAAGAATTTTTAGGAAAAAAGGTTTTCTTAGAAACTTATGTAAAAACTATTGATAATTGGAAAGATAGAGAAAAATATTTAACAGAATTCGGATTAAATGAATTAGAATAGTATAAAATTTATTTATATTGTTCACTATAAAATAGGTGATAATATGGATAAGGTATTATGGGATTTATTTAAAGCAACTGGTAATATTAAATATTTTTTGTTACTGCAAAAACTAGAGGTGACTAAAGATGGAAATAGTGAAGGTAGAGGGCATAGTAGTAAGTGATATTAACTATAGTGAATCTAGTAAGATATTAAATGTTTTAACTAAAGATTATGGTATTATTGGAGTGCTATCCAAAGGATGTAGAAAAGTTAAAAGTAAGTTAAGAAGTGTAAGTACAAAACTAACTTATGGTAACTTTCACTTATCTTATAAAAAAGATGGATTATCTACTTTAATTGGTGTTGATGTTTTAGATAGTTTTAATACAATTAGAGGAGATATAGAAAAAATTAGTTATGCTAGTTTTTTGTTAGAATTAACGGAACAAGTTTATAAACAAAATGAAAATAAAGACATTTTTGATTTATTTATAAGTGCTTTAAAGAAAATAAATGAGGGATTTAATCCTAAAATAATTACTAATATCTTAGAATTAAAATATTTAGATTATTTAGGAATTGGATTAGAACTTAATGGTTGTAGTATTTGTGGTAATAGTGAAGATATAGTTACCATCAGTAGTAAATATGGTGGCTACTTATGTAAAAACTGTTATCACAATCAGATACTTTTCAGTACTAGAGCTATTAAGGTTATAAGGATGTTCTACTATGTAGATATAAGTAAAATTAGTAAATTGGATATGCATTATGATACAATTAAAGAAATAGATGATTTCTTAGATGAATATTATGATACATATACAGGGCTTTACTTAAAGAGTAAGCAATTCTTAAAAAATATTGCCAAGATTTGATATCCAAAATGTAAAGCAACCTTAAAAGTTGGTTAAGTTTAGAGGAAACTTCCCGCATAACCAAATTTCTTGTTTAAGGATTTAA
>OLHG01001858.1_pt1 | contig 12124 bp, 12 predicted proteins | sample 1605971 | NCBI WGS metagenome assembly OLHG01 (sample SAMN03283289) | human gut metagenome | biome: human-associated habitat; material: feces | host: Homo sapiens | place: Peru | collected 2012 | reverse complement strand
GGACGGACACCAGACCATCCAGAGCTTGTATGCCATCGGCTCCGGCGGGGCGGCGGGGTTGGGGCTGGGCAACAGCCGCCAGAAGCATCTGTTCGTGCCCGAGCCGCAGAACGACTTCATCTTTTCCATCCTCTGCGAGGAGCTGGGCTTTCTGGGCGCGTGTGCAGTGATCTTGCTGTTCAGCGCACTGCTGTGGCGGGGCATTACGCTGGCGGCGCACGCGCCGGACCGGTTCGGCGCACTGCTGGTGGTGGGCTTTGTGGTGCAGGTGGCATTGCAGGCGGTACTGAACATCGCAGTGGTCACCAACACCATCCCCAACACCGGCATCAGCCTGCCCTTTTTCTCCTCCGGCGGCACCAGCCTGATGATGCTTCTGGGCGAGATGGGCATCGTGCTCTCGGTGTCACGGGGCGAAAGCTGATAAAGACCGGTATTTCCTGCCGCAGCGGGGCAGGACCGGCGCGGAAAAGCCGGAAAAACGCGGACAAATGACCGGACAAATCCCGCAGACAGCGGAAAAGCTGTTTCCGGTGCATTTCTTTGACCAAAGACCCTCGTTTTGCATACCATGGGGTATCTTTTGCAGAACGGGGGTCTTGGCATGGCTGGGGATTGGATCATTACGGGCGGACGGCCTTTGCAGGGCAGGGTGGAAGTGCCTGCGGCTAAAAACAGTGTGCTGCCGCTGCTGGCGGCTGCGCTGCTGTGCAGCGGGCCGGTGCGGCTGCAAAATGTGCCGCGCCTGACCGATGTGGAGGATTGTCTTACCCTGCTGCGGGGCGTGGGCTGCACGGCGGGCTGGCAGGGCGCCGAACTGACCGTGCAGGGGCAGCCCATGCGCACCGACCTTGCACCGGAGGCCGCAGGCCGGATGCGGGCGTCCATCCTGTTCTGCGCCCCGCTGCTGGCGCGGCTGGGGCGGGTGAACACCGTGCTGCCCGGGGGCTGCCGCATCGGGGCAAGACCCATCGACCTGCATTTGCAGGGGCTGGCGCAGATGGGGGTGCGGCAGCTGCCCGCAGCGCCCGGACAGCTTACGCTGTACGCCCCGGCGGGGCTGCGGGGCGCGGAAATTTGTCTCGCTTTTCCCAGCGTGGGCGCCACCGAAACGCTGCTGCTGGCTGCTGCCACAGCGCAGGGGCAGACCGTGCTGCATGGTGCTGCAAAGGAACCGGAGATCGCGGATCTTGCCGCTTTTCTCAATGCCTGCGGCGGCTGCGTGGAGGGTGCGGGCACCGACACCATCCGGGTGCGGGGAAGGCGCTGCCTTGCGGGCTGCACCTTTACGCCGGTGGCAGACCGCATCATTGCCTCCACATTGGCCTGTGCGGCGGCAGCAGCGGGCGGCAGGGCAGAACTGGCGGGCTGCGCACCCGGGCTGTATGCGCCGCTGCTGGAAATTCTGGAACGAATGGGCTGCACCGTAGAGCGGGCGCACGATGCTGCCGCCATTTCACGGTTCGGGGCGCTGCGCGGTGCGGGAGCTGTGCACACTGCGCCCTATCCGGGGCTTGCCACGGACGCCGCCCCGCTGCTGGCGGCGGTGATGCTTTGCGCACAGGGCGGAAGCAGCCTGCAGGACAGAGTGTTTGAAAACCGCTTTGTCTGCGCGGAGGGGTTTGCGGCGCTGGGCGCGAACGTCCGGGTGGCAGAGCGCACCCTGTATGTGCAGCCTGCCGGGGCGCTGCATGGGGCAAAGCTGACCGCGCCGGACCTGCGGGGCGGGGCGGCGCTGGTGCTTGCGGCACTGGCTGCCCGGGGCAGCAGCCGCCTTGGCGGGGTGGAGCTTGTCCGGCGCGGCTATGCGGATCTTGACCGGCTTTTGGCGGGGCTGGGCGCACAGATTTGGCAGGAAATACCCGCCCGGAGAGGGCTTGCGAAAAAAACACCGGCAAAAAAGCAAATTTGTCTTGCAATCGGAGCGAAAAAATGATACGATACAGTTATATAAATATCGTATGATAGTTTCTGTGCGGCTTTTGCGCAGTTCCACATAAAAATCCGATGGAGGACAAAGTTATGGCATTGATGCTCGACGAAGAACTGGACGAAAACGTTACGACGATCAAGGTGATCGGTGTGGGCGGCGGCGGCGGCAACGCCGTGAACCGCATGGTGAGCGACGGCCTGCAGGGCGTGGAGTTCATCGCCATGAATACCGACCAGCAGGCACTGGCCAAGAACCATGCCTCGGTCAAGGTGCAGCTGGGTTCCAAGCTGACCAAGGGCCGCGGTGCGGGTGCGGACCCGGAGATCGGTCAGCGCGCCGCTGAAGAAAGCAAGGACGAGATCGCCAACGCCCTCAAGGGCTCCCAGATGGTCTTTATCACCGCCGGTATGGGCGGCGGTACCGGCACCGGTGCAGCGCCTGTTGTGGCCGAGGTGGCACACGATCTGGGCATCCTGACCGTCGGCATCGTCACCAAACCCTTCTCTTTTGAAGGCAAGCGGAAGATGGGCCTTGCCGAGCAGGGCATTGCCAACCTGCTGATGCACGTGGACAGCCTGATCGTCATCCCCAACGAGCGCCTGAAGATGATCAGTCAGGAAAAGATCACCCTGATGAACGCCTTCCAAGCAGCCGATAATGTGCTGCGTCAGGGCGTGGAGTCCATCTCGGCCCTGATCAATGTACCCGCTTTCATCAACTTGGACTTCGCCGATGTGCGCTCCATCATGAAGGATGCGGGCTACGCTCACATGGGCGTGGGCAGCGCCAAGGGTGCCGGCAAGGCCGAGAACGCTGCCAAGGCCGCCATTTCCTCCCCGCTGCTGGAGACCAGCATTGCGGGTGCCCATGGCGTCATCATCAACATCACTTCCAGCCCCGATATCGGTCTGGAGGATGTCGAGACCGCAGCCGGCCTCATCACCCAGAGCGCCCATCCCGATGCGAACATCATCTGGGGTACTGCGTTCGATGAGAACCTTTCCGACGAGATGCGCGTGACCGTCGTTGCCACCGGCTTCGACAACAAGATCCCCGAAGGGCTGCGCAGCACCCTGAACGGTGCCGCCGGTACCGCAAGCTCGACCCCGTCCGCTGTCTTCAGCTCCGACGTGGCCGCTGCAAAGAACACCGCAGCCCCTGCTTCGGCTTCTGCCGGCGCAAAGCCCGTGGAAGAGGAGAGCAGCGACAACCGTTACTACGACGAGCTGCTGGCGATCCTGAACAAGCGCAAGTAATAACGAACGGTGTGATCTCTTGCGCGGGAGCGTAAGGAGGGCAGGAGGATGCTGGACGTATGGCTGCGCACCGAATGGCTGAGCTGCCGCAAGAACAGCGTGCTGCGCTGTGTGGAGCGGTACAGCGCCGCTGCGGCCAGCGAATACCGCCGCGCTCTGCGCAAGGTGCAGGAAGTGGAGGAAACCATGGTGCAGGGCGAGGTGGATGCACTGAACCGCCGCCTTTCGGCAGCCAATGCCGAGATCCGGCGCTATCAGACCCGCTTGTTTGCCTGTGAGCGCGAGATGGTCGCGCTGCGGCAGGAGAACGCAGAGCTGGAAGCACTGTGCGATCAGGCCCGGAAAAACGAGCTGCTCCCCCAAAAGCGTCCCCAGCCCCCGGTGCTCGATCAGCCGGGTCTGCCGGTGATCGTCTTTCCCGGTCAGGCAAAGCCGGAGGCAGAAGCTCCTGCTCCGGAAGAAACCAGACCGGAGCCGCCCGCCGCACCGCAGGAGGAAGAGCAGCCATCCCCCTTTGAACAAAAGGACTGGAAGCCCACCACCGCCCTCGATCAGCTTTCGGTGGACATCGTACATCAACTGGAAGCCCTGATGGGTTAAGAAACACAAAAAGCCGTCTCAGATGCAGCTGCATCCGGGACGGCTTTTTTGCGTGTTATCGTACCGCACTGGTGCGGTGTTCCATGAGATAGGTGGCCTCAAGGTCTGCGATGTGCAGTTTGACGGCCAGCGGGTACTTGTCGTAGGCTTCCGAGATGGCAAAGCAGCCGCCCTTGGCTGCGTCGTCAAAGCCGCCCATGTGCCAGCGGATCGCGACGGCCTCCTCGATCTTCAGCTTCATGAACCGCTCAATGAGGAAGACGCTCTTCTCGCCGTGGCCGTAGGGGAACAGGTCCTCTACGCTGTAGGAGGGCACTTTTTCCCACTGGCCGGTGACATCGTTCTTCACGTTGCGGGTCCCGGCCTTGTAGTAGTTGGCCTTGCACAGGTCGTGCAGCAGGGCGCAGATGGCGAAGGTCTCCTCGCTGTCGCCTTCGGTGAAGAAGGTGTCGTGCAGCGCATGGTAAACGTTCAGGCTGTGCATACACAGGCCCCCTTCACACGCGCCGTGGAAGCGGGTGGACGCCGGGGCGGTGAAGAAATCCGTCTTCTTGTCCAGCCAGTCCAGCAGCTTTTCGCTGCCGGGGCGGGAGACGTGCTGGTGCCAGATGGCCAAAAACTCTTCGCGGTCTCCCATCTTACAGCTCCAGATCGTCGAGGATGCCCTTGAGGATGGCCAGCTCGTCGTGGCTCAGGGAGATGCCCTTGCCCATGCGGGTGCCGTCCGGGGACCAATCACGGATGTCGTACTTGGGGTCGCCGTCGTTCCAACTGATGAGGTTGAGCTGGCGCTCCCAGCCGCGGGGCCGCTGAGACAGCACCGCGATGCGCTGGACGACTTCGTATTTGATTTCTGCCATAGTTCCTTTACCTGCCTTTGCTTTGTTTGCTACCATAATAAAAGAACACGGCGAAGATTTCAACCGGAAATTGAAAATTCTTTGAAAATTTTAGCCAATGTTTAGCCGTAGGGAGCTTCCTGCCGCCAGTCCACCAGCTCGCGGACGCCTTCGGGGTCGTCGGGGGCGGGGTGGCGGCTGTGCTGCTGCTGCGCCGGGCCGAACAGTCCCAGCCCGTACTGGGCCATCACGCCCGGTACATGCCCCGCCAGAAACTCTTGGGCGTTCTTCTGGCGGCACGCCACCGGCGTCCCGTCCGTCATGGGGATGCTGCGCTTTTTCGGTTCCATAAAAACACCTCCACGTTTAAGATTTGCAGAAACGTGGAGGAATATGTATGGGAGAAGAATGTAAGCAGCTGCGAAACAAAGGCAGTGCGTTCCCGCCAGCGGGGCAGCAGCACGTCAGTTTAGATTGGACTTAGCATGAAACGATCATACGACCAACTCCACCGTACTCCCTCCGCTGCGGGCCTTTTTGACCAGCACCTGCCGGTCAATGCGGTCCTTGAGGGCGGCGACGTGGGAGATGATGCCCACAAGGCGGTCGCCCTCGGTGAGGGAGGAGAGGACGCGGATGGCCTGTTCCAAGCTCTCGTCGTCCAGCGAGCCGAAGCCCTCGTCGAGGAAAAGGGTATCCAGCCGGATGCCGCCCGCGGTGCGCTGTACTTCGTCCGAGAGGCCCAGCGCCAGCGCCAGTGACGCTTTGAAGCTCTCGCCGCCGGAAAGGGTCTTGACGCTGCGGCGGGTGCCGTTGTAGTGGTCGATGACGCCGAGGTCAAGGCCGGATTGGCTGCGCTGGTTCTCGGCCCCCACCCGCTCCAGCTCGTACTGCCCGGCGGTCATCTGCATCAGCCGGGTGTTGGCGTGGACGAGGATGCGGTCGAGGTAGTGCATCTGGATGTAAGCTTCGAGGCGGATCTTCTGCTTGCTGCTCAGGGTGCCGCCCGCCGTAGCGGCCAGCGCGTTGACCCACTGCCACCGGGCTTCGAGGGTCTGGCGGGCATCGGCAAGACGGCGGTAGTCGGCGGCGGCGCTTCGGTTGGGCACGAGCTGGGCCGTCAGGGCCTTTTCCAGCGCGGCGGCCTGTCCGCGGGCGGCTTGCAGCTCCGTCTGCCGGGCCCGCAGGGCGTCGAGGTCACCGGGAACGCTCTGCTTGGCGTCGGCAAGCTGCTGGGCCAGCGCCGCCGCCGTGGCGGTGCGGGCGGCAGCGGCTTGTTCGGCGGCAGCGGCGGCGGCTTCCAGCGCGGTGCGCTGGGCGGCTTTCGTTTTGCGTGCCGCTTCCAACTGGGTGCGGCGGGTGCAGTCGGCACCCGCTTTCCGCAGGGACTCCCGGTTCTCGCGCTGGGCCGCCTGCAGGGCGGCGGTCTCCTCGGCAAGGGCTGTTTTCAGCAGGACGACCGTCAGGGGCACCGGCCCGTCGGGGGAGGTGAACCGCTCCGGCAGAAGCTGCTCGGCATCCCGGCGGAGGGTGGCCTTGCCCTCCCGCTGGGTGGCAAGAGCCTCCCGCGCGGCAGCGGCGGCTTCCTGTGCGGCGCGGTCAGCAGTTTCCGAAGCTTTTTTGGCGGCGGTCACCTGCGCTTGGGTGGGGGCGGTGCGGGGAAGCGAGGCCTTAGCCGGGTGGTGGGTGCTGCCACAGACGGGGCAGGGCGTGCCCTCGGTCAGAGTCTGGGCCAGCAGCCCGGCCTGTGCGTCCAGAAAGCCACGCTCCAGCGTGTCCCGCTGGGCGTGGGCGGCATCCTGTGCCTCGGCGGCAGTGCGGTAGCGCTCCTGCGCCTGTTTGGCGGCGTGGGTGCGGCGCTGGTCCTCGGTCAGGCTGTCGGAGAGGGCGGTGAGCGCCGCCTCCCGCTGGGCCAGCTGCTGCTTTTGGGCGGTGAGGAGGGCGTTCTGCGTCTCCGGGTCGCCGAGGGCGGCCAGCTCCGTCTCCGTCTGGGCCAGCTCCTCGTCCAGCGTGTTGAGCTGGGCCCGCGCCCGGCGGGCCTTGGCCTGTTCAAGGTCGGCTTCGCTTTGGGCGGCCCCTTGCTTGGTTTCGAGCTGGCGGCGGAGGGCTTCCGCCTGTTCCGCCTTGCCGAGGGTCTGCTGTAAAGCGTCCAACTGGGTCTGCGCGTCTGTGTGGGCAGCAGCGGCGGCGGACAGGGCTGCTTCCTGCCGGGTGAGCAGGGCGTCCAGTCGGGCAGTCACTTCTTCCGGGGCTGTCTGGGCCGAAAGCGCCCCCAGCGCGTCGGCGTCAGGGTCGTCAGCCGGGTATCGGATGCCGGACAGCACCGCATCCAACTGGACGTTCTGGGCCGTGCGCTGGGCGGTGAGCTTGGCGTTTTCCTCTTGGAGGGCGTCCTGCAATTTCTGGTAGCGCTGGGTGCGGAACAGCTTGCGGAAGATCCGGCTCCGTTCTTCGGTGGTGGCGTTCAGCAGCCGGGTGAACTGCCCCTGCGCGATCATGGCGATCTGGGAAAACTGGTTGTAGTCCAGCCCGATGAGCTCAGTGACGGCGGCAGTGACCTCTTTCGCCTTGGTCACAGGCGGGCGGCCGTCGGCAAAGGTGAGGGTGGCGTCGGCTTTTTCGGTGGTGAGGCCCTCACCCCGCGCCTTGGGGCGGAGATATTCCGGGTTGCGCCGGACGGTGTACCGTGCCCCGCGCACCTCGAATTCCAGCTCCACGAAAGTGGGGGTGCCGGGGTCGGCGTATTTGCTGCGGAGCATCCCGCCGTCCCGCACGCCACCGCTGGAGCGGTCGTACAAAGCATAGGTGATGGCGTCGAAGAGGGTGGTCTTGCCTGCGCCGGTGTCGCCGGCGACGAGGTAGAGCCCGCCTTTGCCGAGACGTTCCAGCTCCAAGGTGGTGGCGCTGGCATAAGGGCCGAAGGCCGAAAGGGTCAGCTTGAGCGGTCTCATACATCCTCCTCCTTCCAGAGCGTTTCGATGAGCTGCTGGCAGAAGGCGGTCTGCTGGCTCGTCATGGGTTGGTTGTTCTGCAATTCGTAGAAGGCCGCGAAATGTTCCAGCGGCGTTTTCTGTTCGGTCCGGGCCGGGGCGTCGAGGTCGTTCTGGGTCTGGGTGCGGAGGTTGTCGTAGTCCAGCCGCATGAGGTTCGGGTAGATGACCCGCAGCCGCGCCAGCGCGTCGGGCACGTCCTGCTGGTCGGTCAGGGTGATGTGGAGGTAGTCGTCCACGGCGGTGTCTGCGTAGCGGCGGCGGTCCGTCAGTTCCATGTAGCTGCCGCGCACTTCCCGCAGGTCGTGCCGGGGCGTCAGGGGCAGGGGGGTGATGCGGACATCGCCCTTCGCCCCCAGCTCTACAAGGGTCGCGCTCTTGTGCTGGCGGGCTTCGGAAAACGAGAACTTGAGCGGAGTGCCGCAGTAGCGCACCGTGTCCCGCCCCACCTTCTGCGGGCTGTGCAGGTGGCCCAGTGCCACATAGTCGAAGCCGTCGAAGAGGGCGGCGTCCACACAGTCCAGCCCGCCCACCGAGGGTTCCTCGCTCTCACAGGCGGCGGCCCCGGCTACGAACTGATGGGCCACCAAGACGCTGCGGCGGGCGGGGTCGGGGGTGCAGCGGCGCAGCACACAGCCCAGCGCGTCGCTGTACGTTTCGATGGGCTCGTCCGGGTACACGTGGCGCACCATGGCGGGCTTCAGGAAGGGAAGCAGATAGATGTCCACGGGGCCGAAGTCGTCGGTCAGGGTGATGGGCGCGGGGACCCCATCGAACACCGGGCTGACGTAGACCCGGCTCCCGGCCAGCAGGTGCGAGCCGAACGCGATCCGCTCGGCGGAATCGTGGTTGCCGCTGATGGCGAACACCGGCAGCCGCCGGGCCGAAAGCGCGGTGAGGAACCAGTCCAGCAGCCGGACGGCCTCGGCAGGGGGAACGGGCTTGTCGTACAAGTCGCCCGCCAGCAGCACAGCGTCCACGGGGCTGGAGTCGAGGAGAGAGAGGATCTGCTCTAAAATGTACCGCTGGTCGTCCAGCATCGAGAACTCGCACACCCGCTTGCCGAGGTGGAGGTCGGAGAGATGAAGTAAGCGCATGGTGCACCGCCTTTCGGTTGAGATACTCTTATTATAACACAAAAACGGCATCTGCAAGGGGGTGACTTACAGATGCCGTTTTGTAAAAATTTAGAACATCTTTTCCCACGTTGCCTTGCCGACGCAGCCGTCAGCGGTCAGGCCGTTGCGGCGCTGGTAGCGCTGGACAGCGGCAACGGTAGAAGCGCCGTATTTGCCGTCGGTGGTCAGCTTCTCGCCCAGCGAGTTCAGCTTCTGCTGCACCAGCCGGACGGTGCCGCCCGCGGTGCCGCTCCGCAGCACGACGCCGGGGTAGGGGACATTCAGGCCGTGCTTGGCCGTGTACTTGGTGTAGAGCACGTTCCATGTGTTCGCGCCCACTTTTCCGTCCATGTTCATGCTGTTCTTGAGCTGGAACTCCTTCACGGCGTTCTCGCTCTTGGTGCCGAAGCGGCCGTCCACGGTCAGCTCAGGGTACCATGTGCAACTGTCCCGCACACCGTTGAGCCATGTCTGCACCAGCGCGACATCCGGTCCGGTGGAGCCGTTCTGGATCAGGGAATAATACGCAGGGATCGCCATTGTGGTCACACTCCTTCCACAATCAGCTTATGCAGCGCAGGGAAGGGACGTGACTTAACGGCTGCCGATGAGGATCTTGTCCCGGCGGCTGGCGGTCCATCTCTGCCATGTTTCCACGCACTTGAACCGCAGGACGTACTGCCCGCAGACGAGGTCGTTTTCGGCGGGGGCGGCGTAGCCGCCGCAGGCGGAGCGGCACAGGCCGGGGTAGAGCACGCACCACCAGTTCCGGCCGTAGGGCGCCGCGCCGAGGTCGATCCGCACAGCCTGATACCGCCCGGCGGGCAGAACGCCGGTGGGATACCGGGTGGTATCGAAGTACATTTCCACCAACTGCACCCGCACCGGTGCAAAACTGCCCCGCCGCGCCAGCGCCCCGGCGGCGGCAAGCTGCAAGTCGGGCAGGTGTGCGGCAGCCCACGCGCGGGCTTCGGGCTGGGTGGAGGCGGTGCAGTGGGCGTCCAGATAGGCCAGCAGAGCGTCCCGCACGGCCAGCTTGTCCGTCTGGTCGGCGATGGTATCGCTGGCGGCACGGATGTGCAGCCGCAGCGTGTCGGCGGAGAGCGCGGCCCCGGTGTCCAGCTGGGCGCGCCCCCAGCCAAAGAGCGTTTGGATGCCGACGCAGAGCGCCAGCGCCGCGCCAAGCGTGATGCAGCCGAGAAGCATCCTGCGGCGGGAGAACATTGCAGATTCCATAAAAAAACAGACCTTTCCGCTGGAAATGATATCCAGAGGATTGGTCTGTTGAGGGGGATCTATTCAATCATAGCAGGAAAGGGGAAAATTCAGCCGTTTGCCACCATCTCGATCAGCTTGGCACCGCCCTTGGTGTTCAACTGGAAGAAAGCTTTATTGCGGGCCTCGTCGATGGATACGTCGATGGGGGTCTTGGTGCCGTCGGCGTTGACCAGCAGCAGAGAGTAGCCCTTGACCGCATCCACCGGCAGCTCGATGTTGGTGGTGGTGTCCGAATCCATCACGCGGGCGGCGGTGGTGCGCAGGTTCTCGACCTTACCGCACTTGGCGCAGACAGCGTTCTGGATGTAGGTGGAGTTGTAAAAGGCAACGGTCATCACCGTTTTGCCGTTTTTCAGGCTGCCCTTGTACACCTTGATGTTGGAGTAATTCGAGAAAGCGAACTTCACCTCGCTCAGCCGCTCGACCGGGTCCGTCTTGCCCTCCTTGCCGCAGTGGGGGCAGAGGGTGATGGTCTTTCCGTCAAGGGAGAAGTCGGTGGGGACGCAGTCCTCTTTCCACTCCTCGGTGATCTTCCACTCGTGCTTGCCATCCTTGCTCTTGGGGCAGGTATCCTTGTTTGCAGCGTCTGCGGCGAAGCCGGAAACAGCACTGCCGACCAGCAGACAGGCCGAAAGCCCCAGCATCGCAAGCGTTTTCAGAATACGGGTTCTCATAGCAGTTCCTTTCTCCCTGCGAGCGGGCAGGGCCACGCGGTTGAATTTCGTTCAAAGCGTCGTTTCCGCGTGGTTTTTTCACCCTCATTATACCATTTGAAGGAAAATGCTGTCAATGGTTCCTTTTTAACCGAAGTGCCGTCCTGCCGCTTGCGTGCAGGGCCGGGACGCGCTATACTATTCTTATTAAAATGCGCCGATTTGGGCGAATCACGGAAGGGAGAAATTGATAAGATGTCTGTGATGGAAAAGCTTTTCACCCGCCGCACCTACCGCCGGTTCCGGCAGAAAGCTGTGCCGCAGGATGTGGTGGAGGACCTCATCGAAGCCGTCCGTATTTCCTCCAGCGCTGCCAACCGCCAGCCGGTGCGGCTGGTCATCGTGAACACCCCCGAAGCCGTGGCTGCCGTGCAGCCGCTGGTCAAATGGGCGGCCTATCTGCCGCCGGAGCAGGGCACCCCGAAGGCCGACGAACAGCCGACGCTGTATGCCGCCGTGGTGGATGACACCTCGCTGCCCGGTGACCACGGGGTTGACCTCGGCATCGCGCTGGCCAACCTGACGCTGGCCGCTTGGGATAAAGGCGTGGGCAGCTGCATCATGGGGGCCATCCATAAGCCCGCCCTCACCGAGCTGCTCCACATCGAGGAGCCGCAGAAGCTGATGTACATGGTGGCCTTCGGCTACCCATCCCACGAAGCACACATCGTTCCTATGACCGAGGAGACCGGCGTGAAGTATTATCTGGACGAAAACCGGGACTACTGCGTTCCGAAGCGGAGCAAAGAGGAAATTGCAAGATACTTGTGAGGGCTTCTGCATATATACATTCATTTCTCCCATCTGATTGCATAAGTGTTCTCAAAAAGGTTTCATTTTTATCGAATTTTTGCACAACACTTGACTTTTTTATTTGTACAATCTATACTAAAGCCGTTCTCCGGCGCTTCGATGAATCGCATCGCCGCCGCAGACGTGAAAGATTATACAATCAATTGAGGAGTGTTTGAATATGAAAAAGATTACTCGCCGCAGCTTTCTCGCTGCCGCTGGTCTGACCGCTGCCGCTCTGGCTCTGACCGCATGTGGTGGTTCTTCCTCCAGCACCGCTTCTTCTGTTGCAAGCTCTGCTGCCGCTTCTTCTGAGGCTGCTTCTTCCAGCGCTGCCGCTGCTGAGCTGACCACTGTTGAGGCTGGCAAGCTGACCATGGCTACCAACGCCGCCTTCCCTCCGTACGAGATGACCACCGATGCCGGTGACTTCGAGGGCATCGACATTGAGACCGCTCAGGCCATTGCGGACAAGCTGGGTCTGGAGCTGCAGATCGACGACATGGACTTCGACGCAGCGCTGCTGAGCGTCCAGCAGGGCAAGGCTGATATCGTCATGGCTGGCGTCACCGTCACCGACGAGCGCAAGGCCGTCATGGACTTCT
>OLHG01001857.1_pt1 | contig 12126 bp, 8 predicted proteins | sample 1605971 | NCBI WGS metagenome assembly OLHG01 (sample SAMN03283289) | human gut metagenome | biome: human-associated habitat; material: feces | host: Homo sapiens | place: Peru | collected 2012 | reverse complement strand
TGAGCCTTCAGCCATCTTAGCCCAGAAGTCGAAATACTGCTGTGCCTTGGTATCCTTCAGCGGTACATCGCTGATGATGCGGAAGGAGATGAAAGGCGTCTTGTAGATGTGGCAGGTCTGGGCGATAGAGCAGCTCTCCATATCCACCGCCATCGCCTGAGGGAAGTGCTCTAGGATAGAGCGCATCTTCTCCTTGCTGTCTACGAACCATTCGCCGCTCACAATCTGTCCGGCATGGATCTTCGGGTGCTTGTTGTCTGGCAGGTTGTTGATGGCAAGAGCCTTCTCCACATATTCCTTAGGTGACTTGAAAGATGCCGGCATGCCCAGAATCTGGCCGAATTCACATTCCTCACCGCAGTAGGCATCGTGGTAAACGCAGTTGGTAGCCACCACCACCTCGGTTACGTTGAGGTTGATATCAGCACCTCCGGCAACGCCCGAAGAGATGACGAGGTCAGGGTGATAGTTGTCAATCATTTCCACGGCACCTATGGTACTGTTCACCTTCCCGATGCCGCATTGTTGCATCACCACCTCGTTATTGCCTATCTTTCCGATAACGAAGTCCTTATAGTTTTTTCTCTCAACCTGCGATTCGGTCAATAATGTTTTGAGTTGCGCGAACTCCTTGTCCATCGCAACGATAATTCCTATTTTCATATTGTATACTAACTTTTGGGTGCAAAGTTACTAAAAATATTGCAGAGAGTAGCAAAGTTTAAGGAGTTTTTAAGGAAAAAGGCTTTTAAAGGTAAAAAGGGGCTTTTAAAGGTAAAAAAGTAAAAAGGTAAAAAAGTAAAAAGAGCCTTAGCCCCTTCGCGCCCCCGTCCCCAGCGATTCCATCGCTGGTCCCCCGTAATGTTAAAAGCCCCTGATGTAAGAACACACCAGAGGCTTTTTGTTGCGTATTTTGATGGGTTAATATGACATATTCATATCTTCTGTGATGCAGATATAGAAATCTGCCAGTCCCAGATAATCTTCATCTATTTTGTCAATCTCTTCCTGACGCACCGCTCTGATGGTGCTGACTGTAGTCTTTGGGCGATATTCCTTGAGATAAGGGATGATGCCGTTGTTAGCGTCAGAATGATAGGTGCCGTTGAAGTGAATCATCTGCTCGCCCTTCTTCAGGTTCTGGGCGATAAACCAGCCCATTGTGGCATCCTTGATAGCCTGAGCCTGTGCCATCAGTTCTGGCTTTGAACCCTTAGCCTTGCCCATCAGTCCCATCAGAGCAAAGCCTGATTGGGCATTCTCATTCTCCACATATTTGATAGGCAACTTCGGGAGATAGCGCTTGGCTTCGTCTGAGAGAGAATCGAGATAGACGAGACCTTTCTCCTTTACCACACTGGCGTAGCGGCGAGGCACGTTGGTTGCTATCAGCGGGAGATGATGACGCTTGGAATAATAAACCAATGGCTCATAGTCGGTACTGTAGTTAGGCCAGAGACGACACTCTTCCTCGAAGCGGTCGGATGAGATTACGCTGCCGGTATATTCGTCGATGATGAGCTGGTTGTCAGCTTCGAGCATCTCCATACCTACCTTCAGCTTACTGTTGTTCTCTGCCAGCGACTCCAATACCTTTAGCTCCATCCAGTGGCTGATGACGCAATTGTGGATTTCGCCGAAGAACACCACATCGCTGCCGGCTACGCTCTTGATCATCTTCTCGTAACTAACTTCCTTGCCTTTTGCATCGAAAATACGGTATATCTCAGGTGTCTTCTGTGCATAGGCAGTCATGCTCACCATGAGCATGACCATCCATAATATCTTCTTCATATCTTTTCTTCTTTGGGTTGTTAAAAGTTTAAAATGGGTTGCCCTTATAGAGCAGAGCTACGCGCTCAGGACGCACATACTCTTCGAATCCCTTGCGGATATCCTCGGTAGTGATGCTCTTCAGGCAGTTGCTGTAGTTGTCGAAATCTTCCAGACTCTCGCCGTTCTGCAAGAGGGTGGTGAGGATGTTCTTCCATTCTGCCGGTGCGTCATCAGAGAGCGACTTGCGCTTGGTAACGAGGAACGACATCTTCAGTTTGTTGAGTTCTCCCTCGCTGATTCTGCTGGTCTGCAGCTCTTTGATGATTCCGTCTAGTGCCTGGATAGCCTTGTCGCGGTTTTCGTTCTTCAGCGCAATCTCCAGCCAGAAGTTGTATTTAGCCTGAGGCACTCCGGCATAGTAGAGGTCGGCGTATGGAGAATAAACAATGTTCATCTTCTCGCGCAGGATGCTCAGCAGGCGGTTCTGCATGACATCACGCATCAGTTTCAGCATGAGCGACTGGCGGAGTCCTGGCTTGTAGTTGCCCGAATAGATGTAGTTCAGTACGGTCTGCGTCTCCACATCGTTTTCGAAAGCCTCTTTGTAAGGACTCTTCGGCATGTTGCTTGGCTTGTCCTCGAAACGGGTCATGCGGGCTGATGCCTTGAGGCGCGCAAAGGTGTTGACGATGGTGCCCAGAACCTGCTCTTCATTGATGTTTCCGGTAACGATCAGCGTGGTTTGCTGAGGGTTGGCAAAGAGCGATGTATAATAGTTGGTCATGGAATCCAGATTGAGTCTGTTGAGGTCTTCCTTCTGGATTTTGACACCACTGTTTGCCGGCATGTTGCACACCAGCGAATCCACTCTTCTGGAGAGCATGCGGTTGATGTCGCGCTTGAGCAGACGTTCGAGCAGGGTTTCCTTGCCGAATTTCTCGATTTCCGCATCGCGTACTTCCTTGAAATCTTCGTACGACTTGCCTGGAGCCGTAATCTTCTCGTAAACCAGGTTCATCAGTTCCTGTTCCTTGTCGGTTGGGGCTGAGGCGAGCACCTGGTGCCAGTAGTCGGCGATGCCTACGCTCATAGAGAGTCCCTCTGCCTGCATCACTTCGGTCAGCTGGTCGGTATTGATATGTGCCAGACCGCCCATGTCTACATAGCTTACGGCGTCTTTGAGCAGCGGATAATCCTGCTTGCTGAGGTCGCCCACGCCTCCACGTCCGTGCATGGCGATATAGATGGTGCTGTCCTTGTCGGTTGTAGGTCGCATCACCAGTCTCAGTCCGTTGGCGAGCTGATATTCCGATACCCCGATATCCTCGTATCTGCGCTTGCTTACTACAGATGCGCTGGCATCCGGGTGGGTGGCTGACAGACAGGCAGGCATATCAACGTGCAGCTTTTCCTCTACTTCCTTGCGCTGGTAGGTATAAGCCGGCATGCGGGTCTTCAGTCCCTGCTGCCAGAGCTGTTGCAACTCGCTTTCGGTGAAGGATTCTGTCTTTCCGGCGTTGTTCTGGTAGGCTACGAGGAGCGATTGCTTACCCTCGTTCAGAATGGTCTTGAAGAGTTTCTGGAGCTGGCTGCTGCTGGTGTTGCTTACCAGGAGTTTTACCTTTTCCATATCCTCGTCCCATGCCACATAGCGGTCGCCTGAGATGATGTAATCAACGAAGTCATCACACCATTTACCCGACTGGAATCCAACGGTATCCGCTTTCATTCTGTTCACCTTTTCGGTAACATAGTCAGCGAGTTCCTCTTTTCCGAATCCTTTTTTCGTGATATCAGCGAAGGCACCGAGCACCTGTGTCATCTTCTCCTTGAGTTCCTGCTTACCCTTGCCTTCTACAGAGAAAGAGAAGTGGTTCTGGGTAGCGAGATACCAGGCATCGCTGATGTCGCATCTGATACCCCGTGCTGCCAGTCGCTTGCTGATAGCCGAGATAAGCAGCCGGTACTGCTCTTTCAGGGCGGTAGAAGCGATGGTGTTGCCTACCACACCCTCGTGAGGGATGATGAACTCCAGTTTAGAACTGGTGCCTACGGTATCTTTCACCTCGTGCAGGGTGATACCTTTCTTATAGGTAAGCGGATATTTGCCCAGCGGAGTAGGCTGGCCCTTGGCTATCGAACTGAAGGTTGCCTGGATGCGCTTCTGCATATCCTGGGCATCTACATTACCTACCACCACCAGACAGGCATTCTGAGGCTGATACCACTGGTGATAATAGTTGAGCAACTGGTTGCGCGAGATGGTTTCGATATCCTGCTCTGTGCCCAGCGGCATGCGCAGGATGTATCTTCCGTCGCCAATCTTCAGGTTGTAGAAGTCATCGCCCGTGCTGTAGCCGCGCAGTTCTTCCTTTATGACGCCACGTTCCTGCTCAACGAACTGAGGTTCGAAAGAAACCCCGTCGAGAATGTCGCGTACGGCAAGAAGGGTGCTGTCCATTACCTGTGTTCCGAAGTCGGCAACCGGCAGTGAGAGCCAGTAGATGGTACGGTCGTAGCCGGTGAAGGCATTGATGTCGCGTCCGTATTTCATACCGAGCCGTTCGAAATAATCTACCCATGCATCCTGTGGAAAGTGCTTGGTTCCCGAGAAAGACATGTGCTCCAGGAAGTGAGCGCCACCTTTCTGCTGGTCGTTCTCCTGCAGAGAACCTACCTTCATCACCAGTCGCATCTCTATGCCGTGGCGAGGCAGTGCATTAGGCATAATGATATAGTGGAGTCCGTTATCAAGGTAGCCTTCCACGGTTCCCCGTGGAAGGTTTATTTTAGAATCTTTGTTCGCTCCTGCCGGCAGACAGAAAGCTGCAAGCAGGGCAAAAAGAAATAATTGTTTCGTTATTTTATACATAATGTCGGCATTAGATGGTGAAATGCTTGTTAATTACCAAATGTATAGGTTGCTTCAACCCGCTGGCATCCGTATGTATTATCAAGATACCAAGGGAATGCGAAGGTCATCTTGCTGCTGGCGAAGTCGATTTTGCCTGTTGGAGCAACGTAGATGGTGTTATATTCTGTCTCTTCTGCGTCTGCTACGACATCGGTATTGTCGAAGAAGAAATAAGGATTCAGCGAACCGCCACCATCAATGATGTCCTGTACGGAAACTCCTGTCTTGGTTTCTCCATCGTCTACAACAAACGACTTGTTTGCATCAGCCATAGCCTTGAGGCGGTCCCATGCAGAGAAGGTATAGTCGAATGGAACGGTTGTAATCTCTGCATCGTATACATTTACCTTGCTGCCTGTAAAGTTAAGGCTCATATCTGGGTTTACCTCGATGCCATCCAGTGTCATGGTGAAGGTTTCCTTATTGTAATCGTAGTTGATGTTCTCCATAACAGCCTTACCGTATGGCATCTGTGTCCAGTTTTCTGCATCTTCTACGGTTCTCTTTCTCAGCATTTCATAGTTGAACGTAGCCATACCCATTGCATTTGAAACCATCTTCAAAACAGGCTTATCGGCTGTAGCCTTCTCGCTCAGCGTGATGATGGTGACGCCGCTGAAAGAACGGGTATCTTTGTTGTCGTTGATATCAATCTTGTCATCGTCATTGAAGGTAACCTTGGTATCTACCTTTACCTTACCGAGAATCTTGGTCAGGTCGATGTTGAGGTTCTGCTTGTAGCCCTCAATGAGTTTCTGCTGTTCTGCCGTAAGGACAGGAATGTCGGAGTCTGGCTTGATGGTCAGGGTTACTGCTTTTCCGTCTGTCTTCATGTTGGCATCAGAGAAAGTTGCCTTTACGGTCAGTACGCGATCTGATTTGAGCAGACTCTTCTTGTTCGACTTTACGGTGAAGGATGCAGTCTTGGCACCAGCCTTCAGCGCGATGGTAGAAGGAGTGAGTGTAGCCACATTGTCATCATTTCCTTCGAGCGAAAGATTGATGGTAGCGTCTGCTGTCAGGGTATTACCGATGAGTATGTTGAATTTTACTTCTTCATCATCATCCTCGTTGATGATATTGTTTCCGGCTGCAGAAATCGATACATAGTTGGTCATCTGCTTGCCATCATTGTCATCACTGCTGCTGCATGCGCTGAAACCTGTCAGCATCGCGAGCATACACATAAGTATGAATTTAAATTTCTTCATTGTTCTCTTTATTTTAAATGTTAATATTATCTGTTAATTGGCCACTTGTCGTTTTGGGTCACATTGTTGTTATATTTATATTCCGAAGCAGGGATAGGGAAGTTCCAGCGGTAATCGTCCTTGCTGATTTTCGCTGTGGCTGCTCCGCCCCATGCCGACACACGGTTCAAGTCTGCGTGGGTTCGCTTCAGGTCGAAGTAATTGCTGCCTTCGCCTACGAATTCCTTGTACTTCTCTGCCAGGATAGCCTGAACCAGCGCATCGCCCGTTGTGTTATCTGCGATAGGATCGGCTGAAACCAGCTGCAGGTAATGGTTGATGCGCTCGCGTGCCATCTGTTCGTTGTTATCGCGTGCATAGGCTTCGGCAGCGATGAAGTAGGCTCCGGCGTAACGCATGCGGTTGATGTAGTTAGGCTGGGTGCCCTGCTTGTTCATCATGTTGTACTTGCCCATCAGGTTGCGGGTCTTACCGTTCTGGTCTTTCGGATAGAGCGTATATTTTGCGCGTACATCCTCATCCGTAAAGGTGAATGCCGGATTGACGGCATAATAGTCGCCTTCAGAATTGTCGTATTCGATGGCGATATAATAGCTGTTCTGGGTGTTGAAGGCAAAGATTCTGCCGCCATAGCTCTCGGTGCGCCAGAGTCGGGAGTAGCTTTCGCCACCTATCTTGCTGTCTTCGCCCTGTTCTATCACATCGTCGGCATATTCGGCTGCTTTCTTGTAATCGCCCATATAGAGTGCGGTTTCGGCAAGCAGATAATCGGCTGCGGTCTGCGATAACCATCCGTTCTTTGAGGGCTGGTTTCTCACTTCTGATGCCTCTGTTATCAGACTGTTTATCATGCCGATGCAGACTTTCTTGCTACTGCGGCCATTGGTTTCGAATCCGAACATATTCTTGATGATGATGCCGTCGGCATTCGGATTCTCATCGTATGGAGTGGCATAGATGCGCAGCAGGTCGAAATAGCACATTGCCTTCAGCAGCTGCGCCTCTGCCTTGATAGCCTGCTTCTCCTGCAAATCGGCTGCGGTCTCGGTCGTAATCTTGTCGATACGCTCCAGGAGTACATCGCAGTTGGAGATACAGGTGTAATACGCCGGCCATACGGTTGACGAGAGGTTGCTGATGTTCTTGTCCTGCCAGTTGTAGAGGTTCTGGGTTTCGACATCCTTTCCCGAGAGGTTGGTAGGGCAGAAGTCGTTGCCCAGGAGCGAAAACTCATACTCCTGATGCGGATAGCTCAGATAGCAGGAGGTGAGCAGCGCGCGCCCCGTGTTGACATCGGTGATGGCATCGGGGTCTGAAAACTGGTCTGGTGGTGGCACATTGAGCGAGCAGGCTGCCAGAAGCAGGGTGCTGCCCGTGAAGAGTAGTGCCTTCTTGATGATATTCTTGATATTCTTCATCTTTTCTGTCTCCTAGAATGTAAGATTCAAATTGAATGTATAAATTGGCTGTGTGGTGCCGGCAAGGGTTCCGCTTTCCGGGTCGCTCTCTTTGTAAGAGGTCCACGTAAAGAGGTTGGATGCCTGGAAACCTACGGTGGCATACTGCATGAATGGCAGTATCTTGTGTAGGGTAGCGGCTGGCAGGCGGTAGCGCATGCTCACCATAGAGAGGCGCAGGTAGTCGCTCTTGCCCACGGTGCGTGAGTTTGGATAGAGTGCTATGTTGTCTTCTGCGGTGGATGAGGTGTAGAACGGTGTCCAGTAGGTCTTGTTCTCATCGCCTTGCTTGAACCACATCTTATCGGTCTGTCCGGCTACGGCATTCTTGTTCACATTGTCCTTGTCTCTCACATACGAGTAGTTGAAACGCTGGATTCCGCCATGAACGTAGTAGAAGTCCATATCGAAGTCGAACGACTTGTATGAGAAACTCAGGTTGAAGGTACCTGAATAAGGTGGTGTGAGATGGCCTAATGCCACTACATCGTCCTTGGTAAGTGCCTCGGTAGCCTGTTTCTCTGTGCCGTCTGGCAGCAGGAATACCGGATAACCGGTGAGCGGATTGATGCCCAGCGACGTAGGTCCGTAGAGCATATCGTATGATTTGCCTACCTCATAGTCTGGAACCAGTGCATCTTCGGTGGTGTAAATCTTGTCGGCATAATACAGGTCGAGCACCTTATTGTCGTTGTAGGCCAGGTTGGCGCCGATGCTGAGTCGGCAATCGTAGGTATCGATGATCTTGGCACTCAGTCCCAGCTCTATACCTCTGTTCTCCAGCACACCGATGTTGCGCTTCAGGGTAGAATAGCCTACCGATGTAGGGATTGGCACATCGAGCAAAGCCTGTTCGGTACGGCGGTTGTAATAGTTTACATCCAGCGTGATGCGGTTGAAAAGGTCCATGCTCATACCCAGGTCTACCGACTTGTTCTGCTCTGGTTTCAGGTCCTTATTATATAAGGAGATAAGTTCCAGTACGCGCTGGTCTTCGTAGGTATTGGTGGAGTAGGAGAAGGTTCCTGTTGTGGTAGAAGCCGAAACTCCGTTCAGATTGGCTGTGATACCATACGAGCCCTTGAAGTTGAGGCGTGAAATCACCTTGTTGTCCTTCAGGAAGGCATAGTTGGATGGTGTCCATCCCAGACCTACCGCCCATGCCTTGTTCCATCGCTTGTCTGACGGCAGTACCGAAGAGGCATCTGCCTTGTAGGTAGCATAGAGGTCGTAGGTGCTCAGCAGACTGTAGCCCAGTACGCCACCGATACCCAGCTGGCGGTTCTTGTCTCTAGGAGCGCTCATCTTCACTCGGCGTGAGCCGGTGAGCGACTGGTTGATGGCTGCTGCCGAGTTCAGGGTTCCTACACCATAACCGGTAGTGCTGAGATTATCGATGTTGGTATCATAATAGTCCATGTTGGCACTGAAGGTGAGGTCGTGAATCTCATTGAACGTACGGGTATAGGTAGCACGCACGTTGGCAGAGATATTGGTGGTGGTATTCTTGGATTTCGAATAGATACCGCGTGCCACTTCTGGCACACCGCTATGGGTCTCAGAGTAGGCTGTAGAAGGTGTAAACTGGTGTGACTCATCCAGTACGAAGTCGATACCGGCTACAGCTGCAACATCCAGTCCTGGAAGCAGGTTCAGGGTGATGTTACCGTTCACGCCAAACTCCTTGTCGGTAGATTCGGCGCTGTACTGGTTCATCAGGTCCTTATAGGTCTGTCCCGGATACGACCAGAGTTTGCCTGTCTTCTGCTCGTATGGGTTCAGTTCGTAAATCAGCGAAGAAGGGTCGCTTGAGGTTCCGTTAGGCGTATTGGTCTTCGAATAAGAGCCCGTAACGCCCAGCATGGCATAACCTATCTTTCCCAGTTTCTGGTCCACATTCAGGCGGATGCCCATGCGCTGCTTGTCATTTCCCTCGATACGGCCGCCCTGATAGGAATAGTTGGCTGAGAGGAAATAGGTGGTTCGCTCATTGCCGCCTCGCAGACTCAGGTTATGGCGCTGGTAGAAGCTGTTGCGCAGAAGTTCGTTGAACCAGTCGGTGTTGATATTTCTCAGAGAATCGAGCTTGTTCTGGCCATCGGCAATCATGCTTGCCAGATTCGGATCGTTGGCAAAGTACTTGCGGTAGTAATCCTCGCTGTATCTGTAGCCCGGAGTCTCCGTATTTCCTATCAGCCTTTCCAGTTCCAGCTTCTCGGCAGAGCTCATCATCTTGAGGCCTCTTCGGCCTCGTGTGGTGACACCCATATTGGTGCTGTAGTTGATGAGTGGAGCACCCGAATGGCCACGCTGTGATGTGATTTCTATCACACCGTTAGCCGCCTTCACACCGTACAGTGCACAGGCTGTAGCATCCTTGAGCACCTTCATGCCCTTGATGTCAGATGGGTTCAGGTTATAGAATGTCTCGGCAGAGATAATCTGACCATCCATCACATACAGCGGCTCGTTGGTTGCATTGCCCTGTCGGAGCGAAGAGTTTCCGCGCAGACGGATCTTCGGAGCAGAACCCAAATCGCCCGTATTGGTAACGACAAGGCCCGGCACGGCACCCTGCAGTGCCAGTGCCATGTCAATCATCGGCTTAGCTTCTACGCGCTTCATATCCACATTCTCTACCACACCCGATTTGGCGCGCAGGTCGATAGCGTTGATGTTGCTGCGCGCCACTACCACCACCTCGCCAACCGAGGTAGCAGAAGGTTCGAGCATCGGACTGATAGCCGACTGACCTTTATAAACAACTCGTTTGGTTTTAAAGCCGAGCATCGAAAATTTTACGTTAGCACCTCGCTTGATAGGCTGGCTGAAGGAATAACGGCCTTCATCATCCGTAACGGTTACGATTTGTGTTCCCTCCACTTTTACGGTAACCCCCGGCAGCGGATTCTTATCTTGGTCGTAAACGTATCCTATCAAGCTTTCGTTTTGTGGTAAGATAACCTCTCGTGCTATCTTAGGGTTGTTCACAGCAGCCATGAGATTAGCCGACACCGAGCATAAAGCAAGGGCAGCCAATCCGACAGTAACGCTATGATTTACTTTTCTCGTCATAAGAAAATTCTCTCTCTGTCTTTCCATGAAACTCAATTTAGTAATAATGCGGAATGTTTCTTTCTGCGGCAAAGATACAATATTTTTTTAAAATTAAACATTTTTTTTGTACCTTTTTGTCGAAAATAGTGTAAAATACCTAGTTCTTAGTAGAAAGGTGTAGTATTTTAGAGTTTCTATCTTTCTATATGTGTCTGTTTTGTGATTTTTTGCCGTCAGATTGCCTGTTTTTACCGTTAAGTAAGATTTTGGGATGATGTTTTAAAAAATGTTTAGTTATTATGGCTGTAGTAAAATAAATATTTGATTGATAATCAATGAGTTAATCCACCTTGTTACCGCGTTTTGCGGTTTTATCTCTATTAAAGGTAAAAAAGAAAAAGGGTAAAAATAGCCCCCGATGCGTGATGCACCGGGGGCTATTTTTCAAGACTTGAGGGGACCAGCGATGGAATCGCTGGGGACGGGGGCGCGAGGGGGTTAAGGCTTTTTTTTCCTTTCTACTTTTTTACCTTTTTACTTTTAAAGGCTACAGCTGGTAACTCCGAGCGTAGTAGCGATGGCTGTGAGGAAGGAGATTGCAATCTGTAAAATCGTTTTCCTGGTATTTACTTTCATATTTTTAAATGTTAAGTGTTAAATGTTAAATGTTAACTTGGTTGGGCGCGCTTTGTCGAGTGCAGCCTTTCTTCGAACGACGATGCAAAGATACGCCAATTTCCCGATACCACCAAATTTCAGCGTGTGATAAGGCGCGATTTTCAGCACGCTTTCAATCTGAAATCTGTTAAACAATCTAACTCGCCGTTTTGCGCCCCGCAACTCATACTTTTTCAGAAGAGAAAACATAGAGTTAAAGAGAAGAAAACACAGCACCTTATTCAGTATTCAGTTATTCAGTTTTTTTTTAAGGGGTTACTTTTTACCCCCTTAAAAAGTAAAGTTTATATACTATCTATATATCTATATATATAAATATATATATAATATAATATAATAATAAAAAATACATTACAAAATAACCAATCCCTTTCTTCCGGGTTTTCAAACCCTTTATCCATGTAAGGGTTTAAAATAAAACTGAATAACTGAATACTGAATACGGATGGTCTTACCCATGCCCCTTAAAACAGGGGGCATGGGTAGTTGCTGGTATATAAAAATAACATCCTTCCTGGAATGGTCGTTGGCAGGCAATAATGTGGGTGATGCTCTTGCAAGAGTTTAATGCCAGGTTGAGCCATGGTTATTTCATGTCAATCAAGAATCAGCGTGATGCCATCCGGCGACATGTTGATGACCCATGTACGGCGAAACACCGTACATGGGTAGTGACTGGTATCAAGAAGGATGGAACAGCAGCAAAGCGCTGGTATAAGTTGACCTTCGTCAGCGAGAGCGGATTATATGCTTTTTGAACTGTCGCAAAATATGTAACAGCACCATTTAAAGATAAGAATCTGCTGCCAAGTACAAGCTCTACTTGCCTGATAAGGCAGACTTGCGTAGAGAAATTGAAAGGCAAAAGAACTCTATCTTATGGCTCATCCTGATGAAAGATGAAAAGGATAAAGAAGAATAATATGTTGACGCCCTGTTTTAGGGCGTCAAGGGTACCATGTCAAAAGATACCCAACAAAAAAAGCATGGCGCAAATCACTGCGCCATGCCCCAATAAAAGAAAACCTTATAG
>OLHG01001855.1_pt1 | contig 12137 bp, 9 predicted proteins | sample 1605971 | NCBI WGS metagenome assembly OLHG01 (sample SAMN03283289) | human gut metagenome | biome: human-associated habitat; material: feces | host: Homo sapiens | place: Peru | collected 2012 | reverse complement strand
TGAGCGAACAGCGGACATTCACTACACATGGTTCAAACATGAACCGGAGCTTTATTGTCTAGCTGTCAGTGTACTGCGATTTACCCGCTCGGCTGTCCAGAAAATCGGTCTGAAATCCAGTCATTAAAGGGCCTTAGCCTGACATTAAGCAACTTGGTAGGCGGATAGATAATAGAAATAGGAATGCGCAGGTCTGTCATGTTGCCTAGAACGGTGACAAGCTGTCCGGTGCGAAATCATTCCGGCAGCGACAGGCTCATGTGTCAGCCCGACGCCCAGACCGTCAACGAGCATGTGGATCTGCGAGGCGTTATCGTTCGCAGCGATGTTAAAACGAACAATCTGCTCATCTTCTAGAAGCACAAGTGCTTTAATGACATTAAGGCGGTCTATATGTTGCATTACAGACTTCCTATTGATCTTTACCTGAGGCTGAAGCAACCACGTTAATCCGACTATTTTTCGATTGCACCATCCACTATCACCATCGATCTTCCCTGAGCACAACGTTCAACTCTCCCGCGTACGCCGTATACCTGCGCAAGGCTCTCTGCATGGATCACCGTTTGCGGGTCGCCGCTGTCGATAAGTTTCCCCTCTTTCAGCATGATGACCTGGGCGGCATGCCGCAGTGCGATATTGATATCGTGTAAGACGACCAGCGTAACCATATTGCGTCTTCGCGTTTCGCGCGATACAACATCCATCACATGGAACTGATAATTGAGATCCAGCGCGCTCAGTGGTTCATCCAGCAATAATAATGCGGGGCGGCGAATAAGCGACTGTGCAAGCCCCACCAGCTGCTTCTGGCCGCCGGACAGGCTATCGAGGTAGTTCATTGCCAGATGTGCGATGCCTAGCTCTTCGAGCAGCGCTATAGCCTGCGCCTGATTTTGCCCGGCGCCGGAGGCGCGCTGGGCGACAACCACCGACTCCAGCACCTGTAAATGCACGCCCTGCGGCAGGGACTGCGGCAGGAACACAACTTTTTCAGCCCGACGAGCAAACGGCAGCGATAAGAGATTCTCTTCATTCAGCCAGGCTTCGCCACTGGCGCGATTTAGCCCGGCTAGGGCGCGCAGTAGCGTTGATTTACCGCAGCCATTAGGCCCCAGCAGTATAGTGACTTCGCCGCGCGGCAGCGTAGAAATCGACAGATGCTCAATAATCCGCCGTTTGCCGTAACCGGCGCACAGCGCATTAATCGTAAGCCCGCTCATGACATACTCCCTCGATGACGCATTACAATGCTCAGAAAGAACGGAACGCCTACCAGCGAGGTAACAATTCCTACCGGTAAAATGACACCGGGAATGATGTTCTTCGACGCTACCGAGGCCAGCGATAGCACCAGCCCACCGATAAGGATGCTTCCGGGCAAATAAAAGCGATGATCTTCTCCCAGCAACAGGCGGGAAATATGCGGTGCAACCAGGCCAATAAAGCCAATTGGCCCCACAAACGCAACCGAAAGGGCCGCCAGCAGGCTGATGCGCAGCAGGGAACCCAGGCGCAAACGGCGAACATCAATGCCAAAACTCATCGCCCGCTCTTCGCCGAGGCGTAGCGCGGTAAGCTGCCAGGCACGACGCAGCGACCAGGGTAAAACAATCGCCATCGCCGCCGCCAGCACCGCCAGTTTCTCCCATGATGCGCGAGCCAGGCTGCCCATCGTCCAGAACACCAGGCCCTGCAAAGTATCTTCATCGGCGACAAACTGCATAATGGACACCAGCGCATTGAAGGTAAACACCAGCGCAATCCCAAACAGCACAACGCCCGACGTCGGCACGCGCGTCCAGCGGGTCAGACTATCGAGCAGCAGGGCGGACAGGAGCGCAAAAAGAAAAGCGTTTGCCGGTATAAACCCGCTTTCGGGAACGCCGGGAATACCGATGCCCAGAACAATCGCCAGCGCTGCGCCAAAGGCCGCCGCCGACGAAACGCCAAGCGTAAACGGGCTGGCGAGGGAGTTATTCAGAATAGTTTGCATCTCTGCCCCGGCCAAACCCAGCGCCATTCCTACCAGGAGCGCCATCAGCGCATAGGGCAAACGGATGTCCCAAACGATAACCCGCATGCCGTTAGTCGCCCCGGACGGATGCATCAAAGTCTTTATCAGCGAATGTAAAGGGAGCCCTGAGGGGCCGAGGGTGAAATCGAGCAGCAGCGAAGCAATGATAGCGATAAAAATAACCGCCAGTATTACCAGACGCTGGCGAAAAAGCTGGCGATAGCGGTTCTCGACCGACAGCGTACTTTCCAATACAGTCATGGTTTTTCACAGCCTCCGTTAGCGCGGCGGATTGAGCACATCGCTCATCTGCGCATCGCTTAACGTCAGGCCAAAGAACTGCCGATAAAACTCACGCGTCTCTTTGCGTATATCCACATCAGCAAATCGCGCAGGATAAAGCGTTTTCGCCAGCCACAAAAATTGCAGCGCCTCTTCGCTGGTTTCACGGCACCACCAGAACATTCCTTTCGGATTAACGTAAACGCGATGATGAATGACCGCGTCCACGCTTGCCCACTGCGGAGAACTCAGAATGGCATCCGCGTCGCGCTTGTTCATCGCGATGATAACCGCCGGATTGGCAGTGACAATTTTCTCCAGCGCGACTTCACCCGAACGGTTTTGTTGATGCTCGCCAAACCAATTTTCAGCGATATTTTTGCCGCCGGCCAGGTCAATCCAGTCCTGGTTTAGCGAGGGTCTACCGGTGGTGGTCAGCGGATTGCCCATACTGTGATAGAGCGACACGCGCTGTGACGCAGGAAGATCTTTCAGGCGCCCGGTGACCAGGGCCACGTTGCGATCGAAGTAGCGTTGATAGGCGAGCGCTTTTTGCTGCGCATCGGGCCCCAGCACCGCTGCCGTTTGCTGTACGCGCTGCGTTAACGCCCGCAGTGAATTCGCCTCAAACGCCAGCACCTGCACCCCAGCCTGTTTCAGCAACGCCTGTTGAGGCACTACCATATTCTGCGGTACAAAAAGCATATCGACCCCCAGCGCGATAATCTGTTCGGGATTGATTTCATGCCCGCTGTTTACGCTAACTGCTGCGACTTTCTCTATGCGCGGCAGGCTCTGGCGAAACAGGGGGATCCTTTTTGCAATCATCGAGGTTCCGACAATGCTATCGCCGTACCCCAGCATGGCAATAATGGTATTTTGCGCCGGCCACGGTGACGCGATACGCACCTCCTTGTGCGTATTTTCTGCGTGCAGGCTGGCCGCCAGCAGCAGCGCCAGCAGCGGAAATAAACGGGAGAGTTTCATCATTTATCCATCAGAAATCGAAGGTGACGGATGCACGCACTTCGCGGCCGCCGCCGATAAACGCACTTGGGGAACCGTTATCGCCATCGGTACCCGATGGGAAGATAGAAGCCCAGTAATGTTTATCAAACACGTTGTTTACCACCACGCGGAAAGTGGTTGGGACGTTGCTCACTTTCGTGGTGTAACGCGTTCCCAAATCCCATGTGGTATAGCTGCTGGCGTAAGAGGTGTTGGTATCGTTCGCCGCGCGTTTGCCCGTATAATGGACGTTAGCGCTGTAAACCCATTCCGGTATGGACGGCAAACTGTATTCCGCCAACAGATTGGCCTGCACTTTCGGCACGCCGACAACCTGTTTATTGCTGGTTGAGGCATTCGCCGTATCTTTCAGTTTCGGGTCGAGGAAGGTCACGCCGCTGTAAATATTCAGCCCCTGCCACACATTCCCGGCAGCGGTTAACTCAAGGCCGTTGTTAACCTGGTTACCCTGCTCTTTATACACGTTATCCGTATCAAGATAGGCAAACGGACGTTCCAGTCGGAACAGCGCGGCGCCTAGATTCATCTCGCCGATGTCCGATTTTAGCCCCACTTCATACTGCTTGCTGCGATACGGGTTTAGCGTTTGACCGGCATTTTTTACGCTCTCATCCGTCGGTGCGGTACCGCCCTGCTCCAGCGAATCGGCATAGCTAACGTAGGCCATTGTGTTAGGGGTAATTTTATACATCAGCGCGGCGTTCGGACTTAAACCATTTTCATCAACCTGGTTCGTTTGATTACCGTGCTTATCGTAGTTTTTAGTCTGCAGCCAGCTCTGGCTGAGATAGAACATTGCCGACCACTGCGGCGTAAATGTCACCGTATCGCCGAGCGTAACGCTCTGCTGAGTATTTACACTGGAGCGGTATCGCGGCCCGCCGGTGCGGATTTTGCCATCGCCCTGCTCATCTATCGCATCCGGGTGATACATATTTGTTGTACCCCAGCTATAGCTGGAACCTGTTCCTTTGGCACTATAAAGCGACCAGACATATCCCGTGGTAGAAAGTGACAGATCGTGGCCGATAGAGCCGGTATCAATATGACCATTCAGCCCGGCGGTGTTGCTCAGGACGCGAAAACGTCCGGCAGCGGTGGAATCCTTCATCGAACGAGAGATATCGCCCTGATTGTTGAGTATTTTACTGGAAACACTACGCATCGCGCGGTCAGCCTGCTGCCAGCCCACGCCAGCGTTCATGGACCAGTCGTCGTTAAAGTAGTGGATCAGGCGAGTGCTGATGGTATCGGTAGTGAGGTCGTTGCCCGCAGTGCTGAGCGCCAGATTTTTGTCCTTCGGATTCGGCGCAGACGGCAGTTTGACGTTCGGCCCATAGTTAAAGCTACCGACATAGCCTTTCTGGATAAATTCGTAATGGCTGGCGTCGAGCTGTAGCTGAGTGCCCGGCTGAATATTCCAGTCGAGCGCAACGGAAACGAGTTTGCGACGCAGCGTGCTGTCATCCACATTGCCTTCCCCTTCCTGATCAAGCAGGTTCACGCGATAGCCAAACCGTTTGTTTTCATCAAAATGGCCACCCAGATCGGCATGGCCGGTAAACGCACTGCGGCTTTGATAGCCCAGCGTCACTTTACGCAGCGTCTCTTCGGTTGGGCGCTTCGCCACGAAATTAAACTGCCCTGCTGGGCTCGCCGGGCCGTACAGCGCGCCGGTCAAACTGTTAAGCACATCCATGCGCTCAAGCATTTCCACCGGAAACGCGGTTGTTGAAACGATATTCAGCCCGTCCAGACGGCTGTTGGCCACCACGCTGCCCTGCATCCCCCGACTTTGCGGACGCCCGACATCCATTCCACCGCGCGCCTGCATTTGCGTACTGGGAGAGTATTTCAGCATCTCGCTGACGCTTTGCGCCTGCTGATTTTCAATCATCTCTTTAGTAACAGTGGTGCTGGAATATGGTGTTTCGATCCAGGATTTCGTTCCCAGCGGGCCGACATCTATATCGTTCGTTTTGAAACCGGCACCGGCGGCAGAATCGGTGGTGTCGGCGGCGGTGTTGCTCGTGACAATCATTTCATCTTCAGAAGTAGACGAGGCATGAGCATGAAGCGGTATGAAAGACGCTAATGCTGGCAAAAGCGCAGCGAAAGTTATTTGAGTTTTCATGAATCACTGATCGTTATGTAAATATTTATATTACGATCGGTGCATAGGCAAAATTATGATCCAGATCACACGTGAATGTAAGTTATTTACAAATTACGCTAACCTTCTGTCTCCGCTCTTTGCAGCATAAAAGTATGGCGGCGCGTTGTTGAAAGCAGGAGCGGCCGGGTTGTCAGAAAGCTGGTTTGGACGCAAGTAATATATAACAACTCTGATTACCGCATACTGTCAGGACAGTATCTACTTGAGCGTCCGCCTTTGACACAAAGCAGACCATGAGAAGATAGACGCTATAACATTTGAGTCCTACCAATCGATCTGTTCATTGCCATGAATGGCAGTAAATGCAAATAACCAGAACAGCCAAGCGCTTTTCGACTTATGGTCGATGTTGCAATAAAGTGAGGTGTGAAAAGCAAGCGTGCGAACGGAAGTAGATGGCTATCCATTGCATTACTTCAGGACGACTTTTCAGAATACGAGCTAAGGATATCAACCACGCCCTTACCGTGGTATACACCCTGGCACCGGATACCGTTTTACAGACGTCACCTGCCATCCAGTAGACGCCCCAGCCCACGACTGCAACCATAATTACGCTGACCGGAACCATCATGCAGCTTCGTTTTATTTTTCACGAGATAACTGGCTCTGTTCCGGGCTTTCTGCAGCGCTTCCACATCACCACGCTTGATCCAGAGCACAGCGGCTTCACCCGGCTTTTTGTCAGAAACCTTCCGGGTATCAGAACATCCACCCGACAAAGGGGTATCACCGGAAGAAGGGCGAGCATCAGACGATGCTGGTTTACGAAAAGGCTTCCTCCTGGAAAAATGGACCAGGCCATCGCCTTGCCAGGGCTCAAGATGCAGAGCGCTGCACCATGCCTCCTGGATTATCGCGGCCAGCGAAGACGGTTCGCTGAAATCCCCGAGCGAGCACCAGGTATCTTTGTTGACCAGTAATATCACGTGATAATGTTTCCTGTTTTCTTCCTCTCCAAACTCCCGGCACCAGAAATAACGCAGGCTGGTTGCATGCACACGCTGACTGGCACGTCGCTTATGCTGCTGGTAAGCCTGAATTTTGGCTTTCAGGGAGGCGAAGAACCGGGAAATCACCGCAGAGTCAGGATCGGTATCCATGATGGTGACAGGCATATACTCAGGAAAACGTAAATCCACCCGGATTAACGAGACGGCACGGTGTTGCGCCAGGGCACTGTCGAGAAGGCTGTCAAAACGGGATAACCAGTAAGCATTGTGTATTGGTTGGTTCATGATGAGAGATCTCCGTTGATTTGGATTGACTTCACATCATTAATCACCGCGGTAAAACGTTACCGCATCCCGCCAATGAGCAACGCCAGTGACTCCTGATTAAAACGAAATGAATCGTCCCGTAACAAAAAGATAATCCTGCAAACAGCAGCAAAACACGCAACAACAGCATGAATGGATTTAAAAACGACAAAGTCAGAAGGGAAAAGGCTCCACAGAACATTCGAACAAAACACCAGAAACGCAATCAGAACGTTTTCTGGCAATGCAAATCAACAGCAACACAAAACCTGCAGCTTAACCACATCACTCTATCACGGATGCGAAATGACATGCTTAAAACCTGTTTACAGATAACGTCGTAACAAAATCATCCCCATCAGAATCGATTTTCTTATCCTGAAAGCGTTACTTTCCACTACGCACCATAAAAACGATTAACCACCGATAACGTAAACAGCATCCACGACAAAATACCAAAACCAATCATTACACTTTCGCAATGCAAGAAGAAACTCCACATCACATACATCATGACGAAAACAATGACCTTACACGGAAAAGAAAAACGTCAGGAATCGTTAACGCATACCTCAGGCTGATTGTTATCAAAATATCCAGAAAGTCGTTTAACAGAATCGTCGTAAGCACATCGAAAAGAACGTCAGATTACCTCAGGAAAGGTTAAACGTAACATCAGTAAAATCGAATAGCAGATTGATTGCTTAAGCAGAAAGGTTTTACAGCAGCATTAAACTGATTTTAGTTAACGTAGAGATTTACTAAACGGGATGTGTATCAGATCAAACAATGTGTTTAGCAATGCTTAATGAAAACACTTGTAGAATTGTTTACGAGAATGCGTGTATAACACTTACTGAAATGCCAGGTAAAAATACTTAGTAAAATACGTGTATATAGTACCATATCCGACATTCTCAACATCTTCAGACATCCATGCAGGCTGAATGTTGATTTCCCGTTTTCACATCTGACATGGATCTTTTCTGTTCAAAAGCAGAGCAGATTTACTCTGGAATTATTTTTCCTGACACCACGTTCAACACAGCAAAAATACCCGTTAAAAATGGTTGTAAATGATCGTCACAGGCAAATTCACTTTAGTTTTCTTGGCCTAAGAACGTAAGCTCATTTCAGAATACGGATAAAAATAACACTAATTATTTTCGTACCCTTTCATAGCCTCCGCATATAACACATTTTCATTCCATCTTTAGTCTGTCATACAGAACTTCACAACCAGCATCAGGTAATTAAAAATCACACATAAGATATAAAGACAAGGCCCAATAAGATGACAGGTTAAAAGCTCCTCTCCATATCAGCCTGTTTTCTTTGTGACGCCGTCACTGCCAGGTATTCTTATTCCCTCCCTTACCCATATACAGTCCAGTCAGGTTTCTACTGAACGATTCTTTATGACAGAACGCCCTTGAAGGCTTATCCGTAGTCGTTTGCAGATGGCGAAAACACCAGACTTTTACCGCATAAACTAGATTTTTAACGACCAGAAAACCATCAAAAAACCTCATAACTCATTCAGTTTTACAAACTGAAAACCATGATATGACTACAAGAAAACTTTTTTCGTGACATGAAAACCATAAACTATGTACAATAAAAACGCAAGAGAACCACTACGTAGTTTGTAATAAAAGGAAAAAACATGTCCCTTGATGTGCGCTTTGATATAGAGAATTATTTAAAAGGAATTAATGATATTCGTGTTTGCAATTTCTTTTTGAGATGTCTATACATGAAAAATATGGCTATCAAAAATATTGACTATTATAACGACATTAGAAGTTGTAAGAGGGTAATAATTCAGGCCTTTGATAGCACAAATATCAGTGGACAGGACAAGGATAAACTGTGCAAGGAAATAGAAACTGCAATAGAAAAAGAAATCCTGCCATTAGATGAATTTGACTGGGTTAAAAATGATGAACGCGCAGCTTTTTGGATATGTGCTTATTTACTACACACTCCAATCATCTCCAACCAGATGATCACTGGTTCTGACAATATCTATTATCCTTCTATGTCGTCAGGAACACTCCAACAATATCATAATGAATATATTCATCTTGGTTTTCATGATATTCCGGACACACATAATAAAAGATTTGAACGTATTATCCGTTTTTTTGATCACTTAAGTGACATTTTCCATACACCAGATAAAAATTATATAGTTCTTTGTCCACTACTCAAAAAACAGATAATTATCAACTTCAAAAACAAGTGGAGGCTAATATATCAAAAACCTCTCCCTGTCAAATGGCTACCAGATCAGGAGGATGTTGTATCATGGGCGTGGGATTTTATAAAAAAATACTTTAACAATTATCCCCTCACGATGTGGGGGCCTAATGCCACATACAATTTTGTTCAAAATACAACGCCTCTTAATCATGCAGAAAAACTACTGGCTGTACGTGCAACATTTGATCTTTGGGAAGGTGACGATAACAGCAAAAAACTACTTTTGATGAATCTTAATAAAGCGTGGAATCAGAAAAAGCTTCGTGAAACACGTGTTGATAAAAAAGCATTAAATACTTATTTGAAAATAAAGACAAAAATACAACTGGATGAGTTAGCTGAACATTACGATATGCGTATAAGTGATATACTGGAAAAATTAATCAGCCAGCATTACAGAGAATTGTTTCAGGAGAAATGATTTTGTTTCTGTGCGGTTCGTCAGGATTCATGATGGGCCGCTGACAAATTATTTTTATCTTTTTCATTCCCCCAGTGATTAGCATTTCAACATATTCTTTTTGTTAGCTTATGCTGCAGCATTACTCCAGATTTTTTCACGCCCATATTACCTGAATGATAAGCCGGATTAGTGTGATCCGGTTCAGTGAAATCAACAGGATAACGGTATGTCATTCAGCCATTCTTTCCTCTCCGCACAAGTGAAATCATATCTGACGTTTCTTCCTGAAGAAATACGCCAGAAAATCCTTGAACATCTCCACGGTGTTATTCATTACGAGCCCGTGATTGGCATTATGGGTAAATCCGGCACCGGCAAAAGCAGTCTGTGTAATGCCATTTTTCAGTCCCGTATCTGCGCCACACATCCTCTGAACGGCTGCACCCGCCAGGCTCATCGTCTTACCCTGCAGCTCGGTGAACGCAGAATGACGCTGGTCGATCTGCCCGGCATTGGTGAGACGCCGCAACATGATCAGGAATACCGGACACTTTATCGTCAGTTGCTACCGGAACTGGATCTGATTATCTGGATCCTGCGGGCTGATGAACGTGCGTATGCTGCCGATATTGCCATGCATCAGTTTTTACTGAATGAAGGTGCAGATCCCTCGCGTTTTCTGTTTGTTCTCAGCCATGCCGATCGCGTGTTTCCTGCTGAAGAATGGAACGACACAGAAAAATGCCCGTCCCGTCGGCAGGAGCTCTCACTGGCAACAGTAACAGCCCGGGTGGCAACCCTGTTCCCTTCATCATTTCCGGTACTCTCCGTTGCCGCGCCTGTCGGCTGGAACCTTCCGGCGTTTGTGTCGCTGATGATCCACGCACTACCACCACAGGCAACCAGCGCCGTTTATTCGCATATACGTGGCGAAAACCGGTCAACCCGGGATAAGAATCATGCACAACAGGCTTTTGGTGACGCCATCGGCCAGAGTTTTGACGCTGCCGTTGCCCGGTTCAGCTTTCCGGTCTGGATGTTACATCTTCTGCGTAAAGCCCGGGATCGCATTATCCACCTGCTGAGCGCACTGTGGGATCGCCTGTTCTGAGCGCCCCGGGGCCTGCCCCGTGGATGCCGTATATCTTTACACGACAACGGATTACGGCAACCGCAGCCATATGCCGTCTGTCATTATCAATAACGCACTATTTAATTTCTGAGGTAACCCATGAATACAAGAGCGCTTTTCCCCCTGCTTTTCACAGTGGCATCCTTCTCCGCCTCCGCCGGTAACTGGGCTGTCAAAAATGGCTGGTGTCAGACCATGACGGAGGATGGTCAGGCGCTGGTGATGCTGAAAAATGGCACGACTGGTATCACCGGCCTGATGCAGGGGTGCCCGAATGGCGTACAGACGCTCCTGGGCAGCCGTATCAGCATTAACGGTAACCTGATCCCCACATCACAAATGTGTAATCAGCAGACAGGATTCAGGGCTGTTGAGGTGGAAGCCGGACAGGCGCCGGAAATGGTCAAAAAAGCCGCTCACTCCATAGCAGAGCGTGATGTGTCCGTTTTACAGGCATTTGGTGTACGAATGGAATTCACCCGCGGTGATATGCTGAAGGTCTGCCCGAAATTTGTCGCGTCACTTGCCGGTTTTTCCCCGAAACAGACGCCCGCCATTAATAAAGACTCCGTACTGCAGGCCGCCCGGCAGGCATACGCCCGGGAATACGACAAGGAATCAGCTGAAACCGCTGATTTTGACTCTTATGAAATAAAGGGCAATAAAGTTGAGTTTGAGGTGTTCAATCCTGGCTACCGTACATACGACAAAGTGACCGTCACTGTTGGCGCTGACGGCGATGCCACCGACGCCAGTGTTGAATTTATCGGAAAATAACCGGGATGTCGGACTGTCGCCCTGTTTTATTGCCCGAAGGCCCTTTCTCACACGAGCAGGCGGTTGCCGTCACAACAGATTACCACAATGTGCTTATTGAAGATGACCAGGGAACGCATTTCCGGCTGGTTATACGTAATGCTGAAGGTCAGTTGCGCTGGCGGTACTGGAATTTTGAATCCGATGCCGGCAAACAACTTAATGCGTGGCTCGCCAGTGAGGGAATTCTCAGGCAATAAACGTCATTCATTTCATCCATCAGGCCGCGTCTTCTCCGGGAGACGCGGCTTTTTCATTTATACCGCTTAATCATTCATAAGGAGCAATTATGCGACTAGCCAGCCGTTTTGGTTATGCGAACCAGATACGCCGTGACCGCCCCTTAACCCGCGAAGAACTGATGCAGGTCGTCCCCAGCGTATTCGGGGAAGATAAGCACACATCCAGAAGCGAGAACTATACGTACATCCCCACCATCACCGTACTGGAAAGCCTGCAGCGGGAAGGCTTTCAGCCATTCTTCGCCTGCCAGACCCGTGTGCGCGACCCGGGCCGCCGGGGATACACAAAACACATGCTGCGTCTGCGGCGGGCCGGAGAGATAAACGGAGAGCATGTCCCTGAAATTATTCTGCTCAACTCTCATGACGGTACCTCCAGCTACCAGATGCTGCCGGGTTACTTCAGGTTCGTCTGCCAGAACGGATGCGTCTGTGGTCAGTCTCTGGGGGAAGTGCGTGTTCCGCACCGGGGAAATGTGGCGGAGAAAGTTATTGAAGGGGCTTACGAGGTGGTGG
>OLHG01001851.1_pt1 | contig 12170 bp, 2 predicted proteins | sample 1605971 | NCBI WGS metagenome assembly OLHG01 (sample SAMN03283289) | human gut metagenome | biome: human-associated habitat; material: feces | host: Homo sapiens | place: Peru | collected 2012 | reverse complement strand
TATTTGAACAAAAAATTTTCTTTCGTCCGGGATGGAGTAACAGTTTTATGAGCCCAACGAGCTGCCAACTGCTCCACTCCGCGATATGTATTAACTTATATTAGTATACAGCATATAAAACATAATGTCAATACATTAGGCGAATTTTTTCTAATAAGTATATGACAAAAAAGTACAAAAAAAATAAACAATTAAAATTAGAGCGGAACCTTAGGGAAACAATGAGTTTATAGAAAAAAGGAAGATACTACAAAAAAAGATAGGTATACATAATTAAAAAACAGATGGAGAAACACAGTATTTTGCTAGCTTTTTATAAAGTATAATAAAAAAATAGAAAATACCAACAAAATGTACTAAAAGAAAAATGTAATAAAAACTTAATAAAAGCCCGAAAAATACCTTCCGAAAGAGAATTTTAGATGCATAGAAATAGTGAGTAAAAAACATGTTGAAAAAAATACCAAAAAATGTAATAATGAAATAACTAAAAATAGTGCGTAAAATTTTGACAAAAGCATTGAAAAATGCCTAAAAATAGCGTATAATAGAGTTATGAGTGAAAAAATTAAAGGAGGAACAAAAATGCAACAAAAAATTATCAAAACAATCTCAGCTTTACTAGCAATTGTATTACTATATGCTAATTCAGCAGCAGTAGTAAGCTATGCAGTGGATGAACTCTTAACAGCACAAGAACTTGAAAACCAAAAAACAACAACAAACAATACAAATGTGGAGTTTGATGTTTACTATGAAGGAGGTAGCCATACAGGAAATTTAGATATTACCTCAGATAGTAACAAGTTAAATTTAAAATTAAAAGTTAAAGACACTGGATATCTAAAAGATGCTACAGTGACTTTTAGTGATGTAAACTTTACAATATCTGATGACGGAACAAACTCTGACAGAATAAAAGAGTTTAATTCAGATGCAAGTTCAATCAAATTCAACCAAATAAACGCAGGAGAAGAAGTTGTAAAATCATTAAACTTGACAATAAAACAAGATAACACAGTTAGCCAGAACATAATGAACAAAGATAATAAAATAACTTTGAATGCAACATACGTTAATTCAAAAGGAAAAGAAGAGCAAGTTGCAAAAGATATAATGATTAATACAAACTGGAATTTAAAAGCAGAAGATAAAGATAAATCAAAAGCAGTATTGAATTATGAACAATTAGCATTTGTTCCATACGAAATAAATAATACAAATAAACTAATTGTACAAGCCAGCATAACATCGAGAATTGAAGGTATATCTTTACCAATTGAAAGTACAGCCATAGAAGTAGATGCTAAGAAAATAAATAATGAACTTCCAGAAGAAGTTGTAGTTATGGCGAGAAAAACATATGCAACAAATGGAGATGGAGATGGAGTTAACTTTACAAAAGCAAATTACAATTATGATAAAACAAGTGAAAAGATAACAATAAATGTTGCAAACAGTGCAAATAGCGAAGGAAATATAAGTTGGCAAAAAAATACATCTGATGATTTTGTAGTAACATATATATATTCAGAAAATGTATTAAATGCAGTAAAGAATCAAAAGACAAAAGTAGAATTTTCAGCAAATTCTAAAATAAGCATATATCATGGAAATAATGGAGTAACAGGATTTACAGCAAGTGTAAATGGATACCAAGAATATATAGGAAAATCAGGAAATATTATAGAGCTTGAAATAGGAGTACCAGCTAATACTCAATTAAACAAAGGATATATGTATAACAACAAAACTACAGCAGAAGAAAATAAAAAGGAAACCAAATTCACAGTTAGTTATGTAGCAAAAATACCATATTCAGCAGTAGTTGATGAAGTAATAATAAACCAAGATGAAGATAAGTTTGTGACAACAGACAATACAGAAATTTCTGCATCAACAAACACATACAATACAAGAATTGCAATACCAAAAACAGAGTTTGTTAAAATACTTGGAGAAGAAGGAACAGTAACAATCTTAAGTGGAGAAAAAGAGATTGCTGTTGTAAATAAAGACCTTGAAAAAGATGGATGGTTGATAGCAAACATTAGCAATGCAGATGCTAGCAAAATATCAATGAAGACAAGTAAACCACAAACAGAAGGATTGTTATATATTTCGGTTGATAAAGCAATAAAAACAGAAACAACATTCACAACAGAACAAATACAAAAATTTGCAAAACTAATAACTTCAGCAACTCAAATAGTAAAAAGTGGCAATGAGGAGATAACATCAAATACACAAATATCAGAAATAGCTTTAACAGAACCAACACAAAAAGCAAATATAAAATTAAACAAAGATACATTATCAACAGTAATAAAGAACGAAGATGTAGAAATAAGTGTAACACTAGAGAATGATAGTATAGATGATGTTATGTTTAAACAACCAACAGTAAAAATAGATTTACCAACAAATATTGAAACATTAGAGGTAAAATCATCAGAATTATACTTTGATGATGAACTTTCTATAAAAGAGACAAAAGGAGTAGAAAATTCTGATGGAACAAAATCTATTATAGTAACATTAGATGGTACTCAAACAAAATATAACAATGTTGCAGCAAAGGGAGCAACAATAAAAATAAATACAAATATAACATTAAACAAATTAACACCAACAACAGATACACAAGTAAAATTAACAGTACAAAGTGATGGAAATACAATAGAAGGAAGCACAATCTTAAAATATGTTGCACCAGTTGGAATAGTAACAACAAATTCTGTAACAGGATATAATGCGGAAAACAACGAATTAACAACAATATCAGGAGAAGGAAAGACAGCAACAATAAAAACAAACGCAGAAGCAAGACAAGCAACATATACAATGAATGTAATAAACAATTACACAAACACATTAGATAATGTAGTAGTTCTAGGAAGAACACCATTTGCAGGGAATAAAGATTTAGCAAGCAATAAAGATTTAGGCTCAAACATAGACTTAACATTATCAACAGGAATAACAGTATCAAATATAGATGCTTCAAGAATAACAGTATATTATTCAGAAGACGGAGAAGCTACAACAGATTTAAACAACTCAAGCAATGGATGGAGCACAAGTGCTTCTGATATGGGAAAAGTAAAATCATATATGATAGTATTATCGGGAACAATGAATATTGGAGAAATGTTTACATTCTCATATAAAGCAAATATACCAGCAAATCTAGAACATGAAAAATCAGCATATGAAACATATGCAATGTACTATACAAATAATAAACCAGAAGGAGCAATATCGGATAAAGCATATGCAAGTACAATAGGACTTACAACAGGAACAATGCCAAAACTAACAGCAAGTTTAAGTTCTGATATAGCAGATGGCTCATCAGTACAAAGTGGAGCATTATTAAAATATAAATTAACAGTTGAAAATGAAGGATCAGAAGATTCAACAGATGCAACATTAACAATACCATTACCAGATTCATCAATAACATATGTAGAAAAAGATGAAAGTTCTTCAGAGGGATACAAGAAAGTATATGATGCAATAAAAACGATTTCAAATGAAGAAAACAATAAAACAGAGTATGTTTTAACACTGAAATTAGATACAATAAAAGCAAAATCAAAATTAGAAAAAGACATATGGTTATTAACTCAAGCTTCATCAGACCAAAAGGAACTTTCGATAACGGGAACAGTTACATATAAAGAAAATTTAACAGCAATGACAAACACTTTGAGGGTAAGATTAACAATAAAAGAGTTTAATATAAAATTATATACAAATAAAGCAACATTAAAAGAAAATGAAAAATATTATGTAGGCTTGGAATTTAATGCTATAAATGTAAGTGAAAAATTAGTTGTTAAGCACGAAATGATTGAGGTAAATCCAGAAACAGAAGAAGTTACTACAACTATTAAAGAAGAAGTTGTTCAAGAAGAAAGAAAACTTCATAATGTAAAAGTTACAATAGATTTGCCAGAGGAATTAACGTTACAAGCAGTGACAAATCAGCTACAGGAAGACAAAACATCTGATGTAAATGTGAATGGAAATAAGTTGACTATAAATGTTGGAGATGTGATAAAGACTACAATAAAAGATTATACTTTTGTCTTTACGCCAAGAATAAAACAGAAAGATGTATATTCTAAAGAAGTTTCGTTAGTTGCTAAGATACAGGCGGATGAGACAGCTGAAGAGGTGAGCAATACAATAACAACAGTTATAGGAAAACCTGCAATAACAGTAGAACAAACTTCAAACTTGCCAAGTACAGTTGCAATAAAGGCAACAGAAGAATTCGCATATAAATTTGAAATAAAAAATATTTCGCCAATAGAAGTAACGGGAATTAGTTTAACTGATTATATGCCAAAAGAATTAATATACAATAATATAAAGATAACATATTCAACAGAAACATCGTCTGTTGTTTCATCAAAAGATTCGGATGGAAATCCTTATGTGAATATAACTTCACTTAAAGCAGGAGAAACAGTAATGATAGAAGTAAATGTTTCTGCAAATAGAGTTGATGAGGATACAGTAATAACAAATAAAGCTATAGTAAGACAAAACGAGATAGGAACAATAGAAACGAATGAAATAAAAAATACAATCAAAAAATATGTTCCAAATACAAATCCGGATCCAGATAATCCAGACATACCAGTAGGAACAGTACAAAAAATAATAGGAACAGTATGGGTAGACTCAAATGGTAATGGAGAAAGAGAACAAGGAGAAGCAAAAGTTTCGGGAATAACAGTATTGTTATTAAACAATGAAACAGGAAAAATAGCAAAACAAACAATAACAGCTGAAAATGGAATGTATGCATTTGATGAGGTAGTAAAAGGAAAATATACAGTAATATTCTTATACGATTCATCAAACTATAGTGCAACAAAGTATCAAGCACAAGGAGTATCAACTTCTGCAAACTCAGATGCACTAGATAAATTAATAGAATATGAAGGAAAGCAAGTAACAGCAGGAGTAACAGAAGAGATAATAATAGAAAAAGAAAATAAATATGACATAGACTTTGGAATTGTAGAAGATGCAAAATTTGATTTAAAACTAGATAAAGTAGTATCCAAAATAACAGTAAACAATAAAAAAGGATCAACAGAACATAATTATGATAAGAACTTTGCAAAGATAGACTTTGAATCAAAATATGTAGACTCATCAACAATGATAGTAGAGTACAAAATAACAGTAACAAATGAAGGAGCAGTTCCAGGATATGCAAAAAAAGTAGCAGACTATTTACCAAGTGAATTGAAATTCAATAGTGAATTAAATACAGATTGGTATGAAGGAAAAGATGGAACAATATATAATGCATCATTAGCAAATACCATAATAAATCCAGGAGAAAGCAGAGAATTAAGTTTAATCTTAACAAAGAGTATGACACAAGAGAGTTTTGGATTAATAACAAATAAGGCAGAAATATATGAAGCAACAAATGATTATGGATTAGCAGATGTAGATTCAACTCCAGGAAATCAATCAACAAATGAAGATGACTACTCAATAGCAAATGTATTAACAGGAGTTAAAACAGGAGAAGCAGTTGTATATATAACATTAGCAATAACAATAATAACAATTATAGGAGTAGGAACTTATATAATTAGAAAGAAAGTTATAAAATAGGAGGGAGGTAAAAATAGATGATCATAAAACAAAGTAAAATAAACAAATTATTTAAATTCATCATAACATTAACAATCATATTAGCAAGTTCTTTAAATTTAATAAAAGTGGTTAAAGCGGAAACTGCGATATGGGAAGTAGAAGCAAATATGATACATTCTACTCCCTTAGGAGTTATGCCGTTGGAGGTTGATGGTTATTATTACTTCTGTGAAGATAGAGGAAAAATGCTAAGAACAGGAAGGTTTGATCCGACATTTTACTATCCAATTGCTTCAGATCCAGATGTAAGAAAGTTACCAAGTCTTAAGGGAGAGATGAGAGATAATGCAATAAAAAGAGCACAAGAGATAGCAAATTCCTTAGATGTATATGGAAGTGGAAGTGTTACATTGGTAAGCGAGACATCTTATATTAGAGACCAGGTACTATACAATCCAAACGAATATCTTATAGGTTTTACAGAAGAAAGCCTTGGTGTATCTGGAAGACTTGCGGTTTTTAGAGAACTTGCAAAAATGTCATCACAAAGAGTAATCGAAAGAATATATAAACAATTGGGAAAAATTGAAAAACCTACTCCATATTCTCCTGATATAGATCCAGAAGAACTAATAGCAGATGGCCCTAAAGTTGGTGTAATGGAATATAAAGATGGTAAAAGAGGTTATCTTGTAACAGGACCATACACAACAACTAATACGGAAAATTCTTATATATTATCTGCAAATTATTTTAATGCAGTAGATACTGAAAGATCTTGGGGATATAATGAAATAGATATGCAGGTAGCATATTGGATGCAAAATGATAGAAAAGGATGGCTTCAGGGACCTGAGAATTTAGCATTAACAGAAAAAGCTATGGCAAACGGTAAAAAACTTTATGGAGAGGCTTTAGCGTATGCGAAATTTGTAAAAGATGGACAAGCAAGCAATTACCAAACATCTATAGATACAAGCAATACACAAGTGTTTGTAAATAGAAGAGATGGAGCAAGAAATGAAGATGAATATATAATTGGACCGATATCTATTAGCTATCCATCTGCAAAAACATACGAGGATCCAAATTATCCTTTACCAGAAACTCCACACTTTTCGTATATGACAGATATAATATTAAAAACTGATACGGGAGCAACACTAAATTATATCAAGGGAGACTTTAAATTAATTAAAGGAAGTGATATAAGTACTAATACTTCAACATATCCAGGCGGAAGCTTTTATCCAACGACTAGCAAAGGAGGATATCCAGAAAATAATGAACCTTTTTACATAATTGTGAATGCAGCAAAAGCAAATTACCCTAAAAAGATAAATGTGCAAGCTGATTTTGAATACGTGCAAAAAAGTGAAGCGACATATATGGAATTAAGGGCAAAAGCGACAGTATATCAATATGCTCCATACATCTATACATGGGGGACAGCGTTCAATCCCTCCTCAGATGTTTATACAGGTAATTGTTGGGAACACTTTAATTTCGTACTAACCTATCGTTATAAAAGTTATTATAAAGACGAAAATGACGAGTTACAATATACAATTACGACAAGAACAAGAAGTCAAAAGGTTACTGAATACGCCTATGTTGTACAGCCAATTGTAAACATGTATAAAAATGACTTTAAAACAAGAAATAAGATTGCAGAGTATGACGGTCAACCATTATTGAAATTACTTGCAAATGATGTTGAAGTAGCCCAAGCATCAACATCAATAGACATCGACCTAACCATGGAAATGGGAGGAACTGTATGGGTTGATGGAAAGAATAACAAAGGATCTGAATTGAATGGAAAATATGATGTAGATGATTTTGGAAATCCATTAACAAGAGATAAGAATGGAGAAGAAATAACAGATCCAGACAAACCAATGTCAGGTGTAACAGTAAAATTACATCAATTAGACCATACAGGAAAAGAAAGTGTAATAGGAGAAACAAAAACAGACGAAAAAGGAGCATATTCATTCAAAGAATTAAATGCTCAATATCAATATTATGTAGAGTTTGTTTATAATGGACAATATTATGAACCAACGAAACATAAAGTAAGCAAACAAAATGGAGAATCAACATTAACTTCGGAATCAAGAGGATTAGACTTCTTATCTGATAAGACGAGTATCAGAAGTACATATTACAACTATCCTGTAGACATAGAAGGAAGAGATACATTTAATGCTAGATTTGAAGAAATATCATCAACACCAAACAACTACGAAACAAAAAATGGAGGATATGAAGAAGTATATACAAGAGATTATCTAAAAGATAATGGATATATAGATGAATTCGGGAATCCAACAGAAACAGCACCACAATATGTAAAAGACTGTTTAATGTCAACATTTACAATGGATGATAAATATGAAGATAGATTAAATGGATATGATTCACAAAATACACAATTGGGAAATATAAGCAAAGTAGAAGAAAAAAGAAACATAGAATATTATCCAAGATATAGTAGATTTGTAGTGGATGCAAGAATTAATGAAATAAATAGTGCAAGTTTAGCATCAGATAGCCAAAATGTGGCAATAAGCACATATACACCAGTATATAGTGGAGTATACAATATCAAGAAGATAAATCAAGGATATAGTGTAAGACAACAAGCAGATATAGCCTTAAGTAAGGACGTATACAAAGTTGTACAAGAAATCAATGGAAAATCAGAAACATACAAATATAATAAGAGAGAAGCAGCACAAGAAGGAGAATCTTGTTGGACAGTAGAAGCAAGAAATGATAGCGGATACTATAATGCAGGATATACAAGAGAATTATATAGAGAAGACTGGATATATCAAGCAGAAGACACAGTAATAAAAGATTTAGGAGGAACATTAAAAGATCCAAAAACAGAGTTAGAAGTATTTGTAACATATAGAGTAAGAATACGTAACTTATCAGAATCTTTAGGAGTAAGAGTAACAGAGTTAGTAGATTACTATGATTCAGACTTTACACCAGTACTAGAAAGATCATTTGTAGGAGACAAGAGAGAAAATAAATTACAAGATATAACAATAAGATCAGATGATCACTATATAGCAGAATCACATGTAACACAAAGAAATGCTAATGGAAATGGAAGTATTTACTCAAATACTGCAGAAAACAGCAAAAATGCTCCAAGTGGATTCAAAAAGCTTTATGTAACAGGATTTGAAAACTTATTATTAGATTCTGATGATAATGATAATAAAGACGCATATATATACTTAACATTTAGAGTAAATAAGACAAGATTAAATCAAAATAGTAATAATGGATATGAGTATGTTATATTAGACCAAAATATAATAACAAAAGAAGAATATGCAAGAGGAAAAGACAATGTGGTAGAAATCAATGGTTATAAAACATACTATGGAACACATACAAAATACAGTAGTGAAGAAGACTATGGAAAAGGATCAGTTTCTCCAAATGGAGAATATGGACCAGATAACATAGCGGGTATAGTAGATAGAAATTCTAAACCAGGAAACGTTTTATATGAGGATGAAGTAGGAAAAGGACTTCAATCAAACGGAACAATTGTAGAAAAGAATTTTGAAAACGATACAGATAATTCGCCAAGCATTAAGATAATACTATTAAATGAAACAACAGTAAGAAATATGGACGGAACAGTATGGAAAGATGAGAGAACAGAGGAAGAGGCAAGCTCTAAGACAGGAAATGGTAAAAAAGAAGACTCGGAAATTGGAGTAAACAATGTAATAGTTCAATTAGTAGAGGTTCTTGATAAAAACAGCATTAGAGAAGATCTTAGAGACCAACTTGGAAATGACTGTGAATATGTATGGAAAGAAATGAAATCTGGAGATAGAAGCACACAAGATTCTGTTATAAATGTAAATGTAAACGGAAAACAACTAATAGATAGCTTCAATGTAAGTTCAGATGGACAGTATATGTTTAAAGGATACATACCAGGTAAATACTATGTAAGATTCATATATGGAACTGATGATAAAACAACAGGAGATACAGAAAATTACAAAGTATATAATGGACAAGATTATAAATCAACAATATACCATTCAGTATATGATAATGGAGCAACATTTAATGTAAATAAGCCAGATAACAACACAGCATTCTTATCATTGGAAGATTTAAATAATAATGCTAATAATAGAATAATCTATTCATATGCAAGAGATACAATGGCAACACATACACCAGCAAATTATGCACATGATTTCTTAAGAAGAGGAGATTACTATAAGAGTAAGTATCTAGAAGGAACAAATACACTTGTATATCCAAATGATGCTAAGAACTATAACGGTGGAATACTCGTAGCCGGAACAAGACAATATGTAAATACATATAAAAACGGTAATGCGGAAATGAAGAATGAATTAGCTCAAGAGCTAAGTGATACAACACCAAATACATTTATAGTAGCAAAGACAGCATTAATTAATACAGAACCAGAGTATAACAGAACAGAAAGTGAAACATCGTCAACAGGTTCTGGAAATATAGGAACAAGCAACAATGATAAATCAGGATACTACCATGTTTCGAACTTAAGCTTTGGATTACAAGAAAGACCAAAAGCACAATTAAAAGCAACAAAGCAAGTAAGACATGTAGAAGTAAAATTAAGTAATCAATCAATACTATTTGATGCAAAAGGAAGAGCTACGAATGTTCTATGGATAAACCATAAAGCCCATAATCCAGATGCAGACAATACTTATGAAGAGAATAAAAACTATACAAATAAATTTATGCAAATACCTTCAGTAAGAACATCTAAAGGATTAATTGAATTGACAATGGACGAAGAACAAATGCATGGAGCACAATTGAAGTTAACCTATTTGATAACAATAGCAAACGTTGGTGAAGTAGACTATAGTGATAACAACTTCTATTACACTGGTAAAGAGACTAATAAAGCACAAAATATAGTAAAGACAAGACCAATGCAAATAGTAGATTATGTAGGATATCAAACTGTTGATGATCAAAAGACAACAAGAAACAATTTAAGATATATAGCATCAGATAACGAAGGATGGACAGTAACAACAGCAGAGGAACTACATAAAGATACTTATAAGTTATTAAGTGATTATGCATATGCAGGAAATCAAGAAAATGGAAACAAAGGTGCAAACCAATATACAACAATAGTAACAACAGAATTTAATAACGAGTTAGTGCCAATGCTTGTTGATAAAGAGTACTCATCAAGAGGAAATCGAGCAACAGATATAAAAGGTAAGATAACAGACTTATTTAAGACAGATAATGATATAACCTGTGCATCAGTAGTAGCAAAGACGTTAGTATTAACACAAACATTAACAGCAGATGATGGTGGAGACGACAAGACATACAATAACCTAATGGAAATTGTAAAAGTAAACAATACAGTTGGAAGAAGATTCTCAGACTCAGTAGTCGGAAATCAGAACCCAACAGAAGAACCAAAAGAGGTAGACTCAGATGATTCGCAACAAGTAAGAATAATGCCACCATTTGGACAAAAATACATTTACTACATACTAGGTGGAGCAATAGCAATCATATTAATAGCTGGTATAGCTATAACAATAAGAGTAACAAGAAAGAAGTAATAAAATTATTACTATAGATAAAAATAGAGGTGATTTAACCTCTATTTTTTATGCTTTAGAATTGTTATTTCTAAATATTATAAAAAATAAAAAATAAGAAAAACCAAAAAATGATTTTTTAAAAATATAAAGAAAATGATAAAAAATCGACAAGCAACAATTTTAAAAAACCTTACGAAAGCCTTTAAATTAGCTAAAACATAGAAAAATGCACATAAATAAACTAAATGAGAAAATTAAAACTTTTTAAAAAATGATTTTTTGTACAAATGTAATAAAATTGTAACATTATTGCTAATCAACATAAAAATATAAAACGATAATTGGCTTGTAGCAAGGCTTTTGAAAAATAGACTGACAAAAAATTAAAAAAATCAACAAAATTTGTAAAAAATACCATTTGATACAAGCCTTGATATTAGTGGAAAATAAAGGAGTGATTACATAATAAATATTTCTTTGACATTATAATGGGTATGTTGTAATATCTAATCACGATAACAAAAGAAACTTTATAACTAAAGCAGTATAAAAAAGCTAGCGGGAGTAAAGTTATAATAATAAACAAAATGGGGAGGAATAAACATGAAGGTTATCAAGAGAGATGGAAATATAGTAGAATATAATCCAGAGAAAATAAAAATAGCCATCAAGAAAGCAAATGAGGAGGTATCGAGAAAAGATAAAGCAACAGAAAAAGAAATACAAGAAATAATTGATTATGTAGAAGATTTAAGAAAAACAAGGATATTAGTAGAAGATATTCAAGATATAATTGAAGAAAAATTAATGTCTTTTGGTAAATATGAATTAGCCAAAAAATATATTACATATCGTTATACAAGAGCTTTAGTAAGAAAAGCAAATACAACAGATCAATCTATTAAGGAGTTAATAGAA
>OLHG01001849.1_pt1 | contig 12188 bp, 14 predicted proteins | sample 1605971 | NCBI WGS metagenome assembly OLHG01 (sample SAMN03283289) | human gut metagenome | biome: human-associated habitat; material: feces | host: Homo sapiens | place: Peru | collected 2012 | reverse complement strand
TCCCCTTATACGGTGCAGTAGCCTGACCACAAAAAATTGAATATCTTTCGCATTTCTCAATATCCCATTGCTTTTTATAGAAAGAATCCCTAAGCATCTCATTATTGAAATGGTATTCTACTTCTGGGTTAATCAAACCCGTGACAGCTTTATCCCAATCTGTTCTTCCAATAACATGCTTCACCATTTTTAGTGTCTTGATTTCTGTTTCACCCAGTTTTCTAAAGTGATTCTGCCACCACTGAACATTTCCTTTCATGATATCACGAATAGAACTACCTACAATTACTCGATGAGGCAAATGAGCTGTGTAATGATCTGCAATAGCAGAAACCAATCCTTGAATGGTAATAATCACTTTATCTATCAGTCCCAGTTCCTGACAAATCCTAGTCACCACATAAGAATGAACGTATTCTGTTCCAAAAATATTAATCACATCTGGCTTAAAATTTGAAATAGTATTTTTGATAAAATCAGTATCATTCTCGTCTTTTAAAGAAAAACCGGTATACTCTATTTTATCGACTTTTCCATGAACATCTGAATTATACGGAAACATGATATGGAGTTCATTGCCATCCATTTCAGAAAGTTCATCCGCCAGTTTCACCAGCCATCCGCAAAACGGGGTGTTTTTAGCTCCCATATGCTCTGCTATTTTCGGGATTGCAATATTATTCACCCATAAAATTTTCATTTGTTCTCACTCCTCTTCTGTTTTCTACACTGCAGAAAACCGTTACAGATTAAAATCGAGCATTCTAATCACTTACTTATGATGACCCATACCTTTTTATGGTGTTTAACAAAATTAATGACTTTCAGACGGATCATCTTATACCTATTTCTCACCAGTGCTTTCCATCGCGGTACGCCATTTCTTACTGCAACTTCGATGCCCTCTCTAAAGACACGATCTGCATTTGCATCACTGACTCCTCCAGCTGACATAATTGCTATCACTTTCGGCACATATGCAAACTTCACTCCATTTTTATAGAACCTTGCCAGCAAGTCCTTATCCATTACGCATTTCAGCTGCACATCAAACAAACCATACTTCTCATATGCAGACTTACGCACAAAACAAGTTGGATGCATCAGCACCATTTCGTATTTCAATTTTTCCAATTTCATCTTAGATTTTCGAATATATTTAAGTCCATTCGCTTCATCAATCCACAAACAGTCACCGCATACCACATCAGTTTCAGCTGTAAATGTATCAGAAATGTATGTAAGCGCATTTTCTGCTAACTGATCATCAGAATTAATGATTCCAATGATGCCCCCCGTAGCTCTCAAAATGCCTTTATTAAAAGCATCACTGATACCCTTATCCGGTTCTGATTTGAAATTGACATTAATTCCAACAGCTTCAAACTGCGGAATATACTTTTCAATCAAAGCAATCGTTCCATCTTTAGAACCACCATCCACCAACACATACTCTAATGGACGATAAGACTGTGTAAGAACAGACTGAAATGTTCTCTCTATCGTATTTTCAGAGTTATATGAAATTGTAATAACACTAATCTTTTCTGCGCCCATTTCTGTTCCTCCAAATTTATTTACTTTCTTACTTTAACAACTCTACCTTCTGAACCACAAAAGACACTGTTTTCAGGCACATTTTTTGTTACAACTGTATTTGCTCCAATAATACTATTATCTCCTACCGTAACTCCCGGAAGGATAATGCATCTTGCGCCAATCCAGACATTATTTCCGATTCTAACCGGACGATGTGGTTTTTCTCCCTGCTGATTAATTGGAATTCCAAGTTCTTTATATTCATGCGAGGATGTATAGATAATTACATCCGGTCCCATAGTAACATCGTTACCAATGACTACATCATTATCCATAATACAATTAATGCCTATTTGAGAATTATCCCCTATCCTGATATAAGCACCATCACCAAAATAAGCGTTTCGCTTTATCAGAACATTTTCCCCAATGGTCTCAAATATATGTTTACACAGCGCATAGCGCACCTTATATGCAAAGCGATAACCCGGCATCGGATACTTCGGAAGAAATCTTGCAAAGGCATAATATATAGCCCTTACCCCCCCCCCCGAGAATTTTGGAAGTTTTATTTGCACCCATTATTTCTGCTCCTCTAATATCGTATTATAAACCCCAATCATGGTCTTAACATTTTCGTCCCATGAATACACATTTTCTATTCTCCTTCTTCCGGCTCTACCTTGTGTTTCAATTAATTTATAATCCTGCTGATATCTTCTAATCGCAGATATCAGCTCTTTTTTTATTGAGCCATAGTCCGTCACATTGACCTTCGTTCCAGTATCATCAGTTACCATCTCACTCACACCATGATGGTTCAATGCAATTACTGGTAACCCATGTGACATAGCTTCTAAAACAACATTGCCTGATGTATCTCTTAAACTGGTAAAAACAAATATATCCGCAGCATCGTAATGTTGATTAACCTGCTCGTAAGACAGTGCCCCTAGGAAATGAACCTGTTCATGAATTCCGTACTGCTTGCAAAGCTTCACACACTTTTCTCGATCTTTTCCATTTCCGATAATCTCTAAAGTGAATTCTCTAAAATCAGATTCTCCTAACGCATCAATTAGGAGTTTTAATCCCTTCCGAGGCCAGATTCCTCCAACCCACAGCAGTCTGATGTTCCCTTCTCTTTCCACAAAAGACTTGATTGGATTTCTCTGTGCATTATATGCTGTTTCAAGTAGCCGAATATATTTTCTTGAATCCGGCATCACGCTCTCCGTAGAGGGATCTGCAATTAAAACCGCCCTTGCATTTCTTACTGCACTATGAATGTCTGTTGAGAACTTTAAATATGCTCGATTAATACAATTTCTGAGATTTTCCTTCAAAATATCTGTCTTAGAAAAGTACGCTTCTTTAAGTACTGGAGTATAAAACTGACCGCCACCAATCGGTCCCCAAACAAACGGGACATCCAATTTATATAGCTTCCCTGGTGTGCGGAATTCATTAAATGTAATGTGATGAACAATATCAATGTTCTTTTCTTCTACAATTTTCTTAGCGATTGGAAGAATCTCTCGTTGCCATATTTTATAGTACAAGAAAATCCCATTAGGAAGTTTCTTCATTTTTTTCGCTATTTGCTTGCAATCGTGGTAAAAAAAATGAAGATGTTCTACTGGATTGTCCTTACAAAACGACTCAATTATCTGTTTATTATTTGACCTGGTAATCACATATACTTCACAATATTGAGACAAATGGATAGCCCAATTCCAACCCACTCCAGGCTCAGATCCTTTGTTGGGTTCACAAGCATATGCTGACAATAAAACTCTTATTCTGTCTTCAGACATTTTTTTATTACTCATTACCATTTTCTTCTCCCACGCATAATATCATTGCACTTTTCCACAATTTGAGTCACACACTCATCTGGAGATAATACAGTAGTATCAATAAAATATGCTTTCTTGTTTTCGGAAAAAACCACATTGAATTTTTCTTTCTGCTCATCGATAGCCGCTTCTGATATCTCATGTTTACGACTCTCCAGAACCTTGGTGTCACCTGTCAAAACAAAAATTGCATCAGGCTTTTTGATGAAATGCCCAAAAAATTTCAAAAACGAATCCGAGAGATCTAAGTTGTACCTAACCTTGTCGATGAAATAATCATAATAATAGCGTTCTATCAAAACAAGTGTACTTTTAATTTTTGCCTTAGTAATCATTATGTTGCCAATCAAAAAATCGAAGAAGTAGTAGAAAAACTTAACAACCGATACTGCCTTTCCTGATTTGTGTTTCTTGCCATGAGGATCACTGGCGTCTACAGGAGTACTGCCCGATTTAATTTGCGAAATATCATTCAACACACGTACTCTCGAATGGTAGTGATTGATTCGTCTAAAGGCCGTCTTATAGCGATTTTTCAGCAGTTCCGCAATTGTTGTCTTGCCAGCGCCATCAACTCCGAGCAAAACAATAAACATCCCTGTTGGATGCATAATCCGGTTAATTTTCCTTTTTGTTTCGAATAATGCATAATGTGAATTTGATACTATACCTGATGTTCTTTTAAGCAACTGACGATGTAATTCTTCTAAATTAATCTCATCATACTTTTCCTGTTCGATGAATTTAACCACAGTATTGACATCATCTTCACTCAAAAATCTGAGCAGAGACATCCGTAGTTCATTCTTATCCTCAGAATTCATTCCATTCCATAGCTCAGTTAATTGTGTTCTACTGCCCTCTGAAAAAGACTTTTTCAGAATTTTTTTCAACAGAATATATGCAAACTCAGTCGTATGTTTTGGAACATAAAAATTTTTATGTTGAATTCTTCCATCTAACAACTCTCTCACTGGCAGAACAACTCGCCCATTTCTTTCATAGTGCGTGCAAAAATCCACCTGTAAAAATTCAATATTATTTGAAATTACACAATCTGCCGCATAATTTTCATGTCTCCAATATTGAATAACCCGCCAGTCAGTTCCATCGAGCGTTTGATTCAATAATTTAATTGCGTCCTCTATCTTTTCTACATTAATTGCAGTGTCGATATCAGAATCGAACCGTTCCGGTAAAAGCTGATATGAATGCAATATAACATATTCAACTTTCTGTTTTTCAAACGTTTCAAAAATGTGATTAAACACTTCTCGACTATTCATAACTTTACTCCAATCTCAATGTCTGGTATTCTTTAATAAAAAGTTTTTTATCCAATTTGTACTCCGGAAGAAATTTATGAATTAAGTCCATACTATTATCGAAGGCTTCCGATAACTCCACGCCTTCTAACATAACTTTGGGGACAACACAGTAGTGCATTAGGTCAAACCCCTTGATACGGTATCCACAATGTTCCCAATCAAACACTACATACCCATTGTTCTTTTTCTTTATGTTCCACGGAGCAAAATCTCCATGTGAAAATTCACACTCAACGCCGTCAATTGTTTTCTTATCGCCAGAAACTTCTTGATAAATTTTTATAATATCATCATTAATAACTGGCTCAACTTTTTCTCCGACAAACTCCTTAGTTACCTGGATATTAAACAGCGTTTGCTTGTCAGTATAACTACTGTCTAACAGTTCCGGAACATCAAAAAAACTATACGAATGTGACTCTTTAAGAAAATCTATTTCAGCCTTCATTTCCTTATCCGTGGCAGAATTTCCAACTTTGACAAAATCAGAAAGTGCTTCGCCATGCCGATAGCACTGCAAAACGACCTTTTGCTTTTCATCATAGGTTCCAACAATCATATTCCAAGCATCGGCAACCAGTTTATCAATCGTTGTTTGCACCGATAAAGCCAACTCAACACGGACAAAATATCCCATTCCAACAGTTTTCAGCACAGAAAAAGGAATAACTCTCATGAGTTTCATCAGCAAATCAAGTCTTCCCGAATACGCTGCAATATTCTTTGACAGTCGTTTCTTGCTTCCTCTGTCTAAGGCAATCAGATATCTGATATGCCCACCGTTGCATAGTGCAAAATGCGATGCCTTTGCTTTATTTGTTTTTTCAATATTCATCACTTGCTGCATAATACCTGATTCGCTCATGCTAATCTCCCATGTCTTTTATATGTTATTTTTTAACTGCCGTTTTATATATGGCTTCAAGTGTTTGATAGTTTTGCTCTTCGCTGTATTTTTCTACATAAGTAGCTTTTGTGGTACTGCAAATTTTGCTTTCGTAATTTGGAATTCGCCTAACAGCGTCAACCAGAGAATAGCAAGAATTGTATTCAAATTTTGCACCTGTGGTTCCTTCTTCAATTACACTTCCAGTGTTTCCGATATTTGAACCTATCACAGGCGTTCCCACGCTATATGCCTCTACAATGGTCATCGGGAATCCTTCATACCACTGAGTCGGTAATATCAGTGCTTTGGAATTTGCAATTAATTTTTTAGCTTCAGTATTAGGAACAAATCCTCTAATCTCGATGTTACGAAGTTTATTCTTTACAATAAAGTCTTTACACCAATCTTCCATCGGACCAGTTCCGCACACTATCAATGCCGGGGCACTATCTCCCATTTGCTTCCACGCTTCAAAAAGAATATCTATTCCTTTTAATTTGTCGAGTCTTCCCGCAAAAATATACTGGTTTGGTCTATTCTCATAGGGAATTGTCGTTAACTCATTAACAACAAAATTCGGTTTGATATAAATCTGTTCCGGCTTTATTTGCTTCAGTGACAAGAGCTTTTCCTTGTTAAACTCTGTCAAGCAGATATAGTTTAGTTTTCCATAGATACCTGTCATTCTATGAATCCAAGTGTTCACCACGCATACCAGTGTCTGTACTTTACTTTCTCTATAACAGCTATGTTTCACGGCACAATTAAGCCCGTGTTCCACGCAGTCCTCACAAATATGCCCGTCTCTGTAGCAAGTAGCTCCTGGGCAAAGTAAGCGAAAATTATGTACTGTCTGTACAACCGGTACTTTGCAAGATAATGCAGCATAATATACCGCTGGACTAACGAGATTCAGGGTGTTATGAACATGGACAATGTCGATGTTCTGTTCATTGATAACTTTCTTAATCTCTTTATATGTTCTGGGATTAAATATCGTTGTAAATGGAAGCAACAGCTTTCTTACCTTTGAAAACTCTTTCAGTTCGCTGTTGTTCCGTGAATATTGGACTACCTCGTGACCGTGGTCTTCCAGCAGTTTTTTCTCGTTTGCAACTACTGTATCCTCGCCGCCGGGAATCTGGTAGTAGTTATGGACTTGTAATATTTTCAATTTTTTCTCCATTACTACTTACTTTCCTCTCACCATAGCATTCCAAATAAACTTCGTGTTCGTCACCAAATATCTCTTGAACAGTCTCTTCGGATCCTGCATCAGTCTATAAACCCACTCAAGATTGCATTTCTGCATCCACTCTGGGGCTCTCTTAATATTTCCAGCAAAATAGTCAAAGCCAGCTCCAACACCGACCATAAAACCTTCCACCACACCCTGGTGGGCAGCCATCCATTTCTCCTGTTTCGGTGCGCCAAGACCGACCCAGACAAAATCAGGTTTGGTCTCATTGATACGCTTAATAACAGTCGCATCTTCTTCCGGGGTTGTCGGTCTGAATGGCGGGCTGTACATTCCGGCAATCTGAATGCCCGAATAGTTTTCATTCAGTGCTTTATATAACTTTTCAAGGGTTTCCTCTGTGGAACCGTAAAAATAATGCCGATATCCCTTTACAGCAGAAATCTTCAAAATTTCTCCCATATAACTCGGACCCGTAATTCTACTCATTCCCTCATATCCACGCTTCCGGCCAACTGTGGACAGTGGACCACCATCCGGGATAGCCATAATACCGCCATTCTGAATAGCACAATAATCCGGGTCATCATAAGAAGTCACTGTGGTATGTACGTTTGAAACACACATATAATCGCCAGACAAATCCTTAATATTCTTATCCGTAAAATCCAGTAACCAATCCATATTGATTGCTGCAATATTTACGCCCAGGATGTTACAAACTGGGATTTCATTCTTATTCACCTTATGCTGATATTCACAATTCATTTGTTTCCATCCTTACCAACATTTTTTCTAAAATCTTTCTATATCAAATCTTCCAGCATAAACCAGAAGCCTTTTTTCTTCTAAAATCTCCAATTAAACCTCATAGGACAGACCTACCCACTTGTTTCTTTTTTATTCTCAACAATAAAGCGATTTGGATACAGACCACAGCAAAATACCTCTGCCATCTCTCCATACCCGTTCACTCTAAAACCCTTGATTCTCCCCCATTTTCAACCATAACTGCCTTTATCACTATCATCACCCCTCTATCCAAAATGCAAAAAATCATGATTTTCTCGCCCCGTCTGACTGACTCATTTCGTGTTAAAATGATGTTATCAGACTTCACTATATGTCTATCCAAAACGCTGATTTTTGCCTTGGTTTGGTGGTTTTTCATGTATATGGACATGATTTTTCCTATCATTTTAAGACACTAATTTTGCAGGGCAGACATTAGATGGACAAGACACACCTTTAATACCTTTTGTGTTTACACACCAGTGAACATCGCCAGCATTCAAGCTATAGATGAGATCAGCCTTATCCTGATATGGAATAAATTTCACATTGTCCATGTGATGCTTCTTCACATAAAGCACTAGCTTGTCCAGCACTGAACCAGCACCAACAAAAGCAAATACAACCTCTCGACCAACTGTAATAATCAAGTCACTCCTCTTGCAACTGAACTTGTCAAACCACATCATGGCATCGGTGATAAATTTGCTCTTGGTACAACCAACCGCCAGCACCTGTTCCGGGTTAAAGTCCTAAATGTTGTAGATGAACTTAGCATGTTTTACCCACTTGACCAGACACCCAACAGGCCGCCAAGGATCGGCGGCTGAGAAATGGAAAACACATAGTCCATCTTACCTACCTTAAAGGTCGCACCCATTGCTCCAAAGAAGTAGGAGACAATGTTCTTCACACGACTCTTCTTATTAGTCTTGCTGAACTCCGGCACCTGGATTCTCAGCACCTTCACGCCGTTGATTTCTTCTTCGTAATACTTCTGTGTCTTATACTTGTCTTCAATAATTCCTAAGTAACTCGGCACCACACAGATAACTGTGATGTTAAACTTATCCAGTATCCCCTCCGCCAGTTCACGGAGAATCTGCCATGTTGACGCAGTGTCTGGAATATAGTAATGAGCATAAATTAAGAGATTCTTCTTATTTGGCATTTTGTTATATTCTTCTTACTTTTCCAATCACCATTAAATTTTTATACCTTCCTCACAACTTCCAGCCCCACCGTAACCTTCATCTTCCTTCCCAGAAACTCCAGTTCTAGCACGGCTGTCCGTTTATGCCGGTCAATCTTCATGACCTTCCCCTGATAATCTTTCAGAGGTCCGTCTGTAACAACCAGCTCAGATCCAACCAGATATCCTTCGGACATCTTCAGAATCCTCTCATCACCCGTGTATCTCTGAAGGAATTCTACTTCCTCCTGATACAGCGGAATTGCTCCATCATCATCACCAAGTGTTTTTGCAAACTCCGGAATTCTTTTCAGAAGTTTCTGAAGTTCCTGCGGATGGTCACTGACAAAGAAGAGGTATCCAGGCAATAAATGAGCCAGCTGTTTTGTTGGCTGGCCTTTTACTTTTCTATATTTTTCATACGTTGGGATAAAGCATTCCTCGTATGCATCCGGATGATAATGACGGAATGTCTTACATAACTCCAGAACTCTGTCTTCCTGTCCACTTCGTACCCAAACTGCATACCACATAACTTTATTCACTCAACTTTCCCTGATTTTAAGTGCGCTTCGCCATATCACAGGGAATTCAATGAATGTATTATTTCTTTCTCTGTGACTCTCTTCTTTCTCTATGACCATATACACTGGAAACGCGGCGACGCGACGATTTCTTCCTGTATAATCCTGCCTGCCGCTCATCTGATTCCGATAAACTGCAGGGAATCATTTCTGTCCATCTCAACTAGTCTTAATTTCCTGACATCCTGCTTCTACCTGTAATTCTCCGTTCACTTTCCGAACATTGAATACAAGCGGATGTTCTTTTCCCCACTGGGGGTCTTCCTGATCTTTCTGATTCCACTCTTTCCATATATTAATGAAACTGTTATGGATCAGATTTTCTGCTTCCAGACGCGCCTGAACTGCTTCGTCATAATCTTCAAAGAGTCCGACATAATACCGCTTCCCTTTGAATCCGATATCCACACGGTAACGGTTGCTGTTCTTCAGATAAAAGACACCTCGGAAACCACTTTCGTTGTCTCTTCGTTTCTTTCTCTTCTCCAGAACTTCCACACAGGTTCCATCAACAAGATGTCTTCTCTGTGCAATCTGCTTCTGGTTCTTGTCTTTCAGGCATCCGCAGCTCCTGTTATTGCCATCCATCAATGCACCAGCAGATACATCAATCTCATTGCCGCATTCACAGACACAATGCCAGTACACAGAGCCTCTATGGTCTCTGCGTTCTGTCGGATACATGGCAGTAAGCAGTCCAAACTTCTGTCCGCTTAGATCTCTGGGTCTTCTTCCCATACTCATTCCTGTCCTTATTCTGCTTTTGAATTTCGTAGAGTATACAACTCTACGAATTCCTTTATAGTTAATTTACGGTTTAAAAAGACTTTAATCATTGATTATCTTACTCTCATTATACGTTCAAGTCAAGGAAGAAATGTCGAAATTTGTGTATTCTTATCAATAATACGCAAAATTTCCATCTTTTTCATTACACAGCACTGCTTATTTTTTGTGATTATCGACTTATTTACCGTCAAAAAAATGGTCAAAATGGAGGAGAAAAACATGCCACGAAAAGGAGAAAATATTTACAAAAGGAAGGACGGTCGCTGGGAAGCCAGATACATTTATTCATTCAAAGAAGATGGTAGTCCCAGATACCGTTCTATCTATGCAGCAGATTATTTAACTGTTAAGAAAAAGCAAAATGATGCAAAAAGAAAAATGGATCCACGTCTTTTTCAAAGTGTCCGTATGAAGAAGAACATTTCCTTTTATGGACTGCTTTGGTTGGAACGGCTGAAGCCTTCCAGCAAGGAATCTACTTATGTAAGATACCATTATCTTTTCAGCCACTATATCAGTCCTATGATTGGTGATCGCCTTGTCTATACGTTCAGTAATAAAGATTGTGAAGTATTTCTGAACAAGTTGTTGCTTTCAGGAAAAAGTGATGGTTCCGGATTGGCTCCGAAAACAGTTACCGATATCCGTTCTGTTGTCAAATTGATTTTAAAAACTGCTGAAAAGGAAGGGGAACTGTCTCTTTGTAATCCGGAACTTTGTCCTGTTAAGCCTGTCAGAAAACCGCTTCGGATTCTCTCTTTAGAGGAACAGCAAGCCTTGCAGGACTACTTATTAGGGAATCTGACACATAAAAACATCGGAACACTGATTGCACTATATACAGGAGTACGTCTTGGGGAACTTTGTGCAATGCAGTGGAAAGATATTCATTTTCAGGAACAATATCTGGAGATATCTAAGACTTTACACAGAGTTAAGGATCACACAGATGATTCGGAACATAATACAAAGATTATTATCACTCCACCTAAAACAGAAAGCTCCATCCGTAACATTCCGATTCCAGATTTCCTGTTTGAGATCTTGCAGCAATACGTCCAATCTCACAAGATAGATCCCGAAGCATATATCCTCACCGGAAAGAAGATGAGTTTTCGTGAGCCGCGGTCGATTGAATATTATTTCGAAAAAACTTTGAAAAAATGTCAGATCGAACCACTTCATTTTCATTGTCTGCGACATACTTTTGCAACACGTTGCGTAGAACTTGGGTTCGATATGAAGACATTAAGTGAGATTTTAGGACACTCCAATATTAACACAACTCTAAACCGATATGTGCATCCTTCTATGGAGCAGAAACAGCAAAACATGGATAAGCTAAACGCTGTATTTACCGTCAAATAATTGGTCATATCTTTTAAAAATCCCATAAATTCAACTTGATTTCATTTTTTTCGTAGAGTTGTATACTCTACGAAATTTTTTTCTAATATAGCATTTTTTGAAGCAGATGAAAATCTGCTTATTTGTCGTGGAAAATATAATATCATTCATTTATAATTGAACATCCAACTGCATTTAGAACATACAACAAAGGAGATACTTATACATGAATATACTTATTACCATTACTGAAAAATACCTTGAATACTGTAAATCACAGAAAAGACTAGACTATAAGACAATTAAAGCATATCGAATTGATTTAAAACAGTTTACATCCTTTTGCAACAATACAGATATACATACTTTATCTACAGCCGATATTGAAAACTTCATCGGATATTTACATCAAAATTTCAAACCCAAAACAGTAAAAAGGAAATTAGCCTCGTTGAAAGCCTTTTTTCACTATTTAGAATACAAAAGTATTATAGAGATAAACCCTTTCAATAGAATTAAAACTAAATTTAGAGAACCATTGCTTCTCCCTAAGACAATTCCTTTACATACGATTGAAAATCTATTGTCAACCGTGTATAAAGAATACTCCCTTTCCTGAATAATCCGGGCTCCGTGTCCCTGCTGTCCGGACTCAGGAAACCGTAAATCCG
>OLHG01001843.1_pt1 | contig 12221 bp, 6 predicted proteins | sample 1605971 | NCBI WGS metagenome assembly OLHG01 (sample SAMN03283289) | human gut metagenome | biome: human-associated habitat; material: feces | host: Homo sapiens | place: Peru | collected 2012 | reverse complement strand
TGATAAGAACTATTGTATTCATACCAGATAACAGTATTTTTATTACCTATATCATGATTCTCACCGCCGTCAAACTTTGTACCTTTATTCTGATAATAAAGATACATGGAATCTGCATTATAATCTATCTGTGCCGCATATACATCATACTTTTCCGTATAACCGTTATGTGAAGTATTCGCGGTAGTATAAGTTTCTTCCCCTAATTTTTTGTTAATAACACCTGCACCGCCAAATATACCGTTGTTGTTCCAATACCAAATACCATACTGACTTGGATCATACGACTTATTAGAAACAAAACCAACATACACATTCTTCTTATTCACATTACTCGGTGTCTTGGTAACATATGATGTTGTTTGTGAATCGGAGGTAACTCTCTTGTAGGTTCTGAGGGGGCTGTTCACACCGACAGAAAGTTTGTTAGTTTCCGAATTATTAAGGAACAAAGAAATTGACTGCGGTGCAGTTCCCGTGTTTTTTACCTCTGTACAGAAATATTTTGTTTCATGGGCGGGAACAGTCAAACCACTAAAATTAAACGGAACAGTATCATACACACTGCCGTCATCTTTTATAGCAGCATAAGTAACGGCAGTAATATCTTTTCCGTTGGTCACATTGTAATCTCCGCTCCAAGAGAGGGATTCACCCTTTTGCACTTCAGGACGATTAAACCACGAAAAAGTCGTAGTTGTTCCACACAACAAACACAGTACAAGTCCGAGTACAATAACAAGTGTAAATTTAGATTTCTTCATGGTTTCACCTCCAAATTAAACTTACGAAAGGCATTCAAGTAAATATACATAGCAATTATTAACGCCTCAGTATAATGTGTTATAAATCACGGCTTTAAGGTATAGTAAAATATCTATCTACTTTATAATTACCATTTTCATTCTTAAAGCTACAACCGTTCGCATTATTACTATCAAACAAGCTTAAATCTATATCCTCCGACTGTGAGTTTTGACCGTTATTGTTGAAAACCACTTTGTCTACTTTTGAAGTATCAATTTTAATATAATAAACATCATGATTGTTTCTTGGTTGTGTACACTTTGTCAACTTATTACCTGGCCATGCATTATACCCATCTACATCACCACTTCCATTAAAGCAATACAATCTAACTTCATTCCAATTAAAAGTATTTTCAAAATAGAATGTCTTGAAAGATGAGGATGAAGAAAATGTTGCACTTACAGTTATGTCTGAACCATCGACAAGATAGGTTGAAGGATTACCTTCAAGTGTTTTAGGTTCACCTGACGGTGTAGGAGTTACAATAAAGTTACAATAATTACCGCTTGGAATATTAGCATTAAGAGTAAGACTTGTACCGTCATAAACCTCAAGTGAACGACCCTCTGCTATCGTGTCAGAACCTGCGGTAACAGTAATATCAGCATTCTCTACATTTGAAACAGAAACTGTATGCTTAATATCACTGCTTGGCTTCCAGACGCCATTCTTGTAATATTTTTCGCCTTGCTGTAAAGATAAATCGCCGGTTTTATTGCTGCTATCATTGCCATTTGAAAAAATAACACGATTCCAATTCTCAGATGAAGAATATGAGTATTCCCACACTTTTCCGCCTAAATGCGTCATAGGCTTTCCTGGAAATCCACCATTATTATTATCTTTATCATGTTCCCACATATACGCATGGATATTCGTCCAATTATCATTATAGTTATAAAAGTAGATTGTAGTTAAATCGCTCTCAAACTTAGCATACAGAGTGATTGGCTTGTTAACATTATTTAAGGTTATAGGTAAAACATTGTTGTTTCCACTGAAATACGGTTTATTACAAGCCTCGTCCGTATACCAACCGGCAAACTTATAATCGTTATTGGCAATTGCCTCAACTTTTACATTGTCGCCTTCCATAACGGTATCTTTCGAATATTTACCGGATTCTCCGTTACCAACCTTTACAGTACCGCCGGTAACAACATTTTCATTATTATACATAGCCCTGGCATCTACCGTATACAAAGCCTTAAATCTTGCATACAGTTTATATGTCTTTACATCAGAATATTGTATCTTCATTTTTGTAGAATAGACGCCGTTATCCTTATCAAAGGCACAGTTTTCAACAGCTACCTTCGGATCTGGTGCATCTTTAGTCTCATACCAACCGATAAAAGCATAGCCGCTTTCAGGCTTAGCATAAAAAGTTACTTCTCCGTTACGATTTACCGTTGTTGTTACATTCGACTTGTAATTAATATTGTCAAAAGACACATTACCGGCGTTATCAATGGGAGGAACATCGTTACCATGCTGCGCGTATGCTTCTACAGTATAAGTATCAACTTTGAATTTCGCATACAACTTCTTGGAATCCTCAACATTAGCCAATTCATATTTATCGCTCGAATTCACCGAATTATTACAGGCTTCATCTGTGTACCAGCCGTCAAAAACATATCCGTCTTTAGCTTTTGCGTAATATGTAACTGTGCTGCCCTTAACAGCATTGAGTGTAATGTGTGTTTCATCTGTGTATTCTTCATCAGTCGGGGTTTGATTGCCGCACACAATCGTAACTCTGCCGCCATTTGTGCTTTCAGAAAGGTTTGTACCGTCATATGTTCTGACATAAGCCTCAAATGTCAACGACTCAACATAATCGGCTGTAAAGTTATAGTTACCTGAAACTTCCGGGGTAAAATAACCGTCGCTGTCAATGCCGTCTGCCACGGCACTTGTATCGCTGTTTACCCAGTTTTTCAATACGAAACCTTTATTAGGATTTGCTTTTAGCTGAACCTTTGTACCGGGGGTTACAGAAATTGTTTTACTTGACAATACATCATAACTAACTTTAGGATTTCCTAAGGCAGCTCCTGCACCGTTAGTGCCTGCAGTAACAGTAATAGTAGCAGGTGGATCCCAATAACCTGTTTTAGCAGAAGTAACAACAAAAAGCGTTGAATCGCCTCTGTTAGGAGCAGGAATTTCATATGTATTACCGTTATTTGTAAAAGAAAAAGTCATGTTGCCTGCCTTTTCCTTTGCAATATAACCAACCCATTTTTTATTGTCAGCAGTAAATGGCATTCTAACTTTACTGTCAGCGTCATTTTCATCCGGAACCATATATACACTTGAAACATTGCCTGTATTAGGGAGTACATCGGCGGTTTTGCTTGAAACACTGATTTCAATCACTTCGCCCCATGTACCGTATCCGGCATTACTGCTATTATGATTGCCATAGGCGGTGTAGTACATACTGTCGCCTGAATTGAGCGACTTCATATCAGTAGTCCAAGTAACATCTCCCGAAGTGAACTTAACTACTGTATTGTCAGCGGCGGGTGTATAATCACAGGAATATGTATGCGACTTCGCATTATACTTCATCGTTACAGAAGTTCCGTTACCCTGCTGAAATGTTACATCCTTTGTCCAATTTTTTACAGTATCATTTACAGTACGGTCAACAAAATACACTTTATTGCCTTTTTTATTCTGAGTTACAATATTAACATCAGATATTGAAACAGTTTTACCGGCATACGCGGTAACTGCCTTATCATCCTGAAGCCACACTTTAATATTTATTGTTTTACTGCTTCCTCTATCAACCCGAAACAACTCCGTTGGTTCAGATTCAGAACTAACAACAAAATCGCTAAAAGCATGAACCTCCTCACGAGCTTCAGAGCCATCTGTTTTGTTAACAACATTTCCGTCACCGGCATTAGAACCGCATACAACTGTATTTTGAGTATCGGTATCTGTAATTGCCATTCTTACAAGATTTCCTGAAACATTTTCACCATCTATAGTTATCTTAGGAACTTGATCAAGATAAAATTCTGCATGATTCGCTTTAAAGGTTTCATCAACCTTTACATTAAATGAAAAGTCAATATAATTAACATTCTTATCATTTACATCCGCACATCTGTAAGAGTCAACACCAAATTCAGAAGCACCTGAATTCTTTATCGGGAAAAATATATTTTCACCGTCAGCACTTGAAGCCGAAGCAAGATGCACCCCACCCGCAGCACGGAAATAATTCTTCAAGTTAATGATTTTGTTTGAATAACCGTCACCACTGCCAATATCGGCATTAGTATAAACATAGTTGTCAATTTTTGCGCCCTCAGCTTTAATTGTGATTGTTGAAATAGTTTCAACCCAAGCCGAAACGGACACAACCGATATGGCAAGTACTTCAACAAGTGCCACCATAGTGAGTATAAAACCTTTTCTTGTTTTTTTATTCTTGCCAAATGCAAGTCTGTTTTTCAAATACTCCCTTAAAAGGGCAAGTCTTTCTCTCATCGTGACACCTCCTTAATATGTTTATTACCATCAATCTGCTTTCATGATTCTGCCTAATCCATCATTTACCAATTTATAGGATATAGTATATTCGTTAGGACCCGCACTCTCAGTAAATTCATGCTGAATGTTTTCAGGCACAACATACTTCCTTATTATTGGATCTTCTTTTTTAGAATCATACAAATCAAATCTTACAAGTCGAGAACCGCTTTTGACGCTTGTCTGTGTCAGCACGCACCTATCTCCGCCACTCTCCGGTATCATTTTATAAGCGGTTTCTGTACCGTTTGATTCAAATACAGCTTTTAGCTCCAAAAAACCCTTACTAAGCAGATTTCTCAGACCTCCGTAGCCTTCATATGAATTATAAGCATCTAACCATACATTGCTATCAATGTTAATATACGCTTTCGCGTAGGTTTCTCCGGTTGTCGGCTGTTGTTCGGTTGTAGTCGGTTCAACACTGCCGCCTGAACTGTTGCGATACTTTGTACCCCAATATCCGATACACGGGGCAACATTTTCAGCAACATTAGGGGTACTTTCGTAGCCGTTACCGTGTACAGCATAATAGGTATTTTCTATCGTTCCGTTTTCAGTTCCGTCTTCTGTACGATATGTCTGAAGACCTTTTTTATTTATTTCAAGTGACCAAGCTTGTGCTTTTTTACCAGCATCAGTTGTATTATTTGCTTCAATCCATTTATTTACATCAGCTGTTGTATGCCAAACATTATATATTCTGCCTACCTTGACCTCATTTATTCCGTCAAGCTTAATATTCTCTTTTACTTTACTATATCGCATAAAAGATATGTTTGTTTTTTTATTCTTTGGCAGATAAGCTATCCATTCAATAGGTTTAATTCCATCACTCTTTAACGCACTCATTACTACTGACTTTGGATTTTGAAAGTTTTCGTCATAATAGGTCATAACAAGGAAACATCCGTCATTGCCAACCCACTTTGTTGGGCCGCCACTATCACCTTCTGTATTGTCTACAAAAGTAACATATTCCATATCTGTCCAGTTACTTTCAAGCTCAACTGTAATTGACACATCCTGATCCACATAAGCGTCACAGTTCTCTCCAGTTGCCTCAAGCCATGCAACCATGGTTATGTTTTGGGATTTAAGACCGTCAAGAGTAAAAAGGGGAGCACCTGTACCGAAATAGTAGTCGGAAAATGACCTGCCCTTTGCTTTAGCGGTTGTTGCCGAGCCAAGCGAATTAACAGAACTTACTGCCTGACATTCGTCAGCATAGCTGTCAATAATTGCAGTGGGATCAATAACGGTCGAAGCCTCAGCACTGTTTCTGATGAATGCAATCCTTATTGGACAAGGATTCTGATATGCCAGATATGACGATGGCCTATTGTTGCCGTCAACAGTAATATGTGTTGCACCGTCATAAACTTCATCTTCATTTGTATTCCTATTATGTACCTGAACTTTGTAACTTTTTACATATACTTCAACCTGACCGCCTGTTTGACCGGTAAGGGTAAAATCGCTGTATATGTATCCGTTATTTTTATCTCCTACTGTGCCTTCACGAAATTTCATTTCGCTTGTGTCAATGCTTTGACCTTTATCGCCGTATCCGCGATCTACAGGGAAAAACATATTACGACCGTCAACACTTGATGCTTCTTTCAGCTTTGCCTGTTTTACGGTGATTGTATTTCTTATTTCTTCACCCTTATTAACTCTCATTCCGGCAGCAGATTCAAGAGTAAAGGTATCTGAATCAATAGTTGCCGTATCTCTTATTGTGAACCATGAAAAGGTAGATACTGCGAAAATACTTAAAACAAGAAAAAGAGCAACATATGAAGTCGTGACCTTTTTTGTGTTATTCAGTCTTGAGTCAACTAAACCGTTGAGAAAGTTACAAAACTTATCTTTCAACTTCATCAAAAATTCCCCTTTCCTACCTTAAAATCAATTTTCTTTTGTCAATACAAGATTAACCTTAAATTTTCCGTTTACAAGGGCAAGTCTTGCCTCTGCGTCTTCGCCCTCAATCCACATATTACAGGTTACCATAGCACTGTAGAATTGATTATTTTCTTGACCTGTTACTGAGGGCTTTTCAAGTCGTGCAATTTTTTGGTTTGTACCAAGCTCATAGGTAAATTTTCCGCCGACAAAACCATTATTATTCACAACAAACGCCTTATCGTCAGTAGTACTGCTGACTGTTTGCTTTTCTTTTTGCGTGTCATAGTATACATGACTGTACGATTCTCCGCTTGTCTTATTGTCTGACAAAATGTACTCGTCATTCGTCTGCTCCAACAAGATATTCGGAGCCGGCAACCACAGGAGCTTTTTTGCAGGAGGATCATGTTTATAGTCAACAACCGAGAATCTCACCGCACCAACTACGGAATCTCTTGAAAAATTACCGTACTTGCTTTTATTTTTAATGCCCGTACCGTCTGAAGTTGTGAGTTGAGGAGCATCCGGTTTTATTGTTGATTTTTCGCCTATTGATATATTATACTGCGATTTTGCACGGATGTAAAGGTCAAATGACAAATAATGCTGATTTGCATCAGCTGGACTCCAAACTGCATTTGGATTAACCTGGGCTTGACCGCCTGTTTGATACAAAGCCGGTTTTATAAAATCTATGCCGTCACTGGTTATTTCGGTCAACTGAAGTTCCTTAAGAAATGGGTAATTTTCTTTATCAAGCGTAATTTTACCCACTTTATATTCACTATCGACAGGAGCTTTGTCATCGTGCTTAACAACAGCAATTTCAATACCGTCAGGTGCCTGACACTCAATGTTGATGCCATCGGCTTCGGCTGACTGCTTATCCGTAAACCACGCCTGAATGCCGCAAAAGCCGGCAAGTGCAACAGTGAACAGAACTATTAAATTTTTAACAATCATTCTGCCCGTTTTTCTGTTGGGCGCAGTAGAGTTTTTCATTTTTGCCCCTTATTCTTTACCAAAGTAAACTGAAACAAATCCGTTTGCTTTCAGAGTTTTGTTATGGAAAACAGTTGTTTTTCTTTTGGTTGCATCTCTTACAATGTTTTCAAAATTCATCACAAACGGTCTGTCAACACCGGAGAATGTAATTACAATCGGCAGATTGCTCATACCTTTCAGCATTGAACACAAATCGTTAAATGCAACAGTAAGATCTGCCTGCTTTTTATAAACATTATATACGCTTGCGCCGCTCTGTGAAAAGCCTGCAAGCACAACACCCTTTTTACTTCTGCATATGCAAAGAGATCTTACACTTTTCTGTGCGTTTATAAGCTCGTCTGCAACAGTAGCTTTGCCGAACTTAACAAGCTCATCGGCATATTTTGAAACAACTGCAACACTGCCGAAGCCGTAGTCACGAACGAACAAATCACCTGTATCCTTGACAGATTTAATTTCATCCTTAACAAGGCTGATTTTTTCGCTTGCTTTCTTTTCGGCTTTGCGAATTTCAGCCTGAGCCTCTTTTTTAACCTCGGCAACCTTGGCTTTCATACGCTTTTCACAAGCTTTTTCTGCAAGCTCAACCTTTTTGTCAACCGACTTATAAGCCTTTTTAAGCTCAGAAGCGTGAGCGGCATTGCTTGCGGCTGATGATTTAAGGTTGGCTTCCTTAATTTCAACAAGTTCCTTCTTGTGAGTTTCTTCTTTATCTGCAAGCTCTTTAAGATGCTTTTGCTCGGTTTCATTTGCCCTTGCGGCAAAATCCGCATTAAGCTTGGCAACATAATCATTATGTTCTGCCTCAGCATCAGCAATCTTATGATTGAGCGATTCAACCTCTGCCGAATGAGCGTCGTTCATCTTCTGCTTTTCATTAGCAAAATCGGCATTCATTTTATTGACTGTGTCCCTGTGCTGAACACGCTCATTCTGAAGTGTTTCCGTAAGATTTTCATTTTTCTCGGTTAGGTCGGTAATCCTGCGGTTATCCTCTTCAATCTGCGCATGGCACTTTTCAAGGCTCTGTGTAAGAGCGGCAATCTTAGCAAGCTGCTCGGCAACCTGAGTTTCAAGCTCTGCAATATGAGCCTTCTGCTCGGCGATAACAGTTTCCTGCTCTTTCACCTTTGTCTGCAAACGAGCATTCTCCTGCACAAGCACGAGAATTCTGTCATTTAATTCTACTATTTTTTTATTGAGATTGTCAATAGTTTCATTGAGTTCTTCAATTTTTGTATTTAACTCTTCAATCTTGTCTTTTAACTGCTGATTTTCTTCCTCAAGCTCGGCAATTCTCTTTTCTGCCTCCATCAACTTAAGCTGAGTCTGCTGGAGCTCTTTCTTAACCTCTTCAAGTTGGTCTTCAAGAGCAGAAACCCTGCCCCTAAGAGTGAGAATCTGCTGTTCTTTCTGATCAATTATAACCTTTAAATTCTTGATTTCATTCGTGAGGTCAAGAATTTTCTTTTCGCGTTCACGGATTTCACGAAGGCGGATTTCCATCTCCTCTTTACGAACAGCATCAAGCTGTGCCTTCATAACCGCCTCGCGGGTCTTCTGCGGCTTTGATTCTTCCTCGGCAATTCGTGCATTTTCAGCGTCGTACTGTTCCTTAAGAATTGAACGAAGTGCCGGGTTTGTAGCAATAGACATCATAAAATGCTGGAATCCCATCGCAAAGTAAACATCCTGCTGAACAGTATCTGTCATTTTGCCGTTGTATTCCTCGCTTACAACCTCAAAGCCTTTACGCTTGTAGCTGTCGAGAAAGTTCCACAGCTCAACCACTCTTTTAAAGTTGGGGTTCTTTTTGAGAAGGTTGGTCTGCATGAGCGGCGGACGAACCTCAGGCTCTTTTGAGATTTCCTTAATCAACTGAGTGTTTAAAAACTCATTAAGGGTTGTTCTGATTCTTCTGATTCGGTCAAAGTCCGAAAGCTGAGAAACATCAAGAACATCAAGGTCATCTGCAAGAGTTTCGTGAGATTCATTTATATAGTTAAGATTAAAATCTACTTTTTTCTCATTAAAATCAATGTGGCGAACCATAGAAATTTTATTATAGCTGTCGTTCGGCACATCTTTCATTTTTGAATATTTATCGTCAACAAAATGAAGCGCTTTGCGAATCAGCGTCATAAGCACACGGTTTTCATAAATAGCAAAGCTTTCTTCACGCTCAATTGTGAGGATTTTGTTAGGCGTTACCATATCACCCTCAACCTTGGCGATAAAGTTAGTGTGCTGCGAAAGGTGCTTAACAGACTCGGGGCCAATCTTTTTTGCAAGCTCAACTCTAACAACATTGTCAACCTGCTTAATAAAACGGCGCTGCTCGTCTATTGCTTTCTGAATGTACGGAAGTGTTTCCTCAATGGCAACAACCCATTCCATATCAATTACCTTTTCGTTGGTCTTACCGTCGAGCTTATCCTCGCCCTTATCGCCGTCCTTAAGGCCTTCTGTTATGTAATTGTAAGTAAAATCATTTTTCAGAATGTCCTGCATATACATATATGCTCTGAAATATTTACCAAAATCAGCCATTGATTTTTCTCCAATCAGATAGTTTTACCACTAAAGGAACGAAGTCCTTTCACCAAGCAAAGGGCGAACAGAGTTCGCCCTGAATTGCTAAAATTATACAAGCTTCTTGAGCATACGGAGATAATCCTTGCTCTCAGTCATATTTTCTTCGCCGAAAAGCTCGTCAATATACGCACAAAGGCCATCTATTTCATCACGAATGTATGAAAGATTGAGTGACTCAAATTTTCTAAATACCTTGCGGGCAAGAACATAGTCAAGACCGTCAAGCTCTGTACCGCCTGTTCCGACATAAGCAGGAACAAAGTCACGAAGCTGTTTTACAATACGGTTACCAAAAGCTATGCGGAAATGCTCAATAACATAATCATCCAGAAGGGCAATCTTTTTGAGGTTCTCTTCCGAAACAACATTCTTTGCTTTAGCGGCATTAAGAATATCTTCAAAGTGTTTGTATGAAATGTATACAGAGTCTGTGAGAGGTGCGTCAAAAGGAACACCCTTTGTGTCGATGTTAATCGGCATAGCACGGTCATAAACCTTATCTGTGATAGCAAATGTCGAGTCATCGTTATTCGCAGTACCGATGTACCACATATTCGGCGGAATTTTGAGCTGACCGTTCACGATATGCTTCGGGTCAGACGGCCAAGAGTTCGGGATGATATCAACAACCCACTCATCTCTTGACGGCATTTCAAGAATTGAAAGCATCTCGGCAAAGTAATACTCAACTCGAGCGATGTTCATTTCATCGAGGATTACTGCATAGATGTTTTCGTTATACGATGCCTCATACATTGCACGGAGAAGCTCGGTTTCGTTGAACTTCTTTGTAAATTCGTTGAAGTAACCGAAAAGCTCTGTTCTGTCGCGCCATGACGGCTGAACGGAAGCAACGATTGAAGGATTGTTTACAAACTTACCAAAGGCGTAAGCAAGTGAAGTTTTACCTGTACCTGAAATACCCTGAAGGATAATAAGTCTGGTAGACGCAAACGCAGCAACAAAAAGTCTGATAAGCTTTATATCGTAGTAAAGACCAAGCTGTGAACAAGCAAAGAGTCTGAAACGCTCACAGAACTCGGGAAGTGTGATATCGTTGTCATAAACCGGCGGAACATAATCTGCCCAAAGCTGGTCGATTTCCGTAAGCTTGTAGAAACGGCTTTCGCCTGTGTCCTCTTCTTCGCCGTTGTTGAGTGACTCGATTTCTTCGCCTGTAAGCTCTGAAATCTCGTTGGGGTTAAGACCAATCTGTGAAACCTTCATAGAGAGAATCTTATCCTTTTCAAGGTTGAGTCTCATAACCTCTTTGTTGAGTGCCTGAACCTCTTTAACAAGAGAATCTGTATCTTTTCTTCTTCTGTGCGAACGAATAAACTTTTTTACAGCGACGACAATAAGCCATACGCAAAGTGCTAGCACAGCTACCAGAAGCACAATGGCAATAATCGCAATTACCCATGCGAGGCCGCCAAGCTCCGTGGTATAGGCATTAATAATGTTTACATAAGCGGAAAAATCAAAGGCATTGCCTACTCCGCCAAATAACCCGGTGATTATTGACCATAATGAGCCAAAAAACTGACCGAGAAATTCAAAAAGAAATTTAAATACTGTATCCACGGTACTTCGTCTCCTTAAAAAAATCTACTCTCATCTTTTGTGTAAGAACACATTTCTAAATTCCTATCTGAAATCTGTCATAAAGGACAGATTCTTCAAGGCGGGCGGCCGATGACCGCCCCTACAGGGGAATTTAATCTGTGAACGGCTTATATCCACATAAAGATACTACCATTCGCAATAATATTTATCCATAGTCCATTTCTGTGGATTATTGTCGATATAATTCCAAATTTTTACATAATCATCTTTGTTCCTGATAATATGGTCATAAAACGACTTCTGCCATACGGAACAGCCTACAGCCTTTGTTACAGCTCCTTTTAACTGATTCACAATTTGCGAAACAGTAGGGGCGGTCATCGGCCGCCCGCCTTCATCAGAACTTTTGCCTGATAAAAACAGGATAAGGTGAATATGGTTAGGCATAACGATATGCTTATCCAATTCAACAAGATGATTATACGATTCCTCAATATGACAAATTGCATTTTCGACAATTTGCCCTATATCGGAAAGCAGAACCATGTCTTTTTCATCACAATTGATTTTTACACAGTTCTTATTCACATTTCCAAATAAGCATTTTCTGTCTTTGGCACACACAGTTATAAAATATCCGCCGCCGTCAGAATAATCATAATTTTCAAGTCTTATGTTTTTCCTTATCGGAAGTGTTCGTTTCATAAGATATTTCTCCTATCTGAAATCTGTCTTAAAGGACAGATTCTTCAAGGCGGGCGGCCGATGACCGCCCC
>OLHG01001842.1_pt1 | contig 12223 bp, 14 predicted proteins | sample 1605971 | NCBI WGS metagenome assembly OLHG01 (sample SAMN03283289) | human gut metagenome | biome: human-associated habitat; material: feces | host: Homo sapiens | place: Peru | collected 2012 | reverse complement strand
TTGTAAATAATTTACAGTATACTACACCAGTTATAACTTTGAAAAAAGATGTTAGAATTAGTAGTGGTAGTGGTACTGCAATTGATCCTTACATTACAAAAATTAATTAAAATATTTGATAGTTAATGTATTAAAATTGTAGAAGTTCTCTTAATCTAAATGGGTATAAGTATAGCTTATACCTTTTTATATGTATTTATTTTGTTTGTAAAATATTAAAAGTGTGATAAAATAACTAGTACTAGTTAAAAAGAGGGGGAAACATGGAAAAATTATCTAAAATGATATCTATGTATAAGTATTTAATTAGTGCACAGGTATTAAAAAATAAAAGTGAGTTAGTTGGAGAACATTTTGCTGAATTTCAAAAGACTTATTTAAGCACCAATGAAAATGTTGGAGCTTATCTTGGTGAGATGGATTTTACTGGAAAAGATAGAGCGTTGTCTGTTTTATCAAGTGGAGATCATGCTTTTAATTTAATTTATTATGATATATTAGATATAGATACTTTTGATATTAATAGACTTGCTGAATATTATTCTTTAGGCCTTAAAAGAGCGATGGTACTTAAATATGATTATAAAAATTTTTTAACAATGATGGAATATTTACAATTTTTTTGTACTCCAGAAGAAGAAACTGCAATAATTTTAGATTTGTTACCTTTTATGGATGAAAAATATAGAATTTTTTGGAAAGAAATTACTCTATTTAATCGTTCTATTCAAAGAGAAAATGGTACTAAAATTAGACTTTTTGATTTACTTTTTATGAATGAGTGTACAAGTTATTTTATGACTAGTAGTAATGCTTATCTTAAAAATGAAGAAAGTTATAATAAGTTTAAAAATTTAATCGGTAAGGCTAATATTAATTATAGGTGTTTAGATATATCTAATTTGCATGAGAGTTATGAAGGTGATTATGATTATATTTTGCTTTCTAATATTATGGATTATATGTATTTTAAATTTGGAGATTTTTGGGAATATGATAAATTATTAGAGTTTGAAAAACCACTTTTAGATAGAGTTAGAAGTGGTGGAGTACTTTTCTTAAATTACATATTTAATTCAAGTATGAGAGATGAATTATTTTCTGCTAGTGCGGTTGATAGGTATGATCTAAGAGATGAAGAAATTATTACATTTTCAAAACCTTTATATAAAAAACCTGGTATATTTTCAAGAAGGTATAATAATTTAAAAGAAGATGGAATGCTTTTAGTTAGGAAGAAATAAGTCTAAGATTTATTTCTTTTTCATATTATTAAGTGGTGAATAATATGGATGCATCGGAAAGTAAATATTTAAAGAAAGATAAGACAAATAATAACAATAAATATTTTAAATATTCAATTTTAAGAGTACTTTTATCAATTATTTTAGTTATTAGTGTACTTATTTCTTTTAAACTGGATGAAAGTAATAAAGAATTCATAAAAAAATATGTTTTTACTGAGAATTTAAAATTTACTAAGATTAATAAATGGTATCAAGATAATATTGGGAAGATTATCCCTAGTGGCTTTAATAAAGCCACTACTGTGTTTAGTTCTAAAGAAATACTTTTGAATAAAAATGAAAAATATAAAGATGGTATAAAAATATTTACTGAGAATGATACTTTAGTTTCTTCTATATGTGGTGGAATTGTTGTATATGTTGGTGATAAAGATGATTATGGAAATTCTGTTATTATTCAAGGAAATGATGGAGTAGATTATTTATATGGTAATTTACATAATTTAAATATTAATTTATATGATTATATAGAAAATGATACTTTAATTGGTAGTACTAGAGATAATTATATGTATTTAGTATTATTTAAAGATGGGAAATATATAGATTATGATGAACTTAATAAGAAAAGTTAGAATTAATAATTTTACTTATTTATTTTTATGTTTATGTTTTTTGTGTGGTTATATTAAAAATATCTGTATTATTTTTTTTATTTGCATTGTTCATGAATTTGGACATGTAATATTTATTAAATTATTTAAGTATGAAATTACTTGTATAGAACTTTTTCCTTTTGGAGGTTTTACTACAATCAATAAAAGAATTAATACAAGTATTAATAAAGATATAATTATTTCTATAGCAGGGATATTTAATCAAATGATATTATTAGTTTTTTTATTATTTTTTAAAAATTATATGAATAACATTACCTATAATTTATTTATTCAATATAATTTAACTATCATGATTTTTAATATGCTTCCGATTATTCCTTTAGATGGTAATAATATTATACATTTATTATTAGAAAAGTTTTTTTCATATAAACTTAGTAATAAAATTAATATATTGTTATCCATTATTTTTTTTATATTATTTATAATTGTTAATTATATTTATAATTTTGATAATTTGATTATTATTATATTTTTGTTATATAAATTAATCATTTATATTAGGAATGTTAAGTATTTAGATAATAGATTTATATTAGAGAGATACTTATATGATTTTAATTATAATAAAATAATAAATAATAGTGTATATGTTGATGATTTAAGAAGGGATGTTTATCATTATTTTAAAGTTGGTGATAAATATATTAGTGAGAAAAATATGATTAAATATTACTTCGATAATCAGTAAAATTCGGCATAATTCTTGACTTTGCAGTGAGTTTTTGGTAATATTAATATGTTTTAAGTCATTTCGTAAAAAACCGCTCTGAAGAGGTTAAAGAACATTGTCACCTTAAAGGCGCGACTTAAAGTAATATTTAATAAGGAGGTATGAAATGAAAGCTATAGTAGAAACTGGTGGAAAACAATATTATGTTACTGAAGAAGATGTTATCTATGTTGAAAAATTAGATGCTGAAGTTGGTAGCACAGTTAAACTTGAAAATGTTTTATTTGTTGATGGAGTACTAGGTAATCCATATGTTGAAGGTGCTTCAGTTGAGTGTAAAGTTGATAAACATGGAAAAGATAAAAAAATAATTGTTTTCAAGTATAGACCTAAGAAGAAATTCCGTAAGAAACAAGGTCATAGACAACCATATACTAAATTGATTGTAACTAAAATTAATAAATAATTATGATAAAGGTTGTATATAATGAAAATAAAATTGTAGTTAGTGGTCATGCTAATTATGATGATTATGGAAAAGATATTGTATGTGCTAGTGTCTCAAGTATTATTAATTGTACTGTAAATTGTATTATGAATTTTGATAAAGATTATATTAGTTGTATTGATAATAAAGAATTTATAATTGATATTTTAGTACATAATGAAATTGTAGATACTATAATTCGAAATATGATTTCTTTATTAAAAGAATTAGAATTACAATATCCAAAAAATATAAAAATTTGCAAAGGAGAGTAGAAAATGTTATTTATAAAACTTAATATTCAAAGATTTGCTCACGTTAAGGCTCAAGGTTCTACTAAAAATGGTAGAGATTCTGCTGGTCGTAGATTAGGTGCTAAAGCAAGTGATGGTCAAATGGTAACAGCTGGTTCTATTATTTATCGTCAAAGAGGTACTAAAATTTATCCAGGAACTAATGTTGGTATGGGTAAAGATCATACATTATTTAGTAAGATTAACGGTGTAGTTAAATTTGAAAGATATGGTAGAGATAAAAAGAAAGTAAGCGTTTACGAAGCATAATGTAAATGCTTTTTTTATGCAATAAAAAAATTAATTCGTAAATGAACTAATTTTTAAATTTAGCGTCTAAATAATAGATTGGTCTTTTTTGTTTTATATATTCTTTTTCAAAATCAGTTGGAATATTTCTTATTGGATTTTCGTCATTATGCAAGTCTAGACTAACTCTTTCAAAAGTGTACCAATATTGAGATAATGTTTCAAGACTATATTGAAATAATCCTTTATTATCAGTTTTTAGAATAATGTGTTTATCTCTTTTAAAAATTTTATCATATAGTTTTAAATAACTTTCATGAGTAAATCTGTTTCTTTCATCTCTTTTTTTAGGCCATGGTTCTGAAAATGTCAAATAAATAGTTTTTATTTCTTTTCCAAATATTTTATCTATTTCTCTAGCATCAGCATTTATTAATTTTAAATTCTTAATTTGTACTTTTTGTAATTTATCAACTGCTTTAACCATTTGACTAGAATTTAATTCAAGACCTATAAAATTTATATTTGGATAATTTATTGCCATATTAATGATAAAATCTCCTCGTCCCATTCCAAGTTCTAGACAAATTGGATTATTATTACCAAAAAAATCATTCCATTTATTTTTATATTTGTAAGGATCTTTTACTAAATAATCGCTTTTTCTTATTATTTCTTCTGCATTTTTTATTTTATTATATTCCATATTTTCACATCCAAAAATATTTTATCATATAATTTATGTTTTTGTATAAAAAAATTAATTCTTATGATATAATTTATTTATAATAAAGGTGGTTTGCTAGTATGAAAAAGTATTTTGTTTTTTTTGCTATTTTGTTATTTCCTATATTTGTTAATGCAGGCGTTACATGTTCAGTTGGCGATTATAGTGCAATGATTGAACTAGAAAAAGAAAAGCTTGGTGTAGGGGATGAGGCATTAATTGCTATTAATACTACAAAAGATTATAAAGTTTCTTACAAAGTCGAAGATAAATCTGTTATAAATTTGGTAGATAATAAAGTTATAGCTTTAAAAGAAGGTATATCTAAAATTAGTGTATCAATTGATTTTATATTAGATGAAGAAGTGGTAAATACTTGTAAAACTGATTTAAATGTTTATGTGCTTGGAAATGATTCGTCTTTAAAAAGTCTTGCTATAGATGAGGTTAGTATATTGAGTGAACTTTTTAATAGTGATACACTTACGTATGATGTAAATGTACCTTATTCGATAGATAAAATAACTATAACTGCAGAAAGTAATGATTCACTTGCTAAAATTACTGGATCTGGTAGTGTGTACTTAAATGAAGGTAATAATGAATTCTTAATTATTGTTACTGCTCAAAGTGGTAATACCACTACATATACCTTAAATGTAAATAGGATGGATGCAAGTGATGATTCTACTCTTAAAAGTCTTATTGTAGAAGGTTATGAATTTAGTCCTAAATTTAGTAAAGATGTATATGAATATACTTTAAATGTTGGAAAAGATGTAGAAAGTATTAAAATTAATGCAATTCCTACTTATGAATTTTCTAAAATATTAGGTGGTGGCGAGTTTGCAGTAGCATCTGGTGAAAATTTATTTTATATAAATGTTCTTGCTGAGAATGGTTCTCAGACTAAATATAAAATTATAGTAAATAAAAGTAATGGTAGTAGTAGACTTGAAAATTTAGTGGTTGATGGATATAAACTTGATAAAGAATTTGATAGTAATATTTTTATTTATAATCTATCTGTAAAAAGTAATGTAGCTAAAATTTCTGTGAAACCTATTGCTAGTAGTGAAGATCAAATAGAGATACTTGGTGCTGATAAATTGGAATATGGTACAAATGAAGTAATTATTAGGGTTACTAGTAAGGATAAGACTAGTACAACATATAAGATTATAGTTAATAGACAGACTAAAGAAGAAGAAAAGATTAAGAAAAAGAATAATATATTACTTAATGTATTGTTTGTAACGTTTATAATAGCAATTATTATTATGGTTTCATTAATTAGTATATTTATAAAAAGAAATCATAAGAAAAGTAATAAGAAAAAATTACAATTAAAGATTAAAAAGTAGGTGATTTTATGTTTGGAAAGATTTTGTATATAAGTGATAATATTGCACATGTTGAAAATAAAATGAATAGAGATGTAGTAGCAGATCTTATGAATATTCATGTTATTTTTGAAGCTAATAATCAAAGAATTTTAGGAGAGGTTATTGAACTTAATGATGAAGTAATAAAAATTAGGTTTTTAGGAGAATTTATTGATAAAAGGTACTTAAATGGTGTTTTAAGAAAACCTCTTTTAAGTAGTACTATTAGAATAATAAATGGTGAAGAACTTATGGAATTAGTAGGAACATATACCGATAAATCATTTATTCTAGGTACAAGTGCAATATATAAAAACTTTAAAGTTTGTCCTAGTATTAATAGTTTATTTTCTAATCATTTAGCTATATTTGGTAATAGTGGTTCAGGTAAATCTTGTGGTGTTGCAAGAATTGTTCAAAATATATTTAATAATAATTTAGCAAGTCCAGTACATGCGAATATGTTTATATTTGATGCTTATGGTGAATATAAAAATGCATTTTCTGAACTTAATAAAATTAACTCAAATTTTAATTATAAATTTATTACTACTAATCCTACTAGTGATAATGATTATTTATTAGATATTCCCGTTCATCTTCTTAATCTAGACGATTGGGCATTGCTTCTTCAAGCTAATAATCACTCACAATTACCTATAATTGAAAATACAATAAAACTTGCTAAAATATTTTCTCAAGAAAATGAATTATCTAGAGAATTAAAGAATCATTTAATTGCTAAAGCATTACTTGCTGTTTTGTTTAGTAGTGAAACTGCTGCAACTAAGAAAAATGAAATATTTACTATTATTGAAGTTTGTAATACTCCGGAATTTAATTTTGATTCAGTTATACCTGGTATTGGTTATACTAGAACTTTTAGTGAATGTTTTGAAATAGATTCTAGTGGATATTTTGGAGAAAGTGTTTTAATTACAGAATATATACTTAAGTTTATTAAAGAAGATTTGAGTAAGTTTAATGAACCGATTGATGCTTTTTATACATTGAAAGACTTTCAAAAAGCTATGGAATTTACTTTGATTAGTGAAGGATTCCAACATAATGATAATTTATATAGTGATTCAATTATATTAAAAGTTAGACTTAATACTATTATTGAAAGTAAAATTGGTAAATATTTTACTGGTAGTAAGCATATACCTGTTAAAGATTATATTAATAGTTTAATTATGATTGGAGATAAAAAGGCTCAGATAGTTAATATTAATTTAGAAGATATTGATGATGTTTATGCAAAAGTAATTGTAAAGATATTTTGTAGATTATTGTTTGAATTTTCTAAAGGCTTAGAAAAAAGAGCAAGTATGCCTTTCCATTTATTTTTGGAAGAAGCTCATAGATATATTCAAAAAGATAATGATACTTTCTTAATAGGTTATAATATATTTGATCGTATTGCTAAAGAAGGAAGAAAGTATGGAGTTATTTTAGATATTATAAGCCAAAGACCAGTAGAGATTAGTGACACAGTTATTGCTCAATGTTCTAATTTCTTGATATTTAAAATGACCCATCCGCTTGATATTAAGTATATAGAAGAAATGCTTCCTAATATATCATCTGATATTGTAGAAAAGCAAAAAGTATTACAACCTGGTACTTGTGTTGGGTTTGGGGGAGCATTTAAAATACCTATGATAGTTAAATTAGAAATGCCTAATCCTATGCCTTATTCTTCAAACTGTGATGTTTCTAGTTGTTGGAAATAAAAAAGTGTAAACTTTATAAAAATATATGTATTATTTATTATAAATTTGATATAATATAAATACCTAGTAAGGTAAGTTATTCATATAAAACCGACTATATAGATAAATTGGGGAACTAATTACTTTGATGTGTTGAATGCTAATATTTTATATTAGAATCCTGATTCATTGTATGTGTTCTACCACCTGCGAACCGCGGGCTTTTATCAAAATAACTTATCACTAGGTTTTTTAGTGATATAAATATTGATTTTTAATGGAGGTAGTTATGTACGATAGAGTAATTAATTTAATTGGACCTGATAATTTTGATATATTAAGTAAGAAGAAAATATTACTTGTTGGAGTAGGTGGTGTTGGTGGTTTTGTATTTGAGGCTTTAATTAGAAGTGGAATAAAAAATATTACAGTTTATGATGGAGATACAGTCGAAATTACTAATTTAAATAGACAATTAGTAGCAAATCTTGATACTATTGGTAAATATAAAAGCGATATTGCAGTTTCTAAAGCTAAAAAAATAAATGAAGATATAAATGTTTCAGGTTATAATAAGTTTTTGGATGCTTCTAATATCAATGATTTAGATAAAGATTATGATTATATTATAGATGCATGTGATTCAATAAATACAAAACTTGAGTTAATTAGATTTGCAGAAGATAAACACATTAAAATTATTTCCTCGATGGGAGTAGGTAATAGAGTAGATGCTTCTAAATTAATTATTACAAGACTTAATAAAACTTGTAATGATCCACTTGCTAAAAAGTTAAGAAAATTAGTTAAAGATAATAATTTAAATATGAATACTTTAGTATTGTGTAGTAAGGAAGTTCCAATAAAAAAAGGAAAAGTTGATTCGTTAATCACTCTTCCTGGAGTTGCTGGTCTTTTAATTGCAAATTATGTTATTAATGATTTAATTAATCTTTATTGATTAAAAATATTGCTAATTCTTCAGGTTCTTTTTTGTAATTTACTATATCACTTATTAAGTTTATTAAAGGAATTTCTATTCCTTTTTTTTGTAATAATTTATATACTGAATTTAAAGTATAATATCCTTCAACTGTATTATTTGAAAGATACTTATTAATTTCTTCTTTATCTTTTGTACTTCCTATTACGTAACCAAAAGAATAATTTCTTGATTTAGTGCTTGAACAAGTTAATAATAAATCTCCAATACCTGCGAATGATAAGATTGTTTTTTTCTTACCGCCTAAGTTATTAATAATTTCTTTCATATCATGAAGAGATTCGTTTATTAGAAATGCTTGAGTTGATTCTGAATAACCTAGACCTTTTAATATGCCTGCTGCAATTGCTATAATATTTTTTACACTTCCACATAATTGAATTCCAATAATATCACTTGATACTCTTAATTTTAAAGTATCATTAGATAGTGTATTTTTAATTTTGCATATAGTTTTTTTATTGTAGCCAGCGATTGCTAATGCTGCTGGTGAATTATGAATTAAATCTATTGCAAAAGTAGGACCTGAAATTACTGCAATGTTTTTAGTGTTAAGGTTTTCTTTAACAATTTGAGATAATGTTTTTAAAGAGTTGTGATCTATACCTTTTGATGCTATACAAATTGGTTGATTTTTGTAGTACGGTTTAATTGATTTTGATACTGAGGTTATAAACTTTGCTGCTGGTATTAAGAAAATCATTTCTGTATTATCCATAGCAGTCTTATAGTCATTTGTTAGTTCAATATTATTACTAAATGTAATATCTTCAAAAATATTTTTTAATTTATGTGTATTGTTAAATTCCTTAACATTAGATTCATTTTCACTCCAAATAATTATTTTATTGTTCTTATTTTTAGAAAGCATTGATGCTATTCCCAAAGAATATGCACCACATCCAATTATAGTTATTTTCATTGTTTTTTCATCTCCTCGTGTATTTTATATAAATTTTTTTCTACTGTGTTATTTTTGGGATAATAATATTTAACACCTTTTAATTCTTCTGGTAAATAATCTTGCTTAACCCAATCATTTTTGTAATCATGTGGATACAAATAAGTCATGCTATTTGTTTTTATATTATTGGGTACACTACCTACTGAACCTTTACGAATGTCATTTAGAGCGGCATCCAAAGCAAGGTAAGAACTGTTACTTTTGGGTGATAGAGCCATTTCTACAACTATTTCTCCGATAGGAATTCTTGCTTCTGGTAGGCCAACTCTTTCAGATGCTCTTATTGCTGCATCAAGTCTTGGACCTATGCCTGGATTAGCAAGACCTATATCTTCATATGCAATTACAGAAAGTCTTCTATAAATACTATCTAAGTCACCAATTTCAATAAGTCTTCCTACATAGTGTAAAGATGCATCAACATCACTTCCTCTTATTGATTTTTGAAGAGCACTTAATAAATCATAATGTCCATCTTCATCTTTATCACCAATTAATATTGGTTTAGAGTTAATACTTTTTATTAAATCTAAAGTCACTTTTTTATCTTTAGATGAGTAATAACCTATTTCTAAAATATTTAATGCATATCTTGCATCTCCAGAAGATAATTTACAAATATATTTAATTGTTTGATCATCTATTTTTATTTTTTCTAATTTTTCACAACCTCGTTTTAGAAGAGTAATAATATTATCTTCACTTAATTCGTGTAATTCAAATATATGACATCTACTTCTAATTGCTGGGTTAATTTTATAATATGGATTTGATGTAGTAAGACCAATTAAAATAATTGTTCCATTTTCAATGTATGGCAGTAAAATATCTTGCTTATCTTTATTCATCCTATGAATTTCATCTACTACTAATATTAAATCTCCATAAAATTTTGCTTCTTCAATGGCTACATCAAATGCTTCTTTGTTGTTAACTACTGCATTTAAAAATTTTACTCTTTTATTTAAAGAATTACTTATTGCATAAGCGATACTGGTTTTTCCAATACCCGGTTTTCCATATAAAATCATCGAAAATATTTTTCCATTATTTACTAAATTTGTTATTATTTTATTTTCCCCAATTAAATGTTCTTGACCAACTACTTCATTTATATTTTTTGGCCTTAATTCATCTGCTAAAACTTTCATATTAATCACTATTTAATTATATCATGTTTTTTGGTGTTGTGTTATAATTATTATATAAAGTAGGTGATACTATAGATGCTCAACTTGATAATAATATTAATAATTATTTAAATTATTTAAAATATGAAAGAAAACTTTCTGAAAATACATATTTGTCATATAGATATAATTTTATTCAAATAAAAAAGTTTTTTTGGAATAAAAAAATTGAAGAATTAGATCAAGATGATATTCGTAAGTTTTTATATTCTTTAGATAAAAATAGTAAAACCAAAGCTCATTATATTACAGTTTTAAAAAATTATTATTATTATTTAATTGATGAAAATGTTATTAAGATTAATCCATGTGAAGATGTTAGAATGCCTAAAATAGAAAAAAAATTACCAAAATATTTAACTGTAGAAGAGGTAAATAAATTACTGGATATTTCGCTTAGAAATCCAATTGATTATAGAAATAAAGCAATGCTTGAAGTACTTTATGCTAGTGGTATTAGAATAAGTGAGTTATTAGATTTAAAATTGTCTAATTACTATAAAGATGAATCTTGCATTAAAGTTATGGGGAAGGGTAGTAAAGAAAGGATTGTCCCTTTAGCAGATATTACTATAAAATATTTAGATTTGTATATAAATGAGTATAGAAATTTTATTTTAAAATCAAAGATTAGTGAATATATATTTGTGAATTATAATGGAAACAGAATGACTAGACAAGGTTTCTTTAAAATTTTGAAACAAATTTGTAAATCTAGTGGTATAAATAAGGAAATATCTCCGCATATTTTGAGACATTCTTTTGCAACACATCTTTTAAACAATGGAGCAGATCTTAGAATTATTCAAGAGTTACTTGGACATGAAAATATATGTACTACTGAGATATATTCTCATGTTTCTAGCGAAAAAATAAAAAAAGATTATTCACTTCATCCTCATTATAAAAATTAAAACGACAAGTAAGATAAATAATTCTTATTTGCCGTTTAGTAAATATTAAAGAAAATTAATAATTAAATACTATTTATTATTATTTCTTGATTTTGCCTTAGCATTTGAGTTTGCATTACTTCTAGCATTGCTAGTAGAATTAGATCTTGCATTACTATGACATTTAGCATTATTTCTACTCATTTTCTTCCCTCCTAATTCTATTATGTGTATAATAATTGCAATAATACTTATAATAGAATTATATTTTTGGAAATTATTGGGTTAATTAGCACTTATACTTGACAAGTGCTAATTTTTGAGTATAATATACTTAAAGGATGTGAATATAATGAATATGAATATAAATAACGAAGAAGAAAACGTACTATTAAAGTATGGTAGAAATATAAATGAAGAAATAATAAAAAGGAAGACAGATCCAGTAATTGGAAGAGATGAAGAAATTAGAAGTATTACTAGAATTTTGTCTAGAAAAACTAAAAATAATCCTGTTTTAATTGGTGAACCTGGAGTTGGTAAAACCGCAATAGTAGAGGGGCTTGCTCAAAGAATTATTAAGGGGGATGTTCCTACTAGTTTAAAAGATAAAACTATTTGGGAACTTGATTTAGCTGCTTTAATTGCTGGTGCAAAATATCGTGGTGAATTTGAAGAGAGATTAGAAAAAGTTTTAAAAGAAATAAAAAATAGTAA
>OLHG01001835.1_pt1 | contig 12267 bp, 7 predicted proteins | sample 1605971 | NCBI WGS metagenome assembly OLHG01 (sample SAMN03283289) | human gut metagenome | biome: human-associated habitat; material: feces | host: Homo sapiens | place: Peru | collected 2012 | reverse complement strand
GTCCATTTTCATAGTGGTTGCTTTGACTTTCCGTTCGCTCGCCATACCTGCAATCCTTGTGTTGATCGTACAGTGCGGTGTGTTCATTACAGTCTCGGCGCTTGGAGCTATCGGCGGCTCAATGTACTATCTGGCGCTCCTCATTGTTGAATGTATCCTGATGGGAGCAACCATCGATTATGGAATTCTGTTTACAAGCTATTATCGTGAGATGCGAGCAACACTTTCAGTGTGCGAAGCAATCGTTGCTGCATATAATGGGAGTATACATACTATTCTGACCTCCGGTACAATTATGGTGCTGATTACTGCCGTTATAGGTCCGCTGTTTGGCAATCCAACCATTGAGCAGATCGTTCGCACTTTGTCGGTTGGATGTGCTTCTGCCATGTTCCTGATCTTATTTGTTTTGCCGGGTATTCTTGCTTTGTGTGACAGAGTTATAGTCAGAAAAACTAAAGGGTAAAATGCACAAGCGCATAGTATATTTTTATAACAGCAGAGATAAATTACGCAGGCAAGTATATACGGAAAACAACTGACTTTCGACTGTTAAAAACCAAAAAACAATCCAAGAGTGCCGCCGACTCATACATTATTGCGGGTCGGCGGCACTTTCTTGGCTTTATGGATTACATTTTTTGTACGGATCGTAGCACAAGACCTCCGATTAGCCGGAGGTCTTGCATCCTTTTAAATTCGAACAATCATCCGAATTAAATTAGTTTTTTCTTCCTTACAATCGCCGCAACAAGCGAAACAATATTCCAAAGAAGAGACACTCCGGAAAGAGAAACTGCTGCGGTTGCAAGAGGCTTGGAAACACTGACTTTATCGCTGATCGCGGAAATGTTGCCGGCGTTCAGTGTTGTGTTGTCGGTCAGGGTTATTATTAGGTTTCCACTATCGTCAATGCGGCATCCTTTAATACCGAGACCGTCTTTTCCGTCCTTGCCATCTTTGCCATTGGTACCATCTTTACCGTCCGTTCCGACGATTTTTCCGAGATTGGTTATAACTCCGTCGGTAAAGGTGAGGATTAGATTACCGTCTGCGTCGATATGAGCGGACTTGATTCCGGTACCGTTAATGCCGTTGGTTCCTGCAGTACCGGCTTCGCCCTTTGCACCGACTACTTTCCCGAGGTTATGCACAGTGTCGTCGGTAAGGGTGATGATTAGATTGCCGTTTTCATCGATTTCGGTGGTTTTTACACCGACTCCGACATTGCCCGTATCGCCCTTGTCACCTTTATCTCCGGTCACCTGTCCGGCATTGTGTACGGTCTCATCGGTAAGAGTGATAATCAAATTGCCGCTTTCATCAATCATAACGGATTTAACACCAACGCCATTCACGCCCTGTTCGCCTTTATCTCCGACTACCTTTCCGAGATTATGCACGGTATTGTCTGTGAGAGTTATGACCAGATTTCCGTTTTCATCAATTGCGACGGATTTAACTCCTACTCCTGCGGCACCGGGAACACCTTGTTCGCCCTGACTTCCGTTATCTCCGGTGACCTTTCCGAGGTTTAACACCGTGTCGTCGGTAAGAGTAATAATGAGGTTTCCGCTTTCGTCAATAATTGCTGACTTGATTCCGATGCCGGTATCACCCTTGTCGCCTTTTACATTTTCAACGATTACGGAAAGAAGGGTGTCTCCGTCCACCGTAAAGGAAACTTCGGTCTTGTTGGTTTCGGGGCTGAATTCGCCGCCGATGTACCAGCCTTTGAGGATATATGACGGCTCAAGCACGATACTCGCAACAAGAATTGTGCCTTCACGAATTTTACTGCCGCTTGTGATTTTTTCATTTTTGCTGCGCACTGTCAGCACACAGCCCTCAATCATTGTCGGGAAGGTGACGGTGTATTCCGGAATTTCCTCTACCGCCACACGGATATGCGTTTCCATCTTGATTCTGCCGGTCTCGTAGGTATAACTCCCGTCGCCGTTATCGGACCAGCCCTCTGTGTCGGCAAGACGGTATCCATCCTTCGGCTTGACGGTTACGGTGATTTCATCACCGAAATTGACCTTTTGACCGCTTTCAAAATCCGATGTCCCGTTTTTAACGGTAATTTCGGCGTTCTTATTCGGCATATCAACTGTGACCGTATATTTTTCGATCTCCGTAAAGTATACCTTGATATCGGTTTGGGTATCAACAGTGAGCTCATACTCGTACATATCGTAAAGCCTGTCATCGGTTATTACCGTGTCGGAAATTCCGTTTTTGGTGATAACGAGCTTTTGCACCCTATAGCCTTCTGCCGCCTGAGCGATGAAGTTGATTTTCGTTCCCACGGGAACAGCGGTACCGGACTGATAGGTCTGCTTTGTTGCCGCCATACCGGTTTCGTTGCCGCTTGCAACGGAATAGGTCAGCTTCACGGGTCTGTCGGTTTCGGAAACTCTTTCAAATTCCGCTTCGACGGTGTATCTTGTTGAGCCAAGGGTAAGCGTGTAGGTATTTGAGCCTGCCGCGTTAACAATATCCGTATTGTTTTCGGCATCTGTTATTCTCCACGACTTCAGTGTATAGCCGTTTTGCGGAACGGCGGTAAATGTTACATCGCCGGTCACCGTGCCGCCCGGAGCAGGCAGACCTGTTTCACCGACCTTTGCGGTAACTGTTCCGAGAAGGTCTTCGCCGTTCTTATATTCGCCGACAAAGATGACCTCAGCCGAATCGAATGTTTTTCGTGTGGATACGAATATGTTCGCTTCGCCGCCCAGTGCAAACGCGCACTCTATGTTGCCGTTGCGGTCGGGTCTGAATACAGTCTCTTCTCCGCCGTTATCAAGAGTCAGCGACACAAGTTCAAAGTGCCGGTTCTTTGGCGAAACTCTGATTTTAATAATATCGCTTTCATTGATCTCATCGCCCGATTTAATATTAACATTGCCGAGGTGCCGCACACTGATATCGGCGGCTTTCTCGTTGTCGATTTTATAGTTGACCTTATAGTCTCTCTTTGCTGTTGTAATGGTTGCAGAGTTTGACCAGGCACTTTCCTTATCCTTTCCGTCTACCTTGCAAACGGTTGTAAGTACATATTCGTACTCTGTATTGGTTTTAAGTCCGGAAATGTCATAAGAGGTCGTGCCGACAGGAATAAGATTTGAAATCCTGTTATATTCACCGTTTTCAACTTGATAAAGATAGTAGCCCTCCGCATCCGGCCAGCCGGGAGTTTTATCGGGCTGCGACCAAGTAAGGCGTATCTCGTCTTCGTCAAGCAGTTCTGCCTCAAGGTCGACCACTGCCGGTGAAGGAGCACTGAGATTTGTCAAGTTATAGCCTATAAAGATGGTCTTGTTGTTTTCATCGCCGTAAAGGTGTCGGAACCACTGGCCGAGCGTCCAGTCAAAGGTATATTGCGTGTATACGTTTGCAGGGATTCCGTTTGAGGCAAGATCCGGACCGTCGATATCATTGACCACGCCGGTACAGCCTTCGGACGATGTCGTTGTGGTGGATACGCCCGAACCGTTGCTGTAGCTCAGACTGGTTTCAAAACCAACATCATGCGAGAATAGTATACCATCGCCGAATACACCGAAGCTGATGGAGAAGTTGAAATAAAAACCGTGCGACATTTCTTCGGAAACGGATTTTATATTGCTTTTTTCCCACGAAACCTCGTTAAGACCGCCGTTATGTCCGAGTCGAATGGCGAGCTGACTGAGCTGCTCTGCACCCAAATGGCTGTAAACGCCCCAGCCGAGCTGATTGTACATAAACGGGTTGCCCTCGTTTCCGTCAAGCCAGTTTGCCGCTTTATCTATTTTTACCAAGGGATAATAGTATTTTTTATCTTTGTCTGTTTTATCCGATTCCCTTATGACGGCATGATAGTCCTTGCTATTCATATAACCGTTATACTCATCGACAAAGCCGTTGTAGTCGTCAACGCTCAGCTGCTGATATACCGGCTGCTGCGGAATGGAAAGCGTTATGGCGGTATCTCCCGACCATTTGCCGTTTTCGTCCAGTATCTCATAGGCATAGATAAATATAGGCGTTCTGGACACAAGCACCGTGTTGTACGCCCGTGCCTTAACCGTCAGGGAATATTCCTTCTGCAGAGCCGTGGAATAGGTTTTGCTCCATTCAAGCGAGTAGCCTGCCGAAATGTTCACCTCAACGGGGGCGAGAAGCCCTCCGTAAGAGTAAGACATTCCGACGCTGAAGGAAACATTGTTCGATGAGGACTGCTCCAACTCGAAACTCTCTGTGATTGTATATGCGGTTTCGTTTTCGCCGGAGTCACTCAGCGCGGAGAAATACGGCGCAGCCTGTATGACTGCCTTGACCTCCGGGTCGCTGTAGGCATAGCTTACACCCTTATATTTGGCTATAACACCGTCCTGGTTTCTGTCGCAGGCGGTGAGAAGTACCTGAGCCGTACAGCCGTAGTAATCACCGTACGCTTGGTTCGGACTCCAGTATGACAATGTCAGGTCAAAGCCGTTTGCCGCCTCATAGCTGTCGCTTGTATCCGGATAGGTTGCGGAAATCATACCCTTGCTGAAGGAATATTTATCCTCGTTACCGGTTTCGGCAGAGGTTACAAACACAATCTGCTCACGTCCTGCATTGTTGCCGTCAAAGTTTCCGACGGCAACCGAGCGGAAGAATTCTGTCTTACCGCCGATCTCGCCCTCAAACCAGAAGTTGTTTATTCTGCCGTTTGAGTTTGTGCGGAAAGAATATTCGTTTGAAGTGAGCTTGTAAAGTTCTCCGGTCTGGGCATTATAGTTGTACAGCGTGCCGTTGATAAAGACGAAATCTGCGGCGCTCGCACCGTTAAAAGCAACAGCCTCTACCGCTAAAGGCGAAACAACTTCTTTGGTTATGGAACCGGCCTTCGTCCAACCGTTGGAAGCCATCAACTTATATTCGGATTGTACAAAGCCTCTGTTTCCGTTATTAAGGAGCGTTGTATATGCAATTTCGGATGAAGAAGTCGATGCAAAAGTCAAAGTGAGACCAGCGACACTGGCATGTAAGCCCGCAACAAGGATATCTTCATATCCGTCGTTGTTGAAGTCTCCTGCCGTGATGCTGCAGGCGTTCATGCTGTTACTATTAAAAACAACATTATTTCGGACTTCTCCCTCCGGGCAAACATAGAATTTTTCATCGGCGTCGCCGTCCACAAACGAGGAGCCTCCGCCGTAAGAACTACCGCCGGCTTTTCCATATTTAATTTTTACCTGAGGACGATATAAATTCAAATTGCTACTGTTTACATTGTTTATAAAGAAATAGGACAGCACGGCGATGTCATCGATTTGGTCGCCGTTAAAATCGCCCACCACCATGTCTACGCCCAGCTTATGAAATCGGTTGTCAAAGGTTGCGCCAGAGCTTCCACCCATGCTGTCACTATTTGCCCCTGGGTCCGTGGGACTTCCAACAGTGGCGTGATATAATTTTTTGTAGGAGTCATGAAGCATATCATTGCCGAAGCCGAGTTTTTTGCTTTCTCCTATAATGCTTGAGTTATTTAATAATACAAAGCCGTTGTCGCCGATAAAGGAATATTCATACAGAAAGCAGCCAACATAAGGTCCGTAATCAAAAGTCTGCGTCAAAGTTGTCGTGCGTTTTGTGTGCGGAACATAGATGATCAGCGTGTCCTTGCCGTCTCCGTCAAAGTCGCCTGCGGTAATGTTCAGATAGGCGTTGGTTTCAAGGTTTAGAGCACGAATAAGGCCTTTGTTGTCAAACATCCAGGTCATTTCGCCGACCCACTGTTTGCCTTTATATTCTCCCGTTCTTGTATCATATATATGAAGATAGACCTGCTTATCCGCCTTATTAAGACCTACATAGGCAACATGGTCTCTCCTGCCTGAGCCGAACGGGTCAAAGGAAACGGACTGGACAAACGCATAGTACTTCCAAAGCGCACTGATGTCCATATTGGGCAGAGAGGCATCGGAAGCAGTTCCTTTTTTGGAAATAAAGTTCTTGAGAGACTCCGGGGTTCCTACATCCGCAATTTTGCCTGTTGCGGATGTGCCGTATGTCTCAAAATAAAGCAGTTCGTTTTTTTCAACCATTGCAAAGGGACGGCCGACATCATACCCGTAAGGGTTGGTTGTATTGTCAAAGCCGGCGGGTTTTGTGTTTTTCATCAGAGTATTAGCGGCATCCGATGAAAACTGCGGCTCACTCGGGTCGGCGGCAAAGACCGACAGGGGCAGACATACTGCGATTATTATGACCGACAGCAGCGCGCATAGCGAGCGCTTCAGAATGAGTTTTTTGTACATAGAGAGTCCTCCTTTTCTTTTCACGGGGGAAAGATTGTTTTCGGGCGGGGATTTGCCGCAGCAAATCATAAAGTATTCTGTTATACTTCCTCTCTTACATTATATCAAATTATGTCGGCCTCTGTCGTGTCGTTTACGCTGTATATCGGTTGTTTACGCTGTAGACGGGGTGAAGCGTGAAATATCTCTTGCAAAGCGAGAAAAAATCCAGTAAAATAATGATGAAAAGTTCGGCGCTCCGAGTTATGAAGTTGAATGGAAAGGAATGAAATTTCGAATATGAAACGCTGCCTGCAGGTTGTTTGTACTGCCGTTTTTATACTGCTTTGTTTGGGGACAATGCGCTTTCTGCAATTTTTTATTAAGACGGACATGTCGATTCGCTATATTGATTGGCAGTCTTCTGTCAAAATTGAGACAGACGGCTCCGAAAGTTCGTTGGATTATACCGTTATGCCTCAAACAGGGGAGAGTTTTCGGCTTGAAACTGTTTTTCCGCCGACAGAGGAAAACGGGAATCTGGTGTTTGAAACGGCAGGGTTGGAGCTTACGGTTTGTATCAACGGAGTTGAGGTATGGCACTCCTCGTCCGCTGTCCCTGCAGGGGCAGCGGGACAGACACAGGCAGTAATTCCTATGCCGAGAAATGAAGAATGCCATGTCACAATGACATGTGTAGTTAAAAGTACAACCAGCTTGGTGTTTCCTCCGGCTGCTCGCTTTGTACCAGTAGAATACGATGCGACTGAGAGCTATGCATATGCTAATTTTTACGGAATTCCTGCCGGCGTAACCGCAGCGATTTCACTTCTTGTGGCGGGTATATTTCTTTTGGGAGTTGCACACAAAAAGCCCGACTGGAGTCTGATTCCGCTGCTTCTTGCGGCTGCCGGTCTTACGGCACAGTGGATTACAAAGGGAATGGGCTATTTCTTCCTGAATAACCGGTTGGTCGATTTTCTTATCCGCCGGGAGGTTGGCTTCTTCTTTATACTGTTACTGATTCTCTTTCTTGCAATGAACCGACAGCGGAAATTTTGGAAGTATTTTGGACTCACTGCGGCGGTCAGCTTTACTGCGCTGTTGATTGCTTTTGGAATATCTGCCGCCGTAAATGGGTATCTTGCAGGATATATCGTGCAGATGTTCCGTGATACAGTTGAGCTTGGACATTATGGGGAACTTTTGTATTGGATTACCGTTTGGCTGACTGCTGTTTGTGCTGTAATTTCTACATATGCAGTGATGTGCGCCTTTGTCACGCAGCGAACGGAAACACAGGCGCTCCGCCTGCACAATCAGCTGATTCTGGACGGATATCGTGCCATCGAAAGCAAAATGAGGGCAAGTGCGGCAATCAGGCATGAGGAAAGACACAGAATTGTTGCCTTGGAGTCGGCTTACAAAAAGGGAGACTATGAAACTCTGGGCAAAATGCTGCAGGATATGAGAGAACAGAGCGAGCGCCTGGCGCAAACACACTTTTCCAAAAATTTCGTTGTCAATGCTATTTTGCAGGATGCTGCCTACAGAGCGGCACGGGCGGGAATATCATTTGATGCCACTGCTTCGGTGTCCGCAGAGATTCCGATTTCCGAAAATGAACTGTGCGAGCTGCTTATGAATATGTTGGATAATGCTATAGAGGCGGCCTCGCGCTGCACGGAAAAAAGCTTTATCCGATTCAAGGCAGAGGAACGAAACGGTTTTCTCGCCGTAAAATGTGAGAATTCGTTTATTGAAGAGCCAAAACAGGATAAGAACGGGCAGTATATTTCTACAAAGGACGAAAAGGAAAGTCATGGCTTTGGATTAAAGCTTATGAACGCTGTCGCAGAGAAATATCACAGTATGCTGGATATTTTCGTTTCGGATGAAAATGTTTTTACTGTTCAGACCGCTTTAAAAATTCCGAAGAAATAATAAAACCAGCGGGTGTCATTCATTTAAAAATGACACCCGCTGATTTTATTGATTTATATATCGTATAAATGCGCTTTGAAATGCTTTATAATATGTACGCCCCACAGGAAGCATATCACCATTTCGAAGCGTTAGGTCCGTCCGTCCGATTTCCTTTACTCTGCTCAGATTCACCAGAAAGCTGTTATGACAACGTGAAAAATGGCCTTTTGGAAGCTGTTTTTCAAACTCGGTAAGAGAAAGATAATAGGTGTTGCTGTTTCCGGAACTTTGATGAATGATTATGTTGTGGTTATAACTTTCTACATAACGTATTTCCGACATGGAGAAATGCAGTATCTTATTACCGATGCTAAGCGTGACTGCTTTGGGTAAGTAATTCAATTTAAGATCCGTACGGATTGCATTTGCCAGTGCTTCCCGGCAAATCGGTTTAAGAAGAAAATGAATGGGCTGTACATCATAGCCCTCGGAAAGATAATTGTCGCATGCGGTCACAAATATAATTGAAATACGGTCGTCCTTGCTTCGCAGAGAACGCGCCAGCTCCAGTCCCGTCATGCCGTTCATCTGAATATCCAAGATAAGCAGATTGAACGGTTTCTCGACATCAGAATTCATCCTTTTCTCAAGTTCCGCGGCAGAGGGAAAAGCTGTTATCGCATACGGAATACTTTCTCCGTCCAGCAGCTCCCTGCAGAAAGAATGCAATTGTTCTCTCATGACCGGATCGTCATCACAAACGGCTATTCGGTATGTGTTCATTTTCTCACCCGCAATCACATGCACTTTAATACATTGTATCATAAAACCGATCGGAAAACAACCTTAAAAGATTTACAAAAAAGCGAACTTTCAATTGTTATCTTGCCGGAAGGAGTTTTTTCTTCTCAACTATTTAATTTTTACTGAACCATGTATTAGAAGTGTGGTTTTGGTATGAAAAAGGGCGGCAAGGATTTTACTCCCTGCCGCCCGAACCACATTAGAACATCTGAACAGCCGAACTGTCCGCTTCTTTGTGGTTTTCACTGTACTGTCCCTGCTTTTGCGCAGGTTGATTTAAGTTTTGCTGATACCACGATGTAAGCCAACACTGATAATGCATCCTTGTTATCAGGAACATCTCGCTCAGCGACTCAAAGCTCATCATGACTGCCACATGGTTTTCCGGCTTATTACCGAATTTCGGAACGATCAATCCCTTTTCGTTGGTTTCACCCGGACCGCTGTCGGCAACGAACAGAAAATCTGCCTTATTGGCCGGCACCAGCTGCGCCACGCGGGAAAGGCTTTTTCCGTCCGGTCTTGCCCGGCCGATGGTTCTGAGTTTTTCGGCGGATGTGCCGCCAAGGCACTGATACAACGGCGTATTATCGCCGTTTTTCTTTTTGCTTTGCAGCATATACCGCAGCTCACCGCAATCCAGCTTCCGGCACAGCTCCAGAAACTCATCCACAGCAATATAGATATGGACATTGTTCGTCTGGCGCTGACCGGCCGGCTTCGACTGATCATAAGCAGTAAAGGCCAGATGGATCCTTCCGATAGAGAAGCTGTCATTCAGGCTTTCCACAAAACAGTTCCGGGCATCTTTGCGAATGATCTGAAACTGATTTCGGTCTTCACGCATGGCTGTCACCATCCTTCGATGTTGGTATCATCCTCATGAGATTAAGGATTTTTTCGGAGTTCTCCTCAAATTGAGGGAGAAAATCCTTACTCGTGTCATATTCCAGATAGAGCCCTACGAAAGTTGCTGTCCACGCGAGTTCCATTGTGTGATCGCTGCATACCTTTTCCGCCTTACGGAAAATCGAGCCGAGTTGGAAAATTTTTTGATGCCACAGCTTAAAGAACTCATCTTCAACAGGGATACCAAATTCACTCAGCCACTCTTTCACGGTGTGCGTTTCGGCATTATCGCCGCAGCCGGGATTGGTGAAAACATACTGTATTTCTCCAATCTTGGCGTTAACTGTTTTTGCGGCTTTCTGATCCACGGTGACGCACCGCCCGATCGGAAACATTGCGCAAACTCCCGGTTTGGCCTTATGCACACTGCACTTACGATCCTTCAAAAGCGGGCACCGTTTAACTGAGCCATGAGGCTTCAGTCGTACAATAGGTATGCAGGAGTCATGTCCGATATAGGTCTCGCAATATCTCTTAAACAGTTCCTCGGGTGAGATCTGCAATTCCTTTGCCATGCGGTATATGTCCCGCGGTGTCAGTAGAATGTCCTCACGGTTAATGCAGCACTTGCCACACATGGTGCAATGAAACCGGAAGGGTTCGTCCACTCCGATTTTCATGCTGTCAAAATTGTCTACGATTTCTTTTAGCCTTTTATCCATTGATAATACCTCCCAAAAATAGATGGAGGCGCCGCAAAACGACGCCTCTTTGTTGTGTCATACTGACCTGTTACTCTGTGAGTTCTTTCAAATACTCACGCAATACTTTCAGATTCCGCTCATACTGAGGCAGGAACGGTTTGCCCGTGTCGAAATTTCCGTATTTAGCCCAGTGAAAGCACATAACCGCTTTCTTCTTGCGTTCATCCGGAATTTGTCTGAGCAGCTGCGCCAGCTCCTTCGCGGAGCCAAAATCAGCAGTTAGGAAAGCACGGTCCTCTTCATCAAACCGTTTTTTCATCCATGTTTTCACATGAACCCTCGGTCCTTTGAAATGCTGCTTGCGCTCGTAGGATACCAGATACTCATATCTGCCGTTTTCCTTCGGATCTACAACGAGCGGATATATCCGGCAAGCTCTTGGATTGACCGTGTGGATCCAGCATCGATTATCCTGCAGGAAAATGCAAGCTTCCTCCGGTCCCTGCGTCTTGAGAAAATACACGAAAAAGCCACACTCATTTAACAGTGCCGGCTCGGTGTACCGTTCCCAAAAATCATCCATGCACTCGATATCTTCGCCTTGCTGCTGCAAATGCTTTACGATACGGAATGCATCCAGAGCTTCGACCGGAACCTGCATATGTACATGCTTGCAGCATTCTCCGCAGCCGATGCACCGAAACGGCACCTGCTCCTTCGGACTCAGTCTGACGAGATTTTGATACAGTTCATCCATCAAACTTCCTCCAGCAGCATTTTTCTCCTGCAAATTTGATTTGCCTGAAGCCAACGCTGTCGCAAAACCAATACCCAATGCCTTCCATCCAAACGATATCCGAAACGCTCATAGAGCGGCCTCTATATCCGTTCGGGTGTTCGAGGTTGAAAATGCGAAAAACATCTTCCGCTGTCTGCACCGGTAAATCTCCGTCAAAGATGAGTTCGTAGCTGTCTGCGTTGATTCCGCCGTGTAATACGGTAAATTCGTAACTCATGAACATCAGGTTTTTATCGTCCTTTTCAGGAGCAATCTGATACAGTCTTATTTTCACTGCTGACAGCCTCCTTTTTTCTCGTAATACCGTCTCATTCCCTCCATTGCATGGCGAAGGTCTGAATCAAAGCGGTACCAGTCTGCAATCAGCAGGTTTATGGACGCAGCGTCACAAAGGCATGCATCTTCTAAGCAGAACAGTTCGTAATCAACACTGTCTACTTCATTGAACGGCAGACTCAACACGCCTTCTTTTACAAGCAGCAGGAAAGTGCCGAGATGCAGCTCGTCCGTGGTTGGGTAATACCAGCACAGTTCATTTTGATATTTCCCCAGGTACTCCTCGCAAATGTCCATCAGCGCCCTATGTGAAGCACCGTTTTCACTGAGATGTTCAAGTACCTCCTGACGGCTTTTCAGCTCGCCAAGCGGGAAACGCTGACTGCCGATTTTGATAAAGTCATTGGTTTCGGGAGTATCCTTCACTCCGAGTATCCAAAAACTGTCCTCGGCAAGATGCAGGCATTCCCAGTCATACCCGAGATTCCTGCGAAGTAGGAGTTGGCTCACCGTCATACTGAGTGAACTGACGCTGTCGGCATGATCCTCCTCCGGTGGAAGCGACAAATCGCGCTGACTATCCGTTGCATCAAGAGCTTCAAGGATACGGTGCAGGTCGGATAAGGGAAGCCTCTCC
>OLHG01001834.1_pt1 | contig 12268 bp, 26 predicted proteins | sample 1605971 | NCBI WGS metagenome assembly OLHG01 (sample SAMN03283289) | human gut metagenome | biome: human-associated habitat; material: feces | host: Homo sapiens | place: Peru | collected 2012 | reverse complement strand
GCTTCGCCGTCCTGATGTCCGCGCTGTCTCCGATTTTGTACACGATCTGCTCGCAAACCGTTCCGCAAAAGATTCTCTGCTTCACTCTGCGCATCCCCGCTCACCCTTTCACCTTTTTTTGCCGGTTCAAAGCAGCGCCGGTCGTCCGGCGCTCCGTTCAGCCGTCATGTTCCTCTCTCGCCCCGTGGATCAACTCCCAGCGCACCCGGAGGCCCTTTTGTGCCACAATCGCCGTTTCTGATCCCCAATCTCCGCATCCATCGTTCTGTTTTCTTCCGGATTTGATCTAAGTCCATTTCCAGATCCAGCACCAGCGCACAGTGGATAACATCGGTGTATTCTTCAAGCAAGGCGCGTCGACGTTCTTCTTCCGTATTCGGTGTCGGGTTCTTCCCATCCAGCGCCCGACGCAGCTTCAATGCCGCCTGTGCCAGCTCCGTGCATTCCTCGGCCAACTGTGCCAGCACTTCCGCTTCCCCCAACCGGCCTTTGATCTTCTCAAAATTTTCATTCACCTTCATTCCCTCCATCCATCTTCGCCCCACAATGTGGGCAATACTTCGATCTCAATTTCTTGTACGCAAATTCTTCTCTGTGTACTCTCCTGCTGCAAACCGAGCAGTACAGCCCAGCGTTCGCGCAATCATCAAGCAAATACCACTCCCCATGCACCACCGGCGCAACGTCAGCGGCGGGCAGCTTCCTGATTTCTGCAAACGCCGCAGCGTAATCCCCGCACGTCCGCGTTGTAATTTCCAACGCCTCTGCGCGCCTGATATATTCGTCAGCCATCATTTACCCTCCTGTTCCAAGCCTCTGCGGCTTGCTCTTCGGTATCGTAGATATACACGCCACCGACTATGCCGCCGTCTACCTCGTATCTCGCAATCGGGCACTGCGGGTTTTCTTCGTGAGTATGCCTGATCATAAAACCCACCCCGCTATAAGGTCTCAACGCATAATCTTCATCGTGAAGATTTCCTTCATCGTCGCACAGGACGATCTTGGCCGAGCCGCCGCAGAAGGGGCACGGCTTTAACTTATCCATCCCGCACCTCCACGCCAGCTACTTCCATCAGCTGGCCAAGATCATAGTCCTCGCTGTTCCCGATAAAATCGCCGCTCTCATCGTAGAAGTTGTACGCCGTGTAAGCTCTGGCTTCGAAGCCCATGTACTCACGCAGAAGCTTTCGGTATTCCTCGCCGTCAAAAAGTGCAGCCAACTCGAGCTTTTCCATCTGCGATTTTGAGATAAACTTAGCCATCCTTCTTGCCCTCCATTTCCGCCAGCGCCTTTTCAGCTTCTTCGCGGCTCAAAAATACGGTTCTTCCAAATTCAGACGGAGAAAATCGATCCTCAAGACTGTTTTCTCTATTGACCATCCACACCTTGTTCATGGTATTTCCACCGATTCCCGTTATCTTTTTTTCGGTGATTTTGTGATAAACGCCATCACCACCAAACACTTGAACAATAGCATAAATCGTATCACCCACCTTGCACGGCAGGGCAATCACTCGCCCCTCTTTGTCAGCCACATGCAGGTTGTGTGCTCGCTCAATTCTGGATGTGTCATTGTCAAAAGCTGCTTCGACGACTTCTTTCATCCAAGAAACCTTTTCAGGGCTTAGCCCTGTGTCCTCATAGGCTTTCAGCCGTTCCCATACCTGTTTCTGGCTGCAAGCTGTATCGTATGGGCACTTCACTTCCTTGCACCGCGCAATCTCGCAGAAGTTTCCCTCAAATGTCAGTCGTTCCATCCTTATCCTCCTTAATCGGCGTGAGCCTCCATTTCAGCCATCCGTGCTGCGTGTCCCGCTGGCAGCTCAGATAATACTTCTTCGACAGCTCATAGAGCTTATGGATGCAGTAGGAGTCATTCTTCTGGCAGTAATCGCCGTCCTCCGCATGTTCGGGATCAAAATGTTCACAGTCCGGGCAGGCGAAGGTACGGCGCACGTCGGCGCAAGCATCCAGGAAGTCATCCGATGTCATGCCTTCATCGGGGTCAACGTAGTCCCATAAAAACGCGGAAACTGCGTCGCACTCCATGTGCGTCTTCCAGTCGTACACTTCACCGTCGAATTTGTATGTGTCATATCCATATTGTTCGCCCGGTTTGATCTCCTCGCAGCACAAAGAACATCTATGCGGCTTCCGGGCCGTCCGCGTCTCGGATCTCAAAAGTTCAGGCATCATGATTGTCCTCCTTCGGCGTCATCGGAATCACCCACGACGGGATGAGCGCCCGATACTGTTCCACCTTCGCTTTCAGCTCGGCAAGCTCCTTCTGGTCGCGCTCGATCTGGTCGGCAGCAGAAGCGAGCGTTCGCTCTTGGCATCTTTGCTTGTCTTCGTACATTGGGCATCCGCCACATTCGCCATCGGCGCAGCACCGCAGCGCCTTGACCAGTTCTTCCGGTTTCAAATTCATAGCAAATCCTCCCGAAATTCTTCCATCCCCCATTGTTCCGCCATCGCTGCGGCAATTCCAGGAAATGTTTTGCTTCTTTCTTTTGCCGTTCGTGGATCATTCCATCTTAATGTCTTTCCGTTTTTATCCCTGGCTGAATCAGCCGACGCGCCGACGCTGTACCCGCCCGTCAGTATTTGCCCAGGGTCTACAATGTTCGTCGGTTTCAATGGCTGCAATCCTTTCAACCATAAACACGTTTTTTTCCTGGCGTGATGCCCGAATTCATACGGCTGAATAATACAATCCGGTTTCCGATAATGTGTTGACATCCAACCAACCGGATTTTCAACAGCGATTTTTTCGATGTCAGCTTTTATAAATGACATGAAGAAAATTGCGGCTTCTTCTCTTAACTTTGCCCGCGTGATTGCTTTTTCGCCGTAACGCTCTACGTTAAACCACCGATTCCCCGTAACGGTCAGATACGTACACGGTGGATGTGCTATCAGCAGATCCCATTTTGTAAGCCCGTGCATTTTCCCGTCCATTGTCTGAAATGCCGCGCATTTGCCATCTATCAGTTTCAGCGCATCCCCCATGACGTGCCATTCAGGATGACCGCCGGACGGCTCCTGAATATCGCAAGAGTACGCTTCGTGCCCTCGCGCCCGGAATGCTTTGCACACCTCCTGCGATTCCTCACAAGCTACCAGCACTTTCATTTCAGCAACCCCATTCTTTTCAATCTCGCTACACTCCGTGACCGTTTTTCCGCGTCCGCAGTGTAGGCGTCTCGGCTCCGCGCAACTTCTCTCGCCCGATATTCCGCCCTGTTTTGCTTCCTCGTATTCCAGATACGGCGCACACTTTGCGCGGCATTCCGCTGCCCGTCTCGGGCAGTCCCGTTCACATGGCGGCTTCACCATAGCGCCTCCTGCATTTCGTCCTCGGCCTGTTTCGCATGAACTCCTGCCAGCATTTTTTCTTGTGCAGCTTTGTAAAAGTTCCGATCGATCTCAAATCCAAACGCATTTCGCCCAAGCTCGGCAGCCGCGCGAAGCGTCGAACCGGAGCCGCAGCATGGGTCAATGACTGTCTCTCCGGGGTCGGTAAAAATCTCGATCAACCGCTTCAATACGCCGACCGGCTTCTGCGTTGGGTGAATCTTCGGAATCTCCTTGCCGTCGCGTTCCCATGCGAACCAGTCAAAAACCATCTTCCCGGTTCCACGAATTGGCTTGCCGTCCTCTCCAATCTGGCGCCCGTTGTTGAACTTCGGCAGCTTGTCCCGGTAGAGGACGATTGCAAATTCCGTCGCGCCGACGATGCGCATATTCGCCTTGAGCACCTGCGCGGAATAGTTCTTGCAGAAGAAGATCGGGAACCAGTTTTTGAACCCGTACCGTGCGCCGTATTCCGCAACCGTATGTATCTGGTCGAACGCGCAGAAGACGATCATCGCCGGTGCCTTGCCCTTTTCCTTCGGTTCCGGCTTCAGCAGCCGGGAGCAGAAGTGCATATACTCGGCAATTTTGAAATAACCGTCCGAATTGAAAAAGCTCTTTTTTGCGAACTTGCTCTCACCGTTGGAATTTTCCCCGCCGTTATACCACATGGGATTGGAACCGTAAGCATCCGCCCCGATGTTGTACGGAATGTCCGCAATCACAAGCTGCGCCTTTGGAATCCCATATTTGCGGTAATTCTGGAAATTGTCGTGATAAATTTCACAGCGAATCCGTTTAGGCTTCATCCCGCCACCTCCACAACCTCATCCGCCCGCAGCAGCACCTTTTTCCCGGCCCGCTCGAAGATGTAGCCCGTGCTGTTATAGCTCTTCCGCTTCACCGCGTGGATCATCTCGCCCAGCCTTGGCCGCAGTTCCTTGTAGATCCTCGGAACCTTCACGCAGATCACCGTGACGGCAATGTTGTCATCCTTGTACCATTCCTCCGAACACTGTTCGCTGCAAAAGGAATTGAATATCGCGCCCTTGCGTTGAATTTCTTTCCCGCACTGCCTGCACTTCATGCTTCCCGGCCTCCTTCTCTGGCCGCTTCATACTCCATGTGATCTTGCATATAGGCGTGCATATAGAGTTCCAGCAGTTTCAGCGCCCCTGTCACCATCTTGTTCAGCCGCTTCCGCGTGGTCTCCCATGCGCCCTTCACCGTGATCTGCGGCTCCACGCCGCCCACGACCACGATCTCCGTCTCCCGCGTCTGCTCCTGTTGCGTCCCAACGTCGAACAACGTCTGTTCCTGTGTCAGGACGATCCGCGGCGGATAGACGTCACTGTTGAACTCGACTTCCATGTGCTGCGCGTGACATTTCTCTTCGTATTTTCCAAAATCGATGTCAAATACCGTCATAATTCTTCCCATAGCCTCGTCTCCTTTATTTTTTCGCCCTCCCGGGCGTTTGGTATATGGTCATGCCACGGCGCGGTTCCCTTCGCGCCGTGGCAGCAGAGACGGCCCTTCCCCGTCTGCGCCCAGTGTTCCCGAAAATCCCGGGCGAGCCGCGCCTATCTGCGTCGCGCAGCTTCTCCTAGGAGGCCAGATGCCGTGCGCCGTGGATCTTCGGCGCATTGGATGACGTTCCTTTCCCGCACGTCTCACACGGGTTCATACGCTGCCCGGAGCATTTGGCCGTCTGACTTGTCCATGCTCCGGACGCGCAGCAAAAAGCCGGCTGATCCTTCGCAGACCGCGAATTGCGGCGCGGCCTGCGCATAAGCCCACAAAAAAATGTAGATCCGGCTCAGTTGCCCAGTTCATCAGTGCGCGGTGTCGGCGGCAAAATCTTCCGCCGCAGCCCGTCCTCGCACCATTTCAGCGGAATGTGTCTCCGCCGCTCCGCCTCCTCGTCGTTCCAGCCGCAGTGCGCACACTCCATCCTGCACTCTGCAAATCTTGCGTCTTTCCCCAACAGGCAGTGATCCAGCTGTTCCAGCGGTTTCATTCCCATTGTCTACACCTCCCGCACGTCGATTCCATACATCGACCGCATAAACTTCCTGTTCCGCAGATATTCCTTCGTCCGTGTCGGCCCGCTCTTCACGTCCTCCACGATCTTCTCACCGGACACTTCCCGGATGTATGAAAAGTCCGCCGTGTACCGGATCGCGCGTACCCGCTCCCCGGTCTCCGTAACGTATGATTCCTGAATTGTGAATTGCGGCTGCAGCCGTAGATCGCGAATCTCCCCGGCGCGCAGCATCAGCAGCAGCTCGTCATAGCGCCGCGCTTCCTTCTGGCTGTCAAAGTGAATCCCCCCGCGCTCCGCCTTCTGGTTCTGATACTTGGCCGTCTTTCGCTTGGCCCCCTCTGCGGAGAGGGGGCTGTCAGCTCTGCTGACTGGGGGAGTGGAACTCCCCAGCACCTTCTTCGCGTACAGATCCCGCATCCCGGCCGGCATGTCCGCCATGCTGTCAAATCGCAATCCGCCCATGGTCTCCTGTCCTTTCCTTATCCGATCACCAGCTCCGGATTCATCCGCAGCATCGTCACTTTTGCCGTCTGGTGGTATTCCGGCCGCGTCCACTTGAATCCCCAGTGCTTCGCCGCGAGAAACAGCGCCGCCGTCTCATCCGCGCATCGTACATCCACGGTCTGCCCTGCGTATTGCACGCGAAAGTATTTCTTCCCGGTGTATTCCGGCTGCCGGACGATCTCCGGCTTCTTCGGTCTGCACGCCGCCGGCACCTCGTTATATCGCATCGCCGTCTTCCTCGCTGCCGCCCAGCGCATAGCCGAGGCACGCCACCGTCGCGAACGCAAGCAGCACGCCGCCCCAGTAAATCCCGAACCCAACGTAAAAGCCCATCGCCATAAAGCAGCCGCCGCTCGCGATCAGCGCCAGCCTCCGCAAGACCCGCACCCTCGCGTTGTCATGTTCTTTCTTCGAGATCATACCTCATCCCGCTCCTTCTCTTTTTGTAAGTAAAATCGCAGCTTACCCAGCCGCGTCATGCTCTCCGCCGCCCGCTCCCGCATCTCTTTCTTGTCGTGGAACAGTTCAATAGCCTCGGCCTCCGCAGCCTCCGCACAGATGATCGCGGCGATCAGGTCGCCAAATTGTTGCTCATTCACCCGCAGCGTGTAGCGCATCTGCCTCCCTCTCTTTCTTCACATAGAACTCCACGCCCGGGAACATCGCCCGCAGATACCGCAGCTTCAGCTCCGTCGCCGCGATCCGCTTTTCCTCGAGCGTCAAATCGTCAAAGCGAACCAACTGCCCGTTTTTCGTCACATAGCTTTCCGTTCGGATCACCTGTTTTTTCCGCATCCTGCGTCCCTCCCTTTCCGTGTATTCTATTCCGCCGGAGCGATTACTGCTCCTTCCGCTCGCACATCAGCTTTGCCGCCGCGGCCACGCCCTGCATATAGGCGATCATGACCTCGATCTGCTGCGCGTTCATGTGCTTCATCTCGTGCAGCACACCCTCGACTTTCTTCTTCTGTTCTTCCGACATAACCCTCACCTCCCTCGCTTCAAAAGCCATTCGATTTGTCAATAGGACAAATCGACAGTTCTCATCGTAGGTGAGAACTCTTTTTGTTGTCTCGAAAACATTCATTGTTGTTTTCGTAAACACAACGTATCATAAATGTTTGTTTTTGTCAATACTAATTTTTCGCATTTTTCAAATTTATGTTGACTGTATAAACTTTTTGTGCTACTCTACAAATGCAAAAACAGGAGGTGAGAAAAAAATGGGAGATCGAATTAAGCAGATTCGCCTTTCCGCCAAACTGACACAGCAGCAATTTGCCGACCAACTCGGACTTTCCAGAAACTTTATTGCCGTAATTGAAACCAGTGACCGCAAACCTAGTGACCGCACCATCTCTGACATCTGCCGCGTATTCGGTGTATCCGAAGCGTGGCTGCGCGACGGCACGGAGCCAATGTACGTCCAGCGCAGTGAAAACGAGCGTATGGCCATGCTGTTCAACGACGTGCTGGCCGAAGCCGACGAATCCACCCGCAAGCGCGGCATCGCCGCCGCCCTCGACATGCCCCCGGAGTTTTGGGACAACATTCTCGAATACGCAAAAAAAATCACCGGAAGCAAGTAAAATGCTTCCGGTGATTTTTACAAAAATGCTCATAGCTCTTGACGATTCTGTGATTCTTTTGTATTCTGAAATAAAGGAGGTATCAGTATGAGCAGATTCTTTAAGGAATTATTAGAAGTGCGTGCAGATCGCTGGCGATATATGTTTGGTGTCGGTTCATTCTGGTCTATCTTCATCCCGCTCATAATCGTCGCCGCCCTCGTTGTGAATATGATTATGACATCTAAGCACCAATATACTTCCGATGATTTGAGTGAAAGCTATTTAGAAGGATATAACAAAGCTTGCGATGAACATGCCAGTGATTATGACGAAGGTTATAACTCCGGTTATGATGACAGTTCCGAAGAAACTTGGGACATTGCCTATGACGAAGGATATTCTGCGGCGGAATCCGATACTGAACAAGCAGTATATCGCGCTTTTGATGAAGGTTTTTCCGAAGGTCATCATATTGGGTGGAAAAACGCAACAGAGCATTATGGTATAACAGAGCGTCTCGGTTCAGATGCTCTCGCAGAATATGAAACCAGCCTTATCAGCAAAGATGAATTTCTCGCTGGCGTTGATGCTCTAAAAGAAATTCGTTCTTCTCGTAAATCCGACTAGCAAAAACGCCCGAAGCGGTGATTCGCTCCGGGCGTTTATTCTGTCTTCACGATGTTCCGCATAAACCCAACAATGATGTACTTCTGCTCCGGCGTGGCCTGTTCCCATAGCTTCTGCATTTCCTCGTCTACGGTTTTCGACATCTTTTCCATCCCTTCGCCTTTCTCTTTCCAAAAAACATGGTCGATTTTTTGTGCAACATCCTAACTTGAATCGTTTCCAGATTCGTCCTATACTGGAAGTATCAAGGGATGCCCCGCCGCCATGTTCCCGGCGGCGGGACTTTTGGCCGCTGCAAGCGTGTGGGAGCTGCTTGCAGGTTTAGCCTACCACGAACGCACCAAATTTGTCGACCATCGGCCATGGGCTTCCGTGTCCATGTCCGTTGGGAAATCAATGAAAGAGGGAGAAAATTTGAAACAAGAACTATGGGAGCTATGCCGTGACAAGAAAGATTCCGCAAATCCGCGTATCACCAACCAGCAGCTGGCCGAACGATCCTGCCTGTCCCAGAACGCCGTTGGTCAATATCTCCGCGGCGAAACGCCGAACGCGCCGCTCTCCACGTTTGGCCCGATCTGTAAAATGCTCGGCGTCTCCGTCGACGACTACCTAGGGATCGAGCATCCCGCGCCTTCTTCTGACGCTTTGCAGGCCGTCCGCTTGGAGCGCGACCACTACAAGCGTGAGATCGAGCTGTATAAACGCTCCCTTCGCACGCACCGCATCGTCACCCTCATCCTCGTCTCCATCCTTGCCCTTGTCGTGATCTCGTTGGTCATCGATCTTCTCGACCCCTATGTCGGCTGGATTCGCGATACCATGTCCATTTTACGGGAGGTCTCCGCCTATGCCTGAACCACGCATTGCAGCTGCCTATGTCCGCGTCTCAACCGATGACCAGATGGAGCTATCCCCGGATTCCCAGATGGAGAAGATCCGCGAATACGCCGCGAAGAACGGCCTGCTCCTGCTCTCAGAATACATCTTCCACGACGACGGCATTTCCGGCCGGGCTGCTGAAAAGCGCCCCGGCTTCCAGCAGATGATCGCCACTGCCAAAGACCCGTCCCATCCGTTTGATGTCATCATCGTCTGGAAGTTCTCCCGCTTTGCCCGCAATCAGGAGGAATCCATTTTCTATAAATCCATCCTGCGCAGCAAGTGCAAGGTCGATGTGGTGTCCGTCTCCGAGCCGCTGATCGCTGGCCCCTTCGGCAGCCTGATCGAGCGGATCATTGAGTGGATGGACGAATTCTACTCCGTCCGCCTTGCGGAGGAAGTCAAGCGCTCCATGACCGTCAATGCAAAGAATGGCTCCCTGCAAGCTACACCATCCTTCGGCTACCGCGTAGAAAACCGGCAACTGGTCATCGTCCCGGAAGAAGCCGAGATCATCCGGGAGATCTTCCGGCGCTTCATCTCCGGTGATGCCATGTTTCGCATCGCGAAAGATCTGAGTTCCCGTGGCATCCGCACGCACCGTGGGAATCCATTTGAAAACCGTACCATTGATTATATCCTGAATAACCCCGTCTACCTCGGCAAGCTCCGCTGGACGCCGACCGGCAGGACATGCCGAAATTTCAAGAACGAGGACAGCATCATCGCCGACGCGCTGCACGAACCAATCATCGATGCCGAAACCTGGGGCGCCGCGCAAGCTCGCTGTTCCGAACTGAAAAAGTCCTATAAGCGCTACGGCAAGCCTTCCTCTGAGCGCAAGCACTGGCTGTGCGGTGTTGTCCGCTGCTCTGCCTGCGGCGCGACGCTCATTTGGGCAAATCCGCATTTTATGAAATGTAACAACTATGCGCACGGACGCTGCACGACCGCCCAGCATATCGCCGTCGAGGCACTGGAAGAATCCTTCCTTGCACAGCTTCAGCACGATTTGACGTTTGCGGAATCTGTCGCTTGCGTTGTTCAAGCCGCAAAACCCGCTCATTCCGACCAGCGCTTGCAGCAGCGTGCCCATATCGTCTCCCGTATTGACCGCCTGCGTGAATCTTACTTAGACGGCGTCGAGACGCTGGAAACCTATAAATCCGCCCGGCAGCAAATGCAAGCGCAGCTTGACGACCTCGACGCGCAAATTGCCGAATCCGCAGCCGTCCCCGTCGTCGATACCGCCGCGCTGCTTCGAAATGCCATCGCCGCCGTCCTTGAAACGCTCCGTAGTCCAACAGCCACTGTCGCGCAAAAGTACGAATCCGCCATGTCCATCATCGACCGCTGCACCTTCGACAAATCCCAGATGCTCCTCGCGATCTCTTATAAATTCATTTTTTGACACTACGATTATAGCAAGATGGAGTATGGCCCACCATACTCCATCTTGCTATAATATTTGAAATCACTTTCTCAGCACAATCCCATGATAATACCCGGCCATCTTCGCCTCCGGGCCTTCGGCGTCCTTGTCCATTAGGAAGGCTTTTGCAAGGTCGGCATAGAATTCTGGCCGGTCTAGGCCGTACTTGGCAGCTACGCCGTAATAGTCCGAGTACATCATGTTCATTGCCGCCCACCAGACGCAGGACTTCACGCTGACACCTGTGATATTGGCCACGGCGTCCGTCTGCTCCATTGTCCAGTGTGCGCCGGTCGTGCCGTCCTCGTTCTCCATGTGTGATACCCACTTTTCAGCATCCTCGCGGGTGAATTCCATCATTTTCGTGGACTCACGAAAATGGTCATCGTCCAGTTTGTGCAGCGCACAAATGGCGTCCGCGTACACCGTGACTTCTTCCGCGCGCCCAAGCGTCACCGGGCGCTCCATGATCTCATGCAGTTGCCGTTTCAGTTCTTCGATATAATGTTTCATTTTACGCCTCCTGAATGTATTTGTAAAGCCGGTCGACGTCGTTCACATCGAACCGCAGCTCCCCAATGACCGGAATGGTCAGTGGGATCTTCTTTCCGTCCACGCGCGTCCTCGCGGCGTTGTAGAGCCGGTCAAGGTCGATGTTTCCATCCTCATCCATAATGCCCATCATCTGCACCGCTGGGTGATCCTTCAGCGCGAGGATGCGGCTTTTCCCGCCGTCCATGATGAGCGCCAGCGCGATTCCGGCGCCAATGCCCTTGCCGGTCGGCAGGTGCGGGATGATCTCATTGTCGGCATACTGCGCCACGCCGCGCATGGCCTGATCTATTGTCACCATAAATGTCTACCTCCATTTTAAGGTGGGGCGGCTATTGCCGCCCCTTGCGTTTACTTGTTGCAGCAGCCGCACTTCGGGAGTGGATTGTAAAGCGTCTGCGCAGTTGTTGCGGTTCCGGTCGTGACGTCGGCGACCTGCTTCGGATAAAAGGTCGCGTTCGCGTAGGTGACAATCGAGTTGTCGCCGCAGCAGCGCCGCTCGGCCTCCGTCTCGATCTCGCGGTGCAGCTCGGACTTGACCGAAGCAATGTCCTGCCGGGCAAGGACGAAGCTGTCCTCGGTGCGCTGGTTGTGTACCGCCTGATCGCACAGCGTCTTTCGGATGTCCTTGAGCTGTCCGTCAACGTAGGCGTACAGTTCCAGCGACTTCTGATCGTTGTAGGTGTTCGCCTTGAGCAGCGCAATCTCCGAGTCCTTCGCCGCCAGCTGCTGCTCCCGGTCGAGTTCGTAGCGCGATACGGGCATATTCTCACTGCACGTCGGCTGCTCCTTCTGACGACCAGCCAGCAAACCGACCATCGCCGTCATGGCTGGGACGACCGCTTCTGCGGCAGCGTCCTTGCGGTTATTTGTGCCCACGCCGCCGAGCAGATTTCCCAGTGCGCCGTTCGCGAGGCTCAGCGCCGTACCGCCAATGCCGAAGCCGAGCGCGGTTCCGGCAAGACCTTTGCTTGCATATTCCATGTGTTGATCTCCTTTGCAAAAAGTAAGCTGGCCAGCTCCTATGCTCAGTGTACCGGAGCGCAGATTTTTAAGGGTGGCGCGAGCGTGCTGGAATGTGAAGTTGCGTGAAATACGAAAAGCCCCGGTGCCGTAGTCTGGCACCGGGGAATCTCATATCATATGCAGTTTTCGTGCTGTCTGCCGCGCTCTGCTATAAATTCCGGGCAGGCGTCTTGACAGTGTGCTGCGCTCCATGCACAGCTCGACGGCAACGTCGATCTGCGGGGTTTTGCCCACGATGTAGCGGCGCACGATCTCGGCGTCCTCCC
>OLHG01001814.1_pt1 | contig 12359 bp, 10 predicted proteins | sample 1605971 | NCBI WGS metagenome assembly OLHG01 (sample SAMN03283289) | human gut metagenome | biome: human-associated habitat; material: feces | host: Homo sapiens | place: Peru | collected 2012 | reverse complement strand
TAACACCGTCATGACAGATAATACTGTATTTAGAACCTTTTTTTGCTCTGAAACGCATTCGCTCACACGTTGATAGCACACTTTACTAACATTGGCCGTAATAAAAATAATTGGGATTTCCAGCAGCCTTACACCTGCCGAGTAATATCCAAGAACGCTGGCTGAAAACAGTGCTGTAATTGAAATTGTCACAAATGATGATGAAAAACTATTAATAAACTGTGCCGGAAGCAAAAAGAGTATCTGTCGGCGTCCTTTATTAAATACAATATCTTTGAATTTTTCTGTATTGAGTCTTGGACGGTCTTTCTTTTTTCTCAAATAATCCTTCATCTGAATATTCAGTCCAAACAAAGGCGAAACCGCATATCCCATTGAAAGCGCCAATGTTCCCATAGAAAGAAAACCTGCGCCCAATTGTATAACCGCACGGATTGCTTCTCGGATGATTGCAATAATTGAAATAGTTTTATACTGTTTATATCGATTCAAATAACTGATAAATAAAAATCGCAATCCATTTGTAAAAACAAGGACCGGAACAATATATATTATTTTGCCATACTTGCTAAAAATATTATTCTTTGAAAACTTATATCCAATCAGTATCACTATTGCATAAAGTATTGAAACCAATATGTTAACAACAACACACGCGTCCGTTATGTATTGTGCTTCCTCATCATTCGATTCTGAAACAATCAACATATCCAACTTTAAAGATGCCACTGGGATTATCATCGTAGCCAGCGAAATCAGATATGTATAGATTCCCAACGTTTCTGCAGGAAACACACGTGTCAAAATCGGCTGCGCTATAATATTAATCATTTGGGCCAGCACAGTGCCTAATCCCATGTGCATGATTCCAACCCAAATGCTTTCCGATTTTTTTTGTTGCACTTTATGCTCCTTTGTCGATAAAAATCATAGTCTTTTGATAAGCTTTGCCGGATTACCTGCCACAACACAATGACCATATTCGAAGCTCTTTGTCACAACAGAACCAGCACCCACAATAGTGTTATCTCCTAGTACAACACCCGGAAGTATCACAGAGTTCATGCCAATCCAGCACTTATCTCCTATCACAACCGGTTTCCCCGGTGCATGAAGATCCGGATTATTCAGATCATGATTTGCTGTGATTATTCCAACATTTTGAGCAATCCAAACATTTTTTCCAATTGTTATTTTTTCAAACCCTTGAAAATAGCATCCACTATTCTGAAATACATTTAACGAACTGTTATCAAACGAAATCTGACCCCCCCCCAGAATATTACACTGTGGATTTACCGGCCAATACACACCTTGCCTATGCATTCCAACAATATGTGGTAAGCTACGGATAGCCCACCAGAAACCCATTCTTTTTTCATCAAAATATTTTCCACTCAAATATTCTATTTTATAAAATGGAGAAAGCAGCTTTTTCAAAATAATCGCACACTGCCTGTTGTATGCTATTTTCCTTATACAATTCATATTTTTTCACTTCCAAAAACAAATCTACATCTACACAGAAAAGTTATTACGCCAAAGACAACGATAAGTTCAAACAATTGAAAAATTCTTAAGGTTGACAATTGAAAAGTAAATATTATCTGCGTATAAATCACAACGCTAAACAAGCTATATGAGCTGTCTTTCATTTTTCTATACGCATAACTATATATTCCTCCTAAGGCAATCATTCCAATAACCAACCCAGCAATTCCGAAATTTGCATACATTGAGCCAAATGTTTCCAAGGGGTATGAAGATCCATCTAAATTGCTAAAAGCCATTGGAGGCACAATATTAGTTTTTCCTTGGCAAATAGAATACAAATATGTACCATCATCAACAGGCGGTTTCCCCGAATACAATGATGATGGAATGATTGCCGTAAGTAACCCAATAAAAGATTTACCCAACCACAAAGTATGTGTTTTAAAATAATCTATTATGACCATATAAAAACCAATATAGGATTCACTTTGAATAGTATTCAAAACACCTTCACTAGAGTCTTTTATAAAAGCCACTGGGTTTTGGAGAAAAGCCTCGGCCGCACCTTCAGTCCTAAATTTTGACATCAATATAAAAAACAGATAAAGTGCTACTATGCCTAGAATATATCTCATTTTTAGGAATCGTTTTATATCAATTACTTCTATCGTGTAATGATACAAAAATAAAGCCTCAATAAAAAGAATGATTAGGGCTTTTCTTCCGCCTAATCCCGACATTATTCCTGACAAAATTATTAACAAAATAATTTTAATGTTCAATCGTTTTTGTGTGCCTTTGTATGAATATATAATAAATAGTACGCCGTAATCAACAAATGGCAATAGCCACGACCAAAAGTCAATATCTCTTGTTAGGCTTGTCCGAAATTGCAGATGAGTGAAGAAATAATATATTCCGCCGACTTGATTCATGATTTTCATGAATGCCAAGCAACCAATAATCCAAATTACAATTCCAAAGTATTTATATTTTGTTCGTCTATTATTAGCACCAATCAAGCTTTTTGTTTCGCATATATCATGTACAATATGTTTCTCTGAGAATTTTTCAATCTTTAGTTTCATTCCAAAGATAACCAAATAGTAACAAATCGTTTGCAAAACAACATATTCGCAAAACACCACATCGTTACAAATCGCCTTATTTATATAGGATTCCTTAATTAAATTTGCATCATCAATATTAATGTATGATAGTATTGGAATCACCGTATTTATTACATATAAAAATGTATACAAATTATAAGGTGCAGCGATATCTCTATGTTTTTTATGTGTTAGTGACCAAGTAATAAATGGCAACAAAGAAAAAAGGCCTACTACCGCTCTCATTATATTCTCTCCGACATGGCACTTTTAAATCCATCATAATAAAAGTCTTTCAATTCATTCAAATTCATTTTCTTCTCAATGTAATTCATTATATTCATTTTATAAATTTTATCCTGTTCATCATTTGCGTTCACAATAGTCTGTATTGCTTTGACAAATTCTTCAGGCTTTCCTAACTCAATGCTCCATCCGCCTTCAATACTATTAACATCAGTCCACGGTGTCTGATCACTAATAATTACCGGACACCCCACCATCAAGGCTTCAGCAATAACATGTCCAAAATTTTCACTAAGCGTAGGAAACAAAAAAGCATTATAGCAACTAAAAGTTTCATGTATTTTTTCGTGACTTAACACTCCGCAATATCTAACCTTAACATTACTCGGCAATTCACTTATTCTTTGTACACATTGTTTCCAATATTCCTTATCTTCGATTGGACCATAAATGTCGAATACAACATTTCCTCTTACATTTTTCATATAGTCAATCGCACTAATTAGATTTTTCTTAGGATGTATCCTAGAAATAAATACAAATTTTCCTTCTCCTTCTTTTTTACACTCATGAGTGTATTGTTTTACTGGAATTGACGGAATATTAGTCAAAAAATGAATCCGTTCGCTATTTATTCCTAAATACTTTTTTATTGCTTTCGACTCCTCATCGCTAGTAGATTGAAAATGTACATTTTGTAGCAGATTAAAGGCTCTCAAAAAAGCAATGTACGGTATCTTCTTATATTTCTTTTTAAATGCACCAGCACAAAGCTCTCCTCTAGGGGCAAGCATAACAGAAATATTATATTTCTGTGCCAATCTTAAACAAGGAATCACGCAATATTGAAACAAATCCTGCAAGTAAATAATATCTGGTGCAATCTCTTTTATAACCTCCTCAAATTTTTTATATTGGTATTCCTTATCACTTAAGTACAAAACTTTACAATTACCACGATCATTCCATCCAGACGTTATGTTTTGATACACTTTATTATTATCCATATCATGATTGCTAGTAACTATAAAGCAATCATACTCATCTTTAAACAATGAGCAAAAATTATCTACACTCACCGGTGGTCCACCAAATTTTTTACCAGGAAAGAATCCTCCCATAACAATTAGTACTTTCATACAATCTCTCCTATACACCCAATTTATTTATAATAAAATTCTTCTATTTTATCAGCATTCAGTTCTACATCGAATTCTTTTTTTAGAAACTCAAATCCATTTAGACCCTTTTTCTTTTGTTTATCTTTATTTTCACAGATTATTTTTACAAGTTTTTCTGCGTCGTTTAGGTTTCTTGCATCACACCACCATCCGCAATCATTATTAAGTATCATATTTTTAACATCTGTTGCCGTATCAGTAATTGCCAAAATAGGTTTCTTCAATTTCATGTAAGTCTGCATTCTTGAAGGAACGTTTGGAATTGTAAATCGCGGATCCAAGCTAATCAGCCCAACGTCTGCTGTCTGTAATAGCTTTTCATATTCCTCTTGCGGCAGACGCTTATTAAATGTTAAGTTAGAAGGCTTTTCATTCGTTACATATTCTACTATCTTTTCCTGCTCTGTCCCATCACCAACTATTACGAATTCCGCTTTAGAATAGTCTTTCAACCTGCGAGAAAGATCAATTAAAAAAGAAATATTCTGTGGTTTTCCAAGGTTACCGCCAAACATAAAAACTGTTTTATCTTCATTAAATACAGTTCTACCCGCGAAATCAATTTCAATAGAGTTCGGAAATATATGAACCTTCTCTTTTTTAACATCAGAATTATGCCTTAAAACATATTCCATGTTTGCTTGTGACATACAGCCAATATAATCCGAATATCTATAGTATTTTTTTTCTTGATTTCTAAAATACTTATATATTATACCGGCTTTACTCATCATTCCTAAGTCAACCGCATTTTGCGGAAAAATATCCTTTAACATTAAAAAAGTCTTTGCATGATACTTATCCTTACAGTATTTAACCACTCCTGCTAAAGTAACTGGCGGTGTTGCATATAATATCAAGTCAAAACTGTCCTCTGATAAATACTTTTTTATCGCTCGCTTTAAATGAATGCCAATCATTATTTGATTTAGACCCTTATTAAATAAATTTTTACTAAAAGGATCTCCTGTTTTTACATCTAGTACACTAAGTCCAGTTTTCCGTTCTTGATAGATTGTATTCGAAATATTAGGCAAGCTTCGTACTATCGTTATATTGTGATTTCGTTTCAAAAGGCTATCTATCAAATCACAATATAAATCTTTACATCCCAATTCCAAGGACATTGATATAAATAAAATATTCATTATTTTCTCCAATATTGCTTTTTAAACTCTGTATTTGGGGAAATAATCACTATCTATTTTGTGATTCAGTTCTTCTTCTCTCTTTGCAACCAATTCATCATACTTCTCTTCATTCCATATTTTCTTTCCAATATAGAAATCAAATTCAGTATTTTTGCCATATTTTTTTTTGTAGCAATACAACGGATCATCTTCTGCACTTGTTCGCCCGCCGCCATGATGTATGTACCTATACCCATGCTCATGTCCCCAGCGTGCTGCCGTTGCTTCCAGCAATGCTCCTGCATTTAAATCCAGCATTTTCTGAGAACTTCCCAGCAGATGCGCATGCATCAAGTCACCTTCTATAAAATATATTTCACTTGCAATTATTTTATTTTCATAACTCAATTGAATTTCTAGTACTGATTTCCCTAAATTTTTAATTATATATTCATAATAGCTATCAGGAAAGTAATAATACGCATCCGCTTTATTCCTATCCATTGTTTCTTCATATAGTTTTTTAAAGACAGACAAATCCTTTGGCATTAGAATTGTTTTTACAGTTACACCGTTTTTTTCCGCCTTTTTTATTTCTCGTCTTAACGATTTCGAAAATTCAGCCTGAACAGGATCATCATAATCTTTCAAATTTGTACCCACAGTATGTCTTGAATAAACAACATCATAGATATCTTTAAAATCCAACGCATTTTCAAATATCGGATGGAATCGAATAAATTCTGATACAATATGATTTTCGACACAATATCTTGTAAATTCTTTTTCAAACTGTGCCAACAACTTTTCCTTATCCTTACATTCTGTAATAATAGGCCCACCATACCCATACGGAGTTACAATATCGTAATATACCCCATCGGTGTACATTTCAATTTTTCTTTTAATAAAAATGTGCTCAATCACCCCATACTCAGAATTAATTTCAAATTTTTCAAGTTTTCCATGTTCCGTATTTTCATACAGTCTCCCATAATATATGTTGTAATAAATATCTTTTTTCATTTTACCGTACCTCAACTATTTTCCCCGAACATCTTAATTAAGCGGCATATCTTATTTATATCTTCTATGGAATATCTTTGATCGCATCGGTATCAGGATCATTTATAATATCAAGCAATAAACACGCGTCTTTTTTCTAAAGCTCTAAGAAATATTTTTTTCGCCTTGAATTATCATTTTCTCACCTTTATCTCTTAGATTCTTTACCATACGATAGCTCTCTACCTCAAACCCTTGTTTTAAGTGATATCGATATGATTGTATGTTTTCCTTTTCACAATTAGTATCAATAGTATATATTTCTCTTGCTGAAGCAACCTTTTCCAGTTCTTTTTGGAGGGCAGTTCCAATAGACATACTTTGGTATTTCTTATTGACAGCTATGAAATAACTATGTATTCGTTTATGCTCTCCCCAACTTATTTCATATGCCCAATGAAATCCCACTAGTACATTTTCACAAAAAGCACCTAATAAAATTGCACTTCCATCTTTGCAGAATTCATGCATATTTTCATAATACATTTTAGATATTTTTTCTTTTTTTTCATCTTCTGCAAAAAGCAATTCAAACAACTTAAGTATTTCATTTTTTTGTGTTATAATGTCATCTTCCTTAATATCTCTATATAATACTTTCATCTTTTAAATTTCCTTGCTTTATTTGATTTTTCCTATATACATCAAAATCCTGCAATGTAAAGCTACCACATGCTTCAATTCCAGTTCTCTTTACGACTGCTTTTATAGTCAATAATATAATTTTTACATCATTCCAAAAAGTTATCTTATTTACATACTCAATATCATATGCAAACCTTTCATCCCAATTAACGAAATTTCTTCCGCTAACCTGTGCCAATCCAGTTAATCCTGGCCTTACATCATGACGATGCTTTTCATATTCATTGTAATACGGTAAATACTTTACCGCTAAAGGTCTTGGCCCTATTAGGCTCATAGTTCCAATTAATATGCAAAACACTTCTGGCAATTCATCTAAACTCGTACTTCTTAATAGCCTCCCGAATGGAGTCAATCGTTGACTATCCGGCAACAGTTCTCCCTTTTCATCTCTATCATCTGTCATCGTACGAAATTTAAACAAATTGAAGATTTCACCGTTTTTTCCCGGTCTTGGTTGTTTAAAAATAACAGGGCTTCCCAATTTAATTTTCACCAATAAGGCCACTATAACAAACAACCACCAAAAAAGGATAATCACCATCATCGAACATATGATATCAAGTATTCTTTTTATATATTTTTCGTATATTCCATATGGTTTGTGTTTTTTTTTCATTTTCTTCATCCCTTTGTTATTTATCAAAACAAGCTCTCTTTGCTATAACAATTCTATTCTGCTAATCTATTGTTCCTTGATAAGTTTGTTTTCAGATTTCCATTTCTTTGACTTGCCTCACTCAAAGCACGCACGGATGACCTGAATGATCCGATCCTGCTGTTCCGGAGTCATCTTGTTATCGCTGGGCAGGCACAGGCCGCGCTGGAAGATATCTGCACCCACGTCAAACACGCCTCCGGAGATATACGCATTGGTCTTTGCTCTGCCGGAGCCGTTGACCGTGACGAACTCATGCATCCGGTACATAGGCTGCATGTGCATGGGCTTCCAAATCGGACGCCCCTCTGCGTTCAAGCCAGCGATAGCCTCCAAGATCTCGGTGGGGCAGGTCTTGCCCTTTTCCTTTATGTACAGTGCCTCGGTCTCGCCGCGCACCTGCTTGCACATAACATCCTTATCAAGGATCATTGCAGACAGCCAGTAGTTGGGCTCGCACTTTGTTTTGTCAAAGGGATTCATCTGGATGGGCAGACCCTTCAAACCCTCCTTGTAACGCTCGTAGACCGCCTTCTTCTGGGCAATATGCTCCTCCAGATGCGGGTACTGACCACGGATAACGCCTGCAATGACATTGCTCATGCGGTAGTTGTAGCCCACTTCCTCATGCTGATACCATGCGGCATTTTCGCGTGCCTGCGTAGACCACTTGCGCGCCTTGTTGGCCACCTCCAAGTCGTTCGTCAGCAGGCAGCCTCCGGAAGAACCGGTAATGATCTTGTTGCCGTTATAGGAGATGGCAGCATAATCACCAAAGCTGCCGCACTCTTTTCCTTCCCAAGTTGCGCCCATAGCCTCTGCTGCATCCTCAACGAGCAGAGCGCCGTGTGCATCGCAGATCTCGCGGATCTTACGGATGTTGCCGGAGAAGCCGTACAGTTCTGCACAGACCACCAGCTTGACCTCCGGGTACATCTCAAAGGCCTTTTCCAGTGCCACAGGGTCCATGTTCCAAGAGGAAGCCTCGGTGTCGATAAACACCGGGATGCCGCCCTCGTAAACCACCGGGTTCAGGGTGGCGTCGAAGGTCATATCCGAGCAGAATACCCGCTTGCCTTCCAGTGCACCATGGCTGATCATGGGCTTGCCGTACAGCTTTTCACCGGCAAACTTCACGCACAGATGCAGCGCTGCGGTGCAGCTGCACAGTGCCACAGCATACTTCACGCCGGAGCGCTCTGCTGCGATCTTTTCCACTTCATTGATGTTCTGACCCACGGTGCTCATCCAGTTGGTCTCGTAGGCTTCCGTGATATATTTCAGTTCCTCACCGTGCATGGTCGGCGTTGCCAGCCACACCTTATTTGCAAAAGGCGCAAAATCGCCCTTACGATTGAATGCCATAATTCCTCAACGTCCTTTCTTTTCCACCCTTAGAAGAAGCTGATATCCTCGCCGCTCTCTTTTTCGTAGCTGCGGACCCAGTCCTCCTTCAGATCATTGGGGACCAGAATGTCCTTCTGCAGCTCTACCACCAGACGGCTTTCCTTTGCAGCCACACTCTTGATCAGGTATTTGCCGGTCATTGCCAGCGCTGCCTGCTCCCCATTTGCGAACACATGATGCTCGCCCTCCAGCACGACCTCGACCTCACCCTTGGTATAAGACAGCAGCGTGCGCAGGGTCATGGAACCGCTGGATTCCTGCAGATAGCCGGTAAATTCCCGCACTTCCACTTCCTGCTTTGCGCAGATCTCCCGCACCTGTTTGCGGATGCTGTCCGGCATGGTAGTATCAGCAAGGATCACGCAGCCGATGTTGTATTTCTTCACAGCCTCGTCGATCTTATCCACACCGCCGATGACCGGAACACCCTGCATCACGTCGCCGCTGTCATTGGAACGGAAGTCCACCAGACACACCGGGCGGGCAACACCCTCCGGGTTGCGCTCCATCTGGCGCAGCACCACATGGCTGGTCTCGCCGACACCCACAACCATCACGTTCACCGCAGCGTCGTCCTTGCGGTTCAGGGTCTTAGCGCGTTCAGACTCCACCAGAATGATACGGGGTGCAAAGCGGATGATCGCAGTCAGGGTGAACTGCACCACAGCACCAATGAGATAGTAGGTCACCGGCATCCGCATGACGAACACCATAGAGCCAACCACCTGCAGCAGGAAAGCCAGCAGGTTTGCATAGACAATGCGGTTCATGTCGCCCAGACCGGCGTATTTCCACCGGCTGTTGTACATTTTAAAGAAGTAGAAGATCGCCAGACACCCAACGGTATAGAACGGCGCAAAATGCCGGAATGCCGGGATATACCGCATTGCAAGCTCATTGAACTCCGAATGCACATAGAAGCGAACCACCAGCGCGATGAAGTAAGACAGGTTCACCGCCACGATGTCGAAAACTACCAGTGCCAAACGCATTAGGAGCGAATGGTTGTTCGACTGGTTTTTAACTTGTTCCATATCTGTTTCCTCCTTTATAGATCAGACCGTTACGGGGGTCTTTCTCTGCATCTTCATTTCCTCTGCCTGCTCCGCCGTGGCGTTTACTTCCTCAGGCGAGCGGTAGGTGGGCACGACTCTCTTCAGAGCCTTGCGCGCCATATCGTCATCGTTGGAGGCCACAGCATCCTGCAGCACAGCCAACTTGCGGTCGATCTCCTCCTTGGGCAGAGGTGCGTCTTTTTCGATAAAGATCAGGCTGTTGTCGGTCTTATCCAGTTCTTCCGTCTTGACCAGCAGCTCCTCGTAGAGCTTTTCGCCGGGACGCAGACCGGTCTCTACGATCTCGATGCCCTGTGCACCGGAAAGACGGATCATGTTTTCGGCAAGCTCCAGGATCTTCACCGGCTGGCCCATATCCAGCACGAACAGTTCACCGTTCTTTGCCATGGGGCCAGATTGCAGCACCAACTGGGATGCCTCCGGGATGGTCATGAAGTAGCGGATGATGCGCTTATCGGTCAGGGTCACAGGACCACCGTTGGCAATCTGACGCTTAAACAGCGGGATGACCGAGCCAGCCGAGCCCAGTACATTACCGAACCGAGTGGCGCTGTAGACCACGTTGCCCCAAGTGCTGGCGCTCTGCACGATCATCTCGCACATGCGCTTGGTGGCACCCATGACGTTTGTGGGGTTGACCGCCTTGTCAGTGGACACCATCATGAAGCGCTGCACACCAAACTCCTCGCACAGCTCTACGAGGTTCCGGGTGCCGAACACATTATTATAGATGGCCTCCACGCAGTTCTTTTCCATCAAGGGAACGTGCTTATGCGCTGCCGCATTGATGACGATCTGCGGATGGTAAGCTGCAAACACCTTTTTCAGCGCTGCCTTGTGGGTGATGGAGCAGATCTCGATCTGGAGGTCAAGGGCATTGCCGTATGCGATCTTCAGTTCCTGCTGCACATCGTAGGCACCGTTCTCGTAGATATCCAGAATGATGATCTGCCGGGGGCTCATTTTTGCCAGCTGACGGCAAAGCTCTGAGCCAATGGAACCGCCGCCGCCCGTGATGAGCACCACCTTGTCGCGGTAGTAGGCACTGGTCTTTTCGTCCGAGATCTTGATCTGCTTGCGGAACAGCAGCTCCTCGATATCGAACTCACGCAGATAGCGCTTCTTGCCTGCCGACTGCATCACAGGGTAGTCGTAGACCTTCACCTTATAACCGGCATTGATGTACCGGGTATACAGCTCTCGCTTTTTTTCATCGCTGAGGTTCTGGATGGCGAACACCACTTCCTGCACCTCATGCTTGCGCAGAACTTCCAGCGTTGCCTCGTTTTCCATCAATACCGGAATGCCATGGATGGAACGACCAGCCTTTTCCTCGCTGATATCCACGAAGCAGCGAGGGACATAGTTTGCGTTGGCGTTGCCCAGCAGTTCCTCTGCCAGATTTACGCCCACACGACCTGCACCGATAATGGCGATCTTGATCTTCTGCACCGCTTCCGGCATTTCATGGGTCAGTTCTTCGCCCGCAAAGACCTTCAGCAGAAAACGCAGGAATTTTCCCAGCCGGGTATCCTCTTTTCCGCACTTGAAGGCGTAACGGTAGACCATACGCATTGCCAGCGCAGCCAGCAGATTCATGCAGGCCAGCGACAGCAGCCGTGCAAAGCTGACAGCCCGTACCCCAAGCGCGTGCGCCAGAGTCCACTCCACCATCAACTCGGCCACAAACGCTGCGGCATCAGTCACCAGCAGACGGATATAGCACTGGATACCGCCGTAGCGCCAGATCTGCTGATAGATTTTGCCCAGATACCGCGCTGTAAATACACACACCGCCGAAACGATGCCATGCAGTACAACGCTCTGCCAGCTCAGTGCCTGTGTGGTGACATAGAACAGCACCATCAACAGATCCAGCGCCAGCATGATGGCGAGGTCATAGATGACCAGCGGCCACCGGTTTGATTTTCGATTCATCTCCACAATTCTTTCCTTTAAAGCGATTTCTTCCGCTCCGTTTTATCCTTTCCTATAGAAATTCATTTTTTAGTTCATCCAGCCTTGTCCGGTCTGGTGAAGATCAGGTTGTTTTGTTCTGGGACTTCTGTAGTTTGTTTCCGGTTCTCCCACCGCATCCCGATGGCATCCAGCTTCGCAATACGCTCCTCTGTCAGAACAGCACCGCTTTTTTCAGGATTCTGGTAGGTGTACCGCTGACGCTTGACCCATTTTCCAAGGGCATATCCGTCCGATGACACATAATCAACAGGCACTTTCAGATCGCCGTGGGCCTCAAAATAGCGCTTTGCTTCCTGATATCCTTCGTTCCACTGGCGGTCATTGCGGTTGCCCCAGTACATTCCGATACGGCTGAGCCGTTCGACCTG
>OLHG01001811.1_pt1 | contig 12375 bp, 6 predicted proteins | sample 1605971 | NCBI WGS metagenome assembly OLHG01 (sample SAMN03283289) | human gut metagenome | biome: human-associated habitat; material: feces | host: Homo sapiens | place: Peru | collected 2012 | reverse complement strand
CGGAACCACTCTTTCCTATACCTGCTATTATCCGGAAGAGGAATTCCATATCCAGCCAAAGGTGGTAAAGGCAAGTGATGACACAGAGGTAGCTGGTATCGATAATACCCAAGTAAAATGGGAGTTAATCAAAGAAGATGGTATGACTGATGAAACAGCTAATGCCAAGTTGGTGTTTAAAACTATTCCATCATGGAATACAACCACCGGCTATTTTGAAGGTACCTTCAATGATGATGCTGCCGACAAGCAGAGTGCCCTCTACAAGGTCACCGTCCCTGTGCCAGGTGCCTCAGGAAAAGAACTTATATATAAGATACTTTTCACCAAGGATTTAAGAAGCTATGCTGCTCGTAAATATACGAGACAGAGTTACTATTTCAGAACAAAACAATAATACTTATATTAAAAAACATTGAAGCTTATGTTTAAGTCTAAGATTTTTAATAGTGTAATGAGATATATGTTGGTAGCAATGCTTGCATTGCTGCCAAATGCTATATGGGCAGATGGATTTAATGATTTATCAGTAGATTATGCAGATAATAATTATACTGAGCAAACTGTATATGGATCAGATAATACTTTACAAGTTTCTTTGGGCAATTTGATTTACACGAAGTTGAAATGGGCTACACAAAACTCAGAATATGAAAATTCCCAATTAACAGGTGATTGTATATATGTGCGTATGAATGTTGTGAATGTCACAACTGGAGATTTGGCAGATATCAGTGGGTGGTCAATTTCATATGGACAACAGTACAATCCAACGGCATATGATAAGGCAAATTATACTACATCATTTAATTATAACAATTGCTATTATAATGATAAGTACTTTTTCTTTTTGTCAAATTACCCTTTTAGAAAACATTCTTTTGATTTCAAAATAACAGCGCCATCAGGAGTAGATTTGTCACAATATAAAGTGTTGTTCTATTTATCGAACGAAAAGCCAAAATTAGCGTCAAATTCTGTAGTTGCCGACCCTACAATCAAAGCTAAAGTATCATATGAGCTCATAAATGCGTCTTCATTATCTTTTAAGCATTATGTAGGCCATGCTAATACTGCATTAGATGATAATGGTATGCAGCAGACTGCTGAATGGGAGTATTATGTCTATGTAAAAAATGCTGGTGAAGAAGTGGAATTGGTATTGCCTTTCGACAAATATGACTCTGGAGAACCTCTCGAACCACAGGGGTATTTCAGATGGTATGATTTTAAGAAGGATAGAGCATGTGCCAATCTAAAGAAAAATAGTGCTACAGAATCTCTTCTGAATTCTATAGTATCAGATAGTGAAGACTATGGTTTGTTTGCTTATAATCTTAATTCTGCGCTTCCGACAAGCAGTAAAATTGGTGTTACATATATTGCACCTGCAGGAGCTTCGTCTGATGATTGGGCAGGTGAAGATATAGCTTGTGATGTAAGCCGTTATATTGATGGTATGGATGCATCTAAGACATATCTTTTGCATGAGCCTACGCTCTCTATCAGATACATTTTCCATATCCGTTCTGCCAAGAAGTTAGCAGACGATATTATGAATACGGCTATTGGCAAAAATTTTGAAAGAGCAGGTTATAGAACTTATGAGGATGGAAAGTATTTGACTGTTGGCATGAAGGATGAAAATTCTACTTTGACACTTCGACTGGATTTATCAGATGCAAAGAAATATTATTTCCATCCATTGGCTGATGGTATATATGAGCAAGATGGAGCTTTTTCGGGTTTCACTAAACGAGTATATTATGTAGATGAAAAGGATAAACTCGTAGAATCCAACTTCGATAAATCAAAATTATGCAATGCTACTAATATAGAGTGGTGGGCATACGATAAGACCAAGACTTATTGTCTATGTTTAGGTACCAAGACCGACCGTTTCTTTGATTTGAAGATGAATAATCTTAACACAAGCTGGACGTCTGTATATAAAAGTGGGGCTAATAAGAGTTTTACATTTACCTATGGAGATCCTGTGTACATCGTTGCATATGCTATGGATGATGAAAATCACCGTTGTCCAATTGCCAACTTTGATGTTCGATTTATGAATAATCATCCGATGACTAAAGAGGAGATTGTTAAAGAAGGATTGAATAACAGACTTATTAGTTATCTTGAAGAGCATTATAAAATGGCTACCAAGCCAATTACATTTGATGATGATGATGTAGAACAGACTGTGGCTGCTCCTACAAGTCCGGATGATAACCAGGACCGATTACCATCTAAATGGGATCGTCGTGCTTATAGTTTCGTATATCGTGATTTGATAGACTATGATGCTACTTTTTATAATGGTTTTGATAAAATCGGTCATTCTCCACTTCATGGAGATTATTGCTTGTATAAGTCCGCAAATCTTAGTGGTGTTTCTACTAATAGTGAAAAATATCTTTGGTGGGATACTAATACCTTATTATATGATAAGACGTATGAGATGACCAATGGTTCTCAATATGGTCATTTCCTTTATGTGGATGCATCTGATGAAAGTAGAAAAATCGCAGCTTCTGATTTCACTGCAGATCTTTGTACGGGACAGCAGCTTATCTTCATAGCGGGTGTTGCTAACATGACAGGAGAGGATACCAAACCACAGATTATGTTTAAACTATTTGGTGTTAACAGAAATGTCAATGGTGATATTGTTGATAAACACCTGATACATAGTTTTTCATCTGGTGATTTTAAAGATAATGTAGAAGGCTTGAAATCAATGACTTGGTATCAAGTGTACGGAAAGATTACTTTGCAAAAAGAATCAAATGTAGAACAGTTTTCTGATTTTCGGCTGGAGATAGATAATTACTGTAAAGGAACTAAAGGTGCAGACTATGCCGTAGACGATATCCGTATGTATCTAGCGCCGGCTAAGGTTCAGGTGATTCAGGAAAAGCCGGTATGTAACGGTGCTACAACAGGAAACATCAAACTGAAGATACGTGCTATCCACGAGACATTGAATGCGATTTTGGGACATAAAGATACAAAGATCTATTTCAGATTTGTGGATGAAGATGGAAAGCCTGTAACAGGCGATGGATTTTATTCTTATAGCTTGAAGGATATAACGACAAACAAAATAACGAAAGTTGAAGGTACGGAATATGGTACTGTTGATGTATACGATTCAGAGGAAACCTGTAAGAACTTTGAAATCGATGGTACTAATATGATTGAGCAAGATAGCGAAGGTGAAACCTATATTGTGATCAGCAATAAAGACTATCCTTTGACTACAGGTAAGAAGTATTACGTATCTGTATCTACTGGCAATCCTGCTGAAGGCAAGGCTAATTGGGGCACACCTGCTGAAGTCTGCTCGGTATATAGTAACTGGTTTGAAATGATTAGCCAGCATCCAGTCATTACGGATACAGATGGTAAGATCGTGACTGATTATAAGATCCCTTGCGATGCTGGTGATGACTATGAGATAAAAATCAAGGGACAATTGGTTACAACTGACCCTAATACGGGTGGTAAGATTACATTGGATGGTGTTAAGTTCTTCTGGTATCTTGATGGTAAGGATGAAGGAAATAAGATAGATCCATCTGCACCTGCCAACAATGAAATTGCTATCAAGAAGAAAAATATTAATTTGGGTGATACTCATTATATCTATATGCAGCTTGAAGGTAACGATGATGAGGGTGATGGCTATATTAAATATACTGCGCCAAATGGTAAGACCTATCTGTTGTGTACTGGTGCAATACCAGTCCCATTGCGTGTGATGAAGGATGGACCACAGCTTAACTTCGGTTTCAATGATGTGGATTATCCATTTAATGATGGCAGTTATGAGGCATCGCTTCGTATCGGTTTGCCACAGCTGGAGAAGTTGAAGGCTTCTAATGGATATTTGAAGGTACCTCTTCATAGTGCTACGATGAAAGATGGAACAGCTATAACTGAGCCACTTACTTTCATTGATGATAGTAAAGCCCCTGCTGTTAAGTCGAAGAGCGTAATTGTTGCATCTACAAACGATCCTTTATGGGAAACGAAGTTGAATACTCAGGTTGCAATATTGGAGAACGAAGAGCTGCCTGCTTTTAATAAAAAGACTCAGACTACTCTCAACCTCAAGTTTGATGATGCTGCAGTTGCTGACTTCCACGAAGGATACTACTATGTACTCCGATTCGCTTACGAGAAGAGAGCTGCTTCTGCTGCAACTACCAACTGCCCTGGCGAGTCTTATCTCAAGGTGAAGATAGTACCGGAGTTCATTACCTGGACGCCTACGGCGGATGGCGGTATGAATGCCAACTGGAACAATGATGCCAACTGGCATCGCTCTTCATCTGCAGAATTGTATGATGATAAGTATACAGATTATCTGGCTTATGGAAGCAGTATGTCGGGTACGCCAACTTCTGCAAAGGATATTCCTACTCAGAACAGCTATGTGCCAATGAAGTTTACCAAGGTAACCATCGGCAATCTGAATGGTTTGCCATTCCCTGACCTCGGCAATGTGGTTTACCGTAGCACCAATCAGATTGCTACCAAACTGACCAATGGCAAGGGTAATGAAGCCACGAAGTATATCCAGTACGACTTCATGGCTATCTGGAATGAGGCAGATGCCAATAAGGGATTTGGTACTGATGGTAATCTGAAGTGCGAGAAGTTCTATGGCAATACCTGCCATCAGATTTACTTCAAGCCTCAGGGCGAGCTTCGCGACCAGTGCTATCTGGTATATGACAAGGCTTGGGTAGAGAAGGAGCTGGAGCCTAACAAGTGGTACACCATGGCTTCACCTCTGCAGTATATCTACGCCGGCGATATGTATGTGCCGGCAAAGGATGGACGACAGGAAACCAAGGCGTTTACGGATATCACGTTTGATAAGAATGTGAATAACCGAAGCAAGTATCCGGTTTATCAGAGGGCCTGGATGAAGAGTGAAGTGAAGGAAATCACCCCTAATGGTGAGTATCCTGCATCTCATTACCCAAGTGTAGCAGCTCCTGGTGATGTTGATATGAATCTCGGCTACTGGAGCCATGTATATAATAAGGTAGATGAGAGCTATGCCGATGCTGCAGATGGAACCTTCGGTGGTTTCTCTATCAAGGCGGGTAATGCGCTCCTGCCGAAGGATCAGACTACGAATGCGCTCCTCCGTTTGCCAAAGGCTGATAAGGAATATCAGTACTTCGATTATAACGGAACTGAGAACTCTTCAAGCAAGACTCGGGTTGCGAAAGATGCTGGTCATGGCAAGCTTCTCGTTGCTTTCAATAACGATGAGAAGCATCTCGCAGAGAAGACTCAGAGTTTAGGAACTGATAACAACAGCGGATTCTATCTCGTTGCCAATCCATATACCTGCTCTATCTCAATGGCTAAGTTCTTCGAGGCTAATACTGGTTTGCAGAACGCTATTTGGATTGTAGAGAATGGTGAGGTGAAGGCAATTTCTTCTACCGAATTGGGTAAGCAGAACTACGCTATCCAGCCTACCCAGTCGTTCTTTGTCAAGAAGAAAGAAGGCGAAATGGTAGAAAATGTAAGGTTCACTTCTGCGATGTATGTTGACCGCACTATCACTCCTGGCCTTCTGATGGCATCAGACTATGTCAAGAGCATTGAAGCAACGACAGAGAATTCCAACGGCCAGACCTCAAAGGCACGCATCGCTTTGCGTCCGGAGGCTTCTGCCGACTATGATGATCAGGAAGATGTGGATCTCTTGTATGACCAGAACCTGAAGGATATTCCGCAGGTTTATACCGTTGCCGGCAACGAGGCGGTGGCTGTGAATGCTGTTCCTGAGTTGTCCTGGATTCCGCTCGGTATCGTGAGCCAGCAGTCTGAAGAGGTTTCACTTACCCTGAAGGGTGTGAGCAAGCTCGATGCTCCGGTTTATCTCTATGATGCTGCATCGGCAAGCTTTACAGAAGTTCATGATGGCGAGGCTGTGAAGGTGAAGGCGGGTGACCACGGAAGATACTTCCTCACCCAGACCCGTACCTCAACCGGCATCGACCGCATGGAGGCTGAAGAGCAGAGTGCACCGGTGAAGGTTTACTCACCAGCTGCAGGCATGATCGTTGTTTCTGCCTTGGGTGGTGAGAAGCTCGACAGGGTTCAGGTATTTACATTGGATGGCAAGATGGTTCACAGTTATCAGTTGCCTGATAAGCAGAGAATGATTCTCCGTGTTCCATCCGGCATTTACATTGTGAAGGCATCTACCCAGTCCTGTGCTCAGGCTAAGGGTCAGAAGATTGCCGTAAGATAGCATACTGAACTTGCGAATCTTGAATAAATTATATAGAAAAAATTCTAAAAGCTTGGTAGTTATTTTGTTTTTTCGTACCTTTGCACCATGATTAAAATGAAATATACGTATGGCAAGTACCTGATATGCAAGGGGCATATATAGGTGAACTTAGCAAGTCACGATAATTTTGTTTTTTGTAATTAGACAAGCAATTATAGTAGATATGAACGATAGAAAATTACCAGTAGGCATCCAGTCTTTTGAAAAAATCAGAAAGGGTGGATATCTTTATGTTGACAAGACAGATATTATCTGGCAACTTGCCAATAGAAATAAAACGTATAATTACCTGAGCCGCCCACGCCGCTTTGGTAAATCTCTGTTGGTAGATACGCTCGAAGCCTACTTTCTGGGTAAGAAGGAACTCTTCGAAGGGTTGAAGATTATGCAGATGGAGAAGGAATGGGTGAAGCGACCTGTCATCAGGCTCGATATGAGTCGTGCTGGCGCAGAGCCGGAAACTTTACGCTCTTATCTCGACATCACTTTCGACAGATTAGAGAAGGAATATGACATTACACCTAAGCCAACCGCCAAACTTGCCGACCGTTTTGACGGCATTATCCAAACGTCATATGAGCAAACTGGACAACAGGTTGCCATCCTCATCGATGAATACGACTCTCCATTGCAGCATTCCTGGAAGACTCCATATCATGAAGCATGTACGGATATCTATAGAGAGGTTTTTGCCATTCTCAAAGCTGATGATAAATACGAGAAGTTCGTTTTCATTACCGGTATTACCAAGTTTACGCAGATTTCTCTTTTCTCCGTACTCAACAATTTGAGTAATATCAGCTTTGATTCTGAGTATGCAGCTCTTTGCGGTATCACGAAAGATGAACTCCTCTCATATTTTAAATCGGAGATTAACAGGTTGGCTACAAAGAAAGGATGGACTTTTGATGAAGCCGTGGTACAGTTGACGGCATTCTACGATGGTTATCATTTCAGTCATGAAAATATGATTGATATATTCAATCCATTCAGTCTTATCAATGCCCTCGCTGACTCCAGTCTAAAGAATTACTGGGCTTCATCTGGAGCAACCTCTTTGCTTCCTAAGTTTGTAGATGATATGGAAATCAGATTGAAGGATTTCGAGAAATGTCCGATAGACAGCGATACCTTGGAGACTTCTGATGTGACAGGTGGTGGAGCTGAACTTTTCCTCTATCAGTCTGGTTATCTCACGATAAAGGGATATATGGAAGGAATTTATTTGCTGGGCATTCCAAACTATGAAGTACGCAAGGCTCTATACAAGATAGTCTTGCCAGCCTTGACACTGAAATCAAATGCGATAGTGATATCTACACAGAATATGTTGCTGTATTCTCTAAAAATTGGCGATTTGCCTGAAGCCATGAAATGTCTGAAGGCGCTTATTGCGGATGTGCCATACAGCAATAAGAAACTTGCCAGCATGGATATGGAAGAGAGGTACCGTCTTATCTTGAGTACCATCTTCAATGCTATCGGCTGCAGGGTGGAAGTTGAGAAGATGATTTCTACTGGTAGGATAGATATGGTGTTGGAAACCAATAACTTCATCTACGTTCTGGAACTGAAGCTGAGCAACAATGGAGGCATTGATGCGGCAGCGGAGCAAATTAAGGCTAGACAATATGCCGAACCATTCAAGGCGGATAAACGCAAGGTAATAGCTATTGCTATAGAACTGGATGATTCTGGTAAAGGACTGGTTGATTGGAAGGAAGTTTACTGAACTATCAAGAGCAGCGTGGCTGTAGGATAAATATAAAAGGAAAAAGCGTGCAAGCCACATCATAGTCGCCTGCACGCTTTTTTTGTCATCTAAATTTCTGATGATTTCCAATCGAACACGATGGTGTTGTCATCTTTGATATTGAAGCTCATACCTACCTTGATAATTTCCTTGCCGCTCATGGCAAAGGCATCGGCATAATGCTTGCTTTCTATCTGCTCAAGAGCCTCCTGGGCAGTCTTTCCAAACTTCAGCTCCATTACATAGATAGTATCGTCCGTCTCCATGGTTATATCAATTCTCCCCTTTGACGTATGTTGCTCCACTATAATCCTGAAATTCGTGAGCAAGGCAAAGATGATATACATCGTTTGCTGGTAATGCCCTTCGTAATGGGTGTTGTTGCAATAAGGCACAGTCTCCCAAAACGATTTCAGCAACTGTAATGCTTCGTCTATTTTGCGCTGTTTAATAAGCACCGACATCTTGGCGATGGTGGTATTGCACATTGCAGTCTTTGAGGTCAGATAATGAGGCAACAAACTTCTGTACAATCCAACTCTTATTTCCTTGTTAGGAATGGCTAGGGTATAGAGTTCCGTTTCTTCATCATAATCCTTGATGGTGATGTAGCCACTCTGATAGAGCAGTGGCATGATGGTGGTCATGGTTTCCGTGGCAGCATCAAAGTCATCCTTTCCGGCTTCCATGCTCTCGCCCAGGTTCGCTGGCAGAAAGTTGAAATTGCGCATCATATTGATCAGATAAGTAGGAGTGCCTGATCCAAACCAGTAGGAATCAATCTTCTGCTTGGCAAAGCAGGTTAATAAGCTGAACGGATTATAAACGTCTGGAGAAGGCCATGTAAAATGATAGCCGTCATAATTATCCTTTAACTTAGCTAACGTCTGCTCATACGATAAGTTTAATTTTTCAGCAAGTGCCTCTATGTCATTCCGCATTCCGTTCACCAGTTCATCTTCCGTAATTCCGCAAATGCCGGCATACGGCTCGTCCATACTGATATTGGTGATGTTGTTCAATTCGCTGAAGATGCTGAGCTGAGAGAATTTGGTGATGCCTGTGAGGAATACGAAGCGGAGCAATTTCTCGCATCCTTTTAGCGGACTGTAGAAATTGCGCATGGCGTTGCGAAGTTCTTCCAGTTTTTCATCCTCGTGCACCACATCAAGCAAAGGGGCATCATATTCGTCAATCAGTATTACCACTTGCTTGCCCGTTTCCCTATAGGCAGTCTGGATAAGTGAGATGAGGCGGACGTTGGCATCAACAGCCGGATTCGTAATGCCCCATTTCTGCTCTTGTTCTGCAAGTTGCTGGTCGAAATATCTTTCCAGCTGGGCTATCTCCATGTGTTTGCCCATGCTCATATCGAAATGCAGCACCGGATAGCTTATCCAATCCTTTTCTAGCTTTTCGATGGCGAGTCCTTTGAAAAGCTCCTTCTTTCCTTCAAAATAGCTCTTCATGGTAGTCAGCAACAGCGACTTTCCGAAACGGCGTGGACGGCTCAGGAAGAAATAAGTACCATCAGTATGTGCCATACGATATACATATTCCGTCTTGTCAATGTAGAACTTATCCTCTACTCGGATTCGTTCGAAAGTTTGTAATCCTATCGGATATAGTTTTCTTGCCATAATTGCTCGCCTTTCTTTTAAGTGATATTCTCTTTGTTGGCAAAGATACGAATAAATGGTGAAACCACCAAATTAAAAACATCTTTTCTTCATTTATGCCCCTTATCTCATTTCCTTATACCTTTTATTTCTTTTCTCCCTTCTCTTATTTCTTTTCTCTCCTCCTTTTATTTCTTTTCAGGCTTCCTCTTATCTCCTTTCTTCCTTCTTGCTGTATTAATAATGGGTTAATCTCGGGAAAAGTCTTGTTTTACCCCTCTTCTTACTCTCATTCATTCGTATTCTTGCTCTCATTCACCCGTTTTGTGAGGGTGTGTCATAAGCTTCTTAGGATATAGATAAGGCACGGATTACACGGATTTTCGCAGATTTCTTTTGATTTTCTTTGGCGGTTTCAATAAAAAAGCGTAACTTTGCGGCAATAAACTATAAAATGAATAATGACTATGATGGGAATATTACAAGTTGCCTCTTATTTATACAAGCGCTATATGGATGATTTTGGCGTTCGTATTGATGAAATGAAGTTGCATAAGCTACTTTATTTCACGCAGCGTGAGTGCTTGATTCAAAAGGGCGAACCCATGTTTGATGCACAATTTGAGGCTTGGAAATATGGTCCTGTCATGGTTCAGATTCGCCAGCATTATAAAAATGATTCTCTCCCAGAATTGATGGATAAAGAGCAGGTTGTACAATATGAGCCAGTGTTTGATATGGTGTTTAAAACTTATGCTCCACAGAAGTCTTGGAGTTTGAGTACTTTAACGCATGGAGAGTTTTCTTGGAAACACGCAAGAGAAGGCTATGATGAACAGGATTCATCTGAGGTAGAGATGAAAACAGAAGACATTATGGTTGATGCCAACAGGGTTCGTGAAAGACGAGCAGTTTTGCGTCAATTAAATCTTTATACTGCATAAACCATGAGAATAACTGAGGAACAAATGGCTTTGATACATTCTCTTCGTTGTGAACGGCTGGCTTCTAATGAAGAGAATTTGCGATTGATCGATTCTTTCTATAGCACTCGAAACAACAATGTTGCGGATGCTTTGCTGAATGAGGCCTATCAAGAAGATGAGTCTGGTGTTGTTGCCTATTATGTGGTGAAAGATAGCGATGCTAATGTGTTGTTCTTCTTTTCTTTGAAGTGTGGATTGTTGTTTGATGAATTCATAGAAGGAGAAAAATTGACTAGGCTCAAGGAACTTTGTTCTACTTTGTCTGAAAAGCTGAATGGGGGAAACGTGCCAGAAGAAGATAGGGATGGATTGAAAGCCATTTTGGAATCTGTTAGGGCAAAAAAAGGATTGAAGAAAGATGAAGTGGCTCGTATCCTTCATACTACAACAGATTCTCAGGAAATCAATTCTATTTTCGACAAAAACATCAAGAATGTGGGCAAAACCTTTGCTGGTGTGGAGATTGTGCATTTCTGTGCCAATGATGATTGTCGTGAAGTTTGGGATAAATATAATCTTGACCAAAGTCTGGGAGCAATCGTCTTTTGGCATTTTATCGTTCCTTTGATTTTTGAGTTGAGAAAGATTGTTGGTTGTGAATATCTTTTCTTATTTGCTGCTGATTGTGACCCTGATGAGCATCTTGTGAACTATTATAGCCAAAAGTTGAAATTTAAGAAAGCAGACGAGCATAGTGCTGCAATGCCGATTTATGATTTTACATGTAAGTTCATGTATCAAGAAATTGCGGAATTAGAAAAGAAGCGAATGAAGTTCTATGAAAACTTTAATCATGATGAAGATGCTGTCTAATCTTTTCTGACTGCATCAGGTCATAAAGAACTGGGGCAAAATCATATTGTTTTTTAAACCAGATCACTGCTGTCCCGTTTAGAAATCATCGGGTTAAAAAGGCTAGGATACCATATGAGTGCAAAGGTACAAAATCAAATCGAATACACAACTTCTAGAACATAAAATATTGGATATTAATAACTTATATAATAATCGTCCAGACTAAACGGGACACTAGTGACCAAAAATAAATGATTATGAACAAATATAAAGTGCTGATCGTTGACGATATCCCTGAGAATATCCAGACTCTCGGAGAAATGATCAAGGATTTTGACCTGGATGTGAAAATAGCAGAAGGTGGTCAGGATGCCATCGACATCATTGATTCATGCACACCAGACATCATCTTGCTCGACTTGATGATGCCTCGTGTGAATGGATGGGACGTGATAGAACACGTCAGAGAAAAATATAGTAAGAATGAGATGGTTATCATCGTTGTTTCCCTGTTAAACAACAAGGACAACATCGATGAATGCTATGACATGGGAATCAACGACTATATCACCAAACCGGTGATCAAAGCCCGTCTTACCAGTTCCATAGAGTCTCATCTCAAGAATCTCAACAAAAATCAGATATAGCCTTCTGCAAGATGGAATTGGCATGAGCCACACGGTCACTTGTAGGAGGTTCTATCCTTGACAATGGGTAAGGTATACCCAATTTTTCATACTTGTAGATGCCCATCGTATGATAAGGCAATACATCAATGCGCTCTATATTAGAGAGCGTAGAGAGGAAATCGCGCAATTCTTCCAGGTATTCATCCTTGTCGGTGATACCTGGAATGAGTACGTGACGAATCCATACCGGCTTGTGAATCTCGCT
>OLHG01001808.1_pt1 | contig 12412 bp, 13 predicted proteins | sample 1605971 | NCBI WGS metagenome assembly OLHG01 (sample SAMN03283289) | human gut metagenome | biome: human-associated habitat; material: feces | host: Homo sapiens | place: Peru | collected 2012 | reverse complement strand
AAGAACAAAGAATGAAAAAATATTATATTTAACTGATTTTCTAGACAGTGTTAGAACTACAATATTTAGACAAACGATGTTTACTGAATTTGAAATGATTATGCATGATAAAGAAAAAAATGGTATTTCATTAACAGAAGAAGAAATTTCTAATACTTATTATGAATTAAATAAATTGTATTATGGCGACAATGTAGTATCGGATGATGATATAAGATATGAATGGGCACGCATACCACATTTTTATACACCATTTTATGTATATAAATATGCAACAGGATTAAGTGCAGCACTATCTATAGCAAGTAGAATAATAAATAATGATACTAAAACAAGGGATAATTATTTAGAATTTCTAAGTAGTGGTGGATGTGACTATCCTCTTAATATACTTTCTAAGGTTGATGTAGATATGACTAAATCTAAACCAATTTTGGATGCTATAAATATGTTTAAGGAAAAATTAGAAGAATTAAAAAAATTAGTAAAATAGGAGAGTTGTATGAATAAAAAAGATTATTATGAAATTCTTGGAGTTCCTAAGGATGCTTCAGATAAAGATATAAAAAGTGCTTTTAGAAAACTTGCAAAAAAATATCACCCAGATGTGTCTAAAGAACCTGATGCAGCTGAAAAATTTAAAGAAGCACAAGAAGCTTATGCCGTTTTGAGTGATCCAGATAAACGTAGTCAATATGATAGATATGGTCATGCTGCTTTTGATCAAATGAATGGTGGCGCAGGATTTGACTTTTCAGGATTTGACTTCAGTGATATATTTAGTGATATATTTGGTTCATCGTTTGGTGGCGGTTTTAGTGGATTTTCTAGTTTTGGTGGAAGAGAATCTAGTAGAGCTAGAACTGGATCAGATAAACTTATGCGTATGGATTTAACTTTTGATGAGGCTGTTTTTGGCTGTAAAAAAGTCATTAATTTAGATACATATGATGATTGCTCGCAGTGCAATGGTCGTGGTGGAACAGGTGAAAAAACTTGTCCAAATTGTCATGGTACTGGTACTGAAACTAGAGAACAAAATACTTTATTCGGTGCATTTATGTCAAGAAGCACTTGTTCAAAATGTGGCGGAACTGGTAGAATATTTGAGTCTAGCTGTTCAAAATGTAGAGGTACAGGTAAAATAAAAACAAATAAAGATATAGAAGTTAAAATACCTGCAGGCGTAGATACAGGAAATAGATTAAGATTAGCTGGAAAAGGTGAAAAAGGTTCAAATGGTGGAGCTAATGGAGATTTATATTTAGAGTTTAGGGTAAAAGAACACGAATTATATGAACGAGATGGAAATGACATCTATTTAGAACTACCAATAACAATTTCTGATGCGGTTCTTGGATGCAAAGTGGATATACCTACTTTATATGGTAATGTAAAATTAACAATACCAGAAGGAGCAAATACAGGAGATAATCATAGATTAAAAGGAAAAGGTATTGAAGATGTACGTACTGGATCTAAGGGAAATATGTATGTTGTAATAAATGTAGTAATACCTGACAAAATAGATAGAAAGCAAAGAAAGTTATTTGAAGAACTTAGTGAAACTGATCTAAAAACATCTGAATTTAAGAAAATAGAAAAATACGTAAAAAATAATTAATTTTATGTGAATTTTTCTTAAAAAATCAATAAAATTATTGCATTCAAATATCATATATGATAAGATTAGAGTGTAAGCAACGTAGCTTATTCAATTAGATAGGGAGGATCAATCAAATGACTAAAACAGATTTAGTAAATTATATAGCTGAAGAAGCTGGATTAACAAAAGCAGATGCTACTCGTGCTCTTGATGCATTTATGGGTGGAGTAACTAAAGGATTAAAAGAAGAAGGAAAAGTAGCTTTAACAGGTTTCTGTACTTTTGTTGCTAAAAAGAAAGAAGCAAAAGAAGGACGTAACCCAAGAACTGGTGAAACTGTTAAAATTCCAGCACGTATTGCTGTAACAGTTAAAGCAGGATCTAAATTAAAAGACGCTTTAAACTAATTTAGATTATGTAAACTAAAAGGACTTTGTCCTTTTTTTCTTTAAATAAAATAAAATTAGTGATATAATTAGATAGGTGATACTATGAAGGTGTTATTAAAAATGTTTTGTTTAATATTTATACTTTTCTTGGTTGGATGTGGTAGGGATAAATATAAAACTTGTAATATGAATATTACTAATAAATCACAAGAGTATACACAAAATTCTAATTATAAAGTATATTATAGAGGTAAGTATGTAACGAAAATAGTTAAGTATGATAATTATATGACTGATAATGAGGTTACTTTAGATTATTTAGTTCAGTCTAAAAAATTAGAGTTAGCTGATTTTTCTGATGTTTATGGTGGTTTAGAATATAATGTCGCACTTGATGAAAATAATATAAAAATACAAGCTATAATAGATATGAGTAAAGTTGATATAGATAAATTAAAAGTAAATGATTATTTAGATTATGATTATGTAAGTTCAGATAGATTGACTTTAACAGGCGCTAAATATTTTTATGAAGCTAAAGGGTTTGCTTGTGACATATAATTAATAGGAGGTTTTAATATGTATAATGATAAAAAAATATTAGTTTTAGGTATGGCTCGTAGTGGTTATGAGGTATCTAAATTACTTAGTAAATATAATAATAAAATAATAATTACAGATAAGAAAGATCAAAATGAAGAACATATAAATGAATTAAAAAATTTAGGTGTTGAATTTATTAAAAGTGAAGATCCTATTGAATTATTAGATTCTAGTTTTGATTTAGTTATAAAAAATCCAGGAATTAGATATGATCATCCTTTAATACTAAAAGCAAATAAATTAGGTATTAAAGTTGAAAATGAGGTTGAGGTAGCATACCATTTCCTACCTAAAGATGCTTTTATAATTGCAGTAACAGGTTCTAATGGAAAAACAACTACTACAACGTTGTGTTATGAATTTGCTAAGAAAACAGGTAAAAATGTTCATTTAGGTGGAAATATAGGTTATCCACTTTCTCAAATAGTATCAGATGTTAATGATGGGGATGTAGTTGTTCTTGAGATATCTGCTCAACAATTACATGATTGTTATGATTTTAACCCTAATGTAAGTATACTTACTAATTTAACTCCTGTTCATATAGATTTCTTTGGAAGTTATGAAAATTATATAAATCATAAATTAAAAATATTTATGAATCATACTAGTAATAATATCGCAGTTTTAAATAGATCAAACAAAGATGAATTTGAAGCTACTAAAAATATTAAATCTAAGAAAGTATATTTCTCTAGTATAGAGGAAGCTGATGCTTGTATTAGAGATAATGCAATATATTATAATGAAGAAAAAATAATAGATATAAAAGATATTAAGGTAAAAGGAAAGCATAATTATGAAAATATTATGTGTGCGATAATTGCTACTAAAGTTCTTGGAATAACTAATGAACAAATAAAAGAGGTATTGAGTACATTTACAGGTGTGGAACACCGTATAGAATTTGTTAAAACTATAAATAATAGATCTTTTTATAATGATTCTAAAGCTACCAATGTAAAATCAACAGAAATCGCACTTAATTCATTTGATACGCCAACTATTCTTTTATTAGGTGGATTAGATAGGGGACATTCTTTTGAGGATTTAAGTGATGATTTAAGTCATGTAAAATATATTATATGTTATGGAGAAACAAAAAATAGAATTAAGGATTTTGCTGATAATAAAGGCATTGATTGTAAAGTAGTTGAAACTTTAAAAGATGCAACTTTATTAGCATACGAATTATCTAGTGAAGGAGATACAATTCTTTTAAGTCCTGCTTGTGCATCTTGGGATCAATTTCCTGATTTTGAGGCAAGGGGTAAATTATTTAAGGAAGTTATAAACAGTATTCATGAATAGAAAACAATTAATTTTAGATGAACAATATTTTCCATACTATAATATGACTTTAGAAGAAAGAAATTTTTATTTAAAGCTACTAAGAAATTGTAAAGATATTTGTTCAACAGAGCAAAAAGTAAATAATCAAGATAAGTGTGAAATAGTTGAAATGTCTTTAAAAAAGAATGATGAAAATGATATATATGCACAAGGTTCTCTTATAATTAATGGAGAAGTTAGATGTATAGATGCTGATATATTTAAGGATGATAAAAAAATATTTATTGATATGCATGTTACAAGGTTATGTAATGAATCTTCTAAAAAAGAGTATAGAGTGCTTGATATATTTGAAATACAGTCTAATAAATTAAAGAGAACTAGTGAATATAATTACGATATGAAGAAAAATATAAATGAATTAAGCGATGAAGAAATAAAGGAGAGATTAAAATGAAAATAGTAAATGTAATAGGAAGAGAAATATTAGATTCTAGAGGTAATCCTACAGTAGAAGTTGATGTAGTTCTTGAAAATGGAATAATAGGAAGAGCCGCAGTTCCAAGTGGTGCTTCTACAGGTATTAGAGAGGCTATTGAATTAAGAGATAAAGATTATACTAGATATAATGGTTTAGGTGTACTAACAGCTGTTAATAATGTAAATAAAGAATTAAAAAATCTTGTAGTTGGAATGGATTCAGATGATCAAGAAAAAATAGATTATGCTATGATTAAGTTAGATGGAACTAAAAATAAAGCAAGACTTGGTGCTAATGCTATTTTGGGAGTATCTATGGCTGTATTAGTAGCTAATGCAAAAGCAGCAGGAAAACCTTTATATAAGTTTGTTGGAGAAGGTAAAACTTTACCAGTACCTATGATGAATATTATCAATGGTGGAGCTCATGCAGATAATAATTTAGATTTTCAAGAATATATGATAATTCCAAATAGAGACACTATTAAAGAAAGAGTTAGGGTTGGATCTGAGGTTTTTCATGCATTAAAGAAAATATTAAAAGAGAATGGATATTCAACAGGTGTAGGTGATGAAGGTGGATTTGCTCCTAATTTAAATAATAATGAAGAAGGATTTAAGTTTATTATGCAAGCAATAGAATCTGCTGGATATAAACCTGGTGTAGATGTAAATATTGCTATTGACGTTGCTGCTTCTGAATTTTATGAAGATGGAATTTATAATTTAAAAGGTGAAAATAAAAAATTAACACGTGAACAATTAGTTGATTTTTATATAGAATTAATAAATAAATATCCTATTATTTCGATAGAAGATCCAGTAGATGAAGATGATTTTGAAGGATTTAGTCTTATAACACAAAAAATAGGTGATAAAGTTCAATTGGTTGGAGATGATTTGTTTGTAACTAATCGAGAATATTTACAAAAAGGAATAGATATGAAAGCTGGAAATGCTATTTTACTTAAAGTTAATCAAATAGGTACTATTACTGAAACTATAGAAACTATAAAGTTAGCTAAGGAAAATGGTTATAAAACTATTATATCTCATAGAAGTGGTGAGACTGAAGATACTACTATAGCATCTTTAGCTGTTGGTCTTGATTTAGGTCAAATTAAAACTGGATCTATGTCACGTACTGATAGAATTTGTAAATATAATGAACTTATGAGAATAGAAGAGAACATAAAAAAAGGAAATTAGAAAAAATAATAGTATAATAATATTGGGAAGAGTAAAAAAACTAGGGTTTGTAAAATCTCTAGTTTTATTATGAAATACTAAAAAATATTATTTTTATTTTGATTTATATGTTATAATATTTATATAGGCTATGGAGGTTTTTATGGCAAAGAAAAAGAAAAGAAAAGAAGAAAATGTTGAACAAAGTGGATATATAATAGAACTAAAGGGTATTTTATTAATTTTAGTAGCAATTATAGGTTTATGCCCATTTGGTATAGTAGCTAATTTTATTAAAGGCTTTTCTTGCTTTTTAGTAGGAACTTTATGGGCTCCATTTTTAGTTTCTATTGGTATAATAGGATTATGTACTATTATTAAAAGAAAATTTCCTAAAATATTAACTGGAAAAACAATAGGTCTTTTTGTAATATTAATAGGGGTATTAACTCTTTTACATATGAATTATATCAAAGCAGATGGGATTAACCCTGATAATTTTGATATATTAAAAAATGGAACAGAAGTTGTTAAGTCTACAATAGATAATGTAATGAAATATATCAATGAAAAAATAGGTTGTCCTGAGACTGGTGGAGGAGTAATTGGTGCAGTATTTATAAGTATATTTATGGCTCTTTTAACTCTTAATGGTACTAAGTTTATATGTATTGCACTTATATTATGCGGAATTATAATTTATACAGGATTATCTTTATATGAAGTATTTAAGAAAACAGGTGATGAGGTTAAGAAAGTTGCTGGTAAAGTACATATGCCAAAAAGAGAAAAGAAACCTAAAGAATCTAAGAAAGAAATTGAAGAGGTTGAAGAAATTAAAGAGCCTGTTGAAGAACCTGTAATAGAAAGTCATGAGAATATTAATACTCAAGTAGAAAGAAGTAATAGAAAATATTCTTTCCCACCTATTACATTGTTAAATAAACCATTAAAAAACGATAATAAAGATAATGATATCGCTATTAAAAATAATATACCTATATTAGTTCAAGTATTGAAAGACTTTGGAATAGAAGCACATGTGGTAGATTCACATGTTGGCCCTGCAGTAACACAATATGAATTAGAAATAAAAGCAGGAACAAAAGTTAGTAAGATACTTAGTTTAAATAGAGAAATAGCTTTAGCGCTTGCTGCTAAAGATGTTCGTATTCAAGCACCTATACCTGGAAAAAACACAATAGGTATAGAATTACCTAACAAAAGTATATCAATGGTAACAGTAAGAGAGGTTTTAGCAAGCGTTCCATCAAGCAAATCAAATTCTAAGTTACTTGCTGTACTTGGAAGAGATATTATGGGTAATCCACAATGGATGGAAATTAATAAAACACCACATCTTTTAGTTGCTGGATCAACTGGTAGTGGTAAATCTGTGTGTATAAATAGTATATTAGCTTCAATTCTTATGAGAGCTAAACCAGAAGAAGTAAAATTAGTACTTGTAGATCCTAAAAAAGTAGAACTTTCAATATATAATGGAGTGCCTCATTTACTTGCTCCAGTTGTAACTGATCCAAAAAGAGCTAATGTAGCGCTTAAAAGAATTGTATCAGAAATGGAACGTCGTTATGATGTATTTGAAGAAAGTAAAACGAAAAATATAGAAAGTTATAATGCTTATATAGATAAAAAGAATGAAGGATTACCTGAAGATGCAAAAGAAAAAAGAATGCCTTATATAGTTGTAATAATAGACGAACTTGCAGATTTGATGTTAGTAGCCGCAAAAGAAGTAGAAGATTCTATTATGAGAATAACTCAAATGGCACGTGCTGCAGGTATTCATTTAATTGTTGCAACTCAAAGACCATCTACAGATGTAATCACAGGTGTAGTAAAAGCAAATATACCATCTCGTATTTCATTTGCTGTGTCAAGTGGTATAGACTCAAGAACTATACTTGATATGGTAGGTGCAGAAAAACTTCTTGGAAGAGGAGATATGTTATTCCTACCACAAGGAACAAATGCACCACTTCGTATTCAAGGAACATTTATTTCAGAAGATGAAACAAAGGCTATAGTAGATTATGTTTGTAACCAACAAAAAGCACATTATGATGAAACTCTTCTTATGTCAGATGAAGAGAAAGGTGCAACTACTATGGTAGAATCAAAAGATGATTATGAAGAACCTTTATATAATGAAATAGTAGATTTTGTTGTATCTCAAGGTAAAGCTAGTGCATCTCTTTTACAACGTAGATTTAGACTTGGATATAATAGAGCAGCAAGATGTATAGATTTATTAGAAGATAGAGGAATAGTAGGCCCACAGAATGGTTCTAAACCTCGTGAAGTTTTAGTAAAACAAGAAAATGAAGAAGAATAAAATTCGACAAATATAAACTAATTATTAAGCTACAATAAAAATGGTGATAGTATGAAAAAATATTTTTTTACACTCTTAGTAGCTTTAGTAATTGGTTTTTTTCTTGCAGATTTATTTATTAGTCAATATACTAGTCCATCTAGTATAAAAGTATCTAATATAGGTGAAGAATTGTATTTTGTACAATATGGAGTATTCTCTACAAAAGAGAGTATGGAAGAAAATACTATTTCGTTAGAAAATTATGTATATAGTATAGAAAATGACTTATATTATGTATATATAGGTATAACAAAAGATAGTGATAATGTAGCAAAAATACAAAGTTATTTTAATGATATTGGATATGATACTATAGTAAAGAATTATTATATTTCAAATAAATCATTTTTAGAACAATTAAAAAACTATGATAATCTGTTAAAAGAAACAACTGATAAAGTAGCTATTTCTTCTATAATTAATCAAGTATTAATTAAATATGAGGAGGTAGTGATAAGTGGGAGTCAAAATTAAAGATATTCCTAAATTAGATAGACCTTTTGAACGTCTAATTATTTATGGAGTAGAAAGTCTATCTAATGAAGAATTACTTGCTATAATATTTAAAACAGGTACTAGAGGGATATCTTCTAAAGAACTTGGAAGTAGTTTATTAAGTAGTTTAGGTAGTATAAAAAAATTAAATGATATAGACTATAATTATTTAAAAAACTTTAAGGGTATTGGTATGAGCAAAGCTTGTAATTTGCTTGCTTCTATAGAACTTGGTAAAAGGATTAATAGGGAAGTAGATAATATAATAAATACTAAATTAAATAGTGCTTCACTAGTATATAAATTCTATAAAGATAAAATAGGTAATAAAAAACAAGAATATTTTTATTGTGTATATTTAGATAATAATAAAAAAATTATATCTGATAAATTACTTTTTATAGGTACACTAAATTATAGTGTTGTACATCCAAGAGAGGTATTTAAAGAAGCTTACTTAGTTGGAGCAAGTGCTATAATATGTATTCATAACCATCCTAGTGGAAATGTACTTCCTAGTAGGCAAGATTATGATGTTACAAATAATTTAATGAAAGTAGGGCAACTACTAGGTATAAAATTATTAGATCATATTATAATTAGTAAAAATAATTACTATAGTTTTGTAGAAAATAATGATATAACCTTTTAAAATATGTTAATATGTAATATAATATTGGTGGTGATTTGATTGATTAATAGGAATAATGATAATAAAATTAGATTCATAGTAGTAGGATCAATAATACTTGTTTTGTTTTTACTTGGTATTTCTTCTAAATTATTAAGTGAAGATAGAAAGCTTAATTTTTTTGAGAAAGCTATTAAAGATACAGCCACTTTTACAGGTAAAGTGTTTTATGCTCCAATAGGTTATGTAAAAAGTAAAGTAGAAATGATGAATGAAAAAAAAGATCTTTATAAAAAATATACTGAATTAAAAGAAAAAGTAGAAAAAACTGATATGTATTATGCTCAAATACAGGAATTACAAAAGGAAGTAACTGAGTTAAAATCAACATTGGATTTAAATGCTACATTATCAGAATATACTTACGTAAATGCTACTGTTGTAAATAGAAATGTTGGATATTGGTATAATACTTTAGTTATAGATAAAGGAAGTAAAAATGGTATAGAAGAAGGGGATGCTGTTGTAACAAGTGAAGGTTTAGTAGGAAAAATAGTTAATGTAAGTAATTTTTCTAGTACTGTAAAACTTCTTACTACTAATGAAATAAGTAATAAAATATCTTTAAAAATAAAAAGTGATGAAGATAAATATTATGGATTACTTTCAGGTTATGATAAAGACAAAAAAGTATATAAAGTAGAAGGTATAACAGAATCTAATAAAATAAAAGAGGGAGATTTAGTAACTACAACAGGTCTTACTGGATATTTTCCAAGTGGTATATTAATAGGAACAGTATCAAAGATAGTTAAAGATGAATATGATTTAAATAGTGTAGTAGAAGTAACTCCATCTGTTAATTTTAATAATATAAGTATAGTTACTGTGTTAAATAGAAAGGCTAGAGAATAATGAAATATTTAGTACTTGTTATTTCTTTGTTACTTGAAGCAATATTTTCAAATATAGTATCACTTAATAGTTTATTAATACCACTCTTTCTAATAACATCTTTAGTTATAATATATCCATATTTTTGTAAAAAAAATATTAATTTCTTTTTAGTTTGTTTGGTATCAGGATTTTTATATGATTTAATATTTGCTGATAGTTTATTTATAAATACATTAAGTTTTTCATTTGCAGGTATAATTATAATATTAGGTTATAGTTATGTTAATTATAGTATCTATAGTTCAAATATTTTAAATATAATAGTAATAATACTTTATAGGATAATAAGTTATTTATTGCTTTGTATAATAGGTTATACTACATTTAATGAAAATATACTATTAAGTGGTATATCAAGTTCATTAATATTAAACATCATATATGGTCTAATATTATACTTAGTAATAGATATGATATCTAAAATATTTGTCATAAAAAGAGCATAATTGCTCTTTTTCTCTTTTAAAAATTAAAATAATGTGTTACAATATACATATAACAAGGTAAGGAGAGATTTTATGTATCAAATAGTGCTTATAATGATAATAACAGTAGGTGTATTTTTTTGTACTTTAGGACTTATGTTTTCAGTTAAATTTCAACAAAAACAAAAGAAAAAGTATTCTAATTGTGTAAAATTAATAAAAGAGAAAGAAAATACTACAGTAGGAGTAAGCAATGGATTAAGTAAAGAAGATATTGCTTTAATAGATAAAGATGTAGATGTTGATAATCTTATGTCTAGTTTATATGATTCTTATATAGAATTAATAAATAGACTAAATAATCTAGATAGTAATTTAAAAGATTTATTAACACACAATATGAGTGAGTTATATACATCAAAAATAGCAAGTATGCAGGAAAAAGACACCAAACATGTTATAGATGGTATAGATTTAATGGGATATTCTATAATAGAGTTTGAAAAAGAAAAGTTGAAATTTAGAGTTAGTATTAATTGTTTTGATTATAAATTAAAAAATGAAGAAATAATAAGCGGTAGTAATTTAGAAAAATTATCTCAAATTAATATAATAACTTTTGAGAAAATAGATGATAAATGGTTAATAAGTAATATAGAAAAAGCTTTTGAACAAAAATTGAGTAATTAAAATTACTCTTTTTTAATTCTTGTGAAAAAAGAGATACAGAAAATATGTACAAATGTTCGTAAAAAGTATTGACAAAGTATTTTTTATAATGTATAATGAGTTTGTAATTATAAAGGAGGAAAACAGATGGCAAAATCAACATCAACTGATAAGACTTTGGATCAAGTTTTATTAGATATAGAAAAACAATTTGGTAAGGGTGCTGTAATGAAATTAGGAGAGCACGAACATCAAAAAATTGATACAATATCAAGTGGTTCTATTTCTCTTGATATAGCACTTGGAATAGGAGGATATCCTAAAGGAAGAATTATAGAGATATTTGGTCCTGAATCAAGTGGTAAAACTACATTCGCATTACATGCAATAGCTGAGGCACAAAAAAAAGGTGGAAGAGCAGCTTTTATAGATGCAGAACATGCATTGGATCCAATATATGCTTCTAAATTAGGAGTTAATATAAATGATTTATTATTATCACAACCAGACAATGGGGAACAAGCTTTAGAAATTTGTGAAGCCTTAGTAAGAAGTGGCGCAATTAGTATAATTGTAGTAGATTCAGTAGCAGCCTTAGTTCCACAAGCAGAAATAGAAGGCGAAATGGGAGATTCACATGTTGGTCTTCAAGCTCGTTTAATGTCTCAAGCATTAAGAAAATTATCTGGTATTGTAAATAAAACTAATACAGTTGTAATATTTATAAATCAATTACGTGAAAAAGTAGGAATTATGTTTGGTAATCCTGAAGTAACGCCAGGTGGTAGGGCTCTTAAATTTTATGCATCAGTTAGATTAGAAATAAGAAAAGGTGAACAAATAAAACAAGGTGCAAATGCTATTGGAAATAGAACAAATATTAAAGTAGTAAAAAATAAAATGGCTCCTCCATTTAAATCTTGCTCTGTAGATATAGTTTATGGAGAAGGTGTATCTATTAATGGTGAAATAATCGATTTAGGTGCTGAAACAGGAATATTAGAAAAAAGTGGTGCTTGGTATTCATATAATGGAGAAAAAATTGCACAAGGAAAAGAAAATGCAAAAGAATGGTTAAAGAATAATCCTAAATTAAAAGAAGAAATTGAGAAAAAAGTTAGAAATTATTATGATCAAAATGATTCACTTGAAATAGGTAAGAAAGAAAATGAAATAGAAGAATAAAGATTGAAATTTCAATCTTTTTTTAGTATAATAAATATAGTTAAAAATAAGAAAGTAGGGATAAAAATGAGAAAAAATAACGCCTGGGGGGGG
>OLHG01001807.1_pt1 | contig 12416 bp, 8 predicted proteins | sample 1605971 | NCBI WGS metagenome assembly OLHG01 (sample SAMN03283289) | human gut metagenome | biome: human-associated habitat; material: feces | host: Homo sapiens | place: Peru | collected 2012 | reverse complement strand
TAGGAGAGTCAATATTTAACACTTCATCTGGTAATCCAATGTATGTAGGATACATGTATGGAACGAGTGGTTCACTCAATAATAATAGAAAAAATACAAATTCTAGTACAATAAAAACAGTAATAGATACATGGTATGAAAATAATTTGCTTACTAATTATGATAAATATATAAGTAAGACAGCAATATATTGTAATGATAGAAGTACTCAAAACAATTCATACTCAACAAGTAGTAGGTTCTCTTATGGTGCTTCTACAAGGTTAGATACAAATAAAACACCGACATACAAATGTGGAGGAGATGGAAATGGAGGATTATTTGAAAGTACACAAGCTATAGCTGATAAATTTAGTGCAAGTACAACAGGTGGAGGAAATGGACAACTAAAATATCCTATAGCAATGATGACAATCGATGAGTTGTCTTTTGCAGGTGGATTAACAACTATTTTTTTAAATAGTCCATATGCATGGTATTACACAAATAGTCAAGGAGAATCAATCACAGGAGGTACTTTGTGGAGGTCTTTGTCTCCTCGTGGCTGGAGTGGCTTAAGTGCTTACGTGTGGCGTGTCTATGGTTCTGACAATCCTGGCCGCTTGAACAGCGGCGACGTTCAGGGTGGCGGTGGGGTGCGCCCTTCAGTTTCTCTGGCCTCTTGCGTCGGTGTAAAGTCAGGCTATGGAACACCTACTGATCCATATGAAATAGACGAGTCTAGTTGCAATTAGCTAAAGAAATCAGTACTTATTTGATTAAGTACTTTTCTTTTACTTAAATATTTGATAAAATTTAGACATGCAACAGTATTTTAGTAAAAAAAGAAAAGATAATATATTATATTTAAATGAAGAAGATTTACATCATATAAAGAATGTAATGAGGTTTAAACCTGGTACAAAATTAATTGTAAATTATGATAACATCTCTTATAATTGTTGTCTTAATGAAGATTATTTAACAGTTAATATTGAAGATATTTATAAGAGTGGAGATGGCATATATATACATGCTTATATTCCAGTATTAACTGAAGAAAAAATGAGTTTTGTCTTTGAAAAAGGTACTGAAATGGGAGTAAGTGAGTTTACTCCAGTAAATTTTGAAAGATGTAAATTTGTTTTAAATAAAGAAAAAGAACTTAAAAAGAAAGTAAGATGGGAGAAAATTGTAAAAGAAGCCAGTGAACAATCTAGAAGAATTATTATTCCTAAAGTCAATAATATAATCAATGTAAAAAACATTGACATATGTGATGGTGTAAATATCTTGTGTTCACTTGACAAAGAAAATGTAAAAAGTATTAAAAAGGTGTTAAATGAAGAGTCAATATGTGATAAAATAAATTTAGTATTTGGACCGGAAGGTGGAATATCAAAAACTGAAGAAAATTATCTAGAAAATATTGGATTTGTTAAAACTTCTTTAGGCCCAAATGTGTTAAGAACAGAAACTGTTATTATCAATGTGTGTTCTGTTATAAATTATGTAAAGGGTGAATAAGTATGAGAAGTGGAATTAACAATTTTATTGAATTATTAGTAAGAGGAGATTTTTTTCTAATATTTTTATTAGTTATAGCGCTAGTAATAGTTGCAACAATAATATATCTAATAAAATTGCAGTTAGATGAAAAAGTTTATTTCGATGATGAAGATGATAACGAAGAAGAAATATTTAAAGTTAATTCTACTGATAAAGAAATGAATGAAGATATAAAACCTATTAAACAAATTAAACAAGAAAGATTTAATTTTGAAGAAGAACCAAAGGTAGAAGATAAAAAATATGATTATATAAAGTCTTATGAAGATGAACAAGAAGAAATGGCAATAATAAGTGCTAGTGAGTTAGAAAGAAGAATTAAAGAAATGAAAGACAACAATGAATATGAAACTCATGAAAAAAGAATAGAAGAGTATGAAGAAGAACAAGAAAATAAGGCTATTATTAGTTATGAAGAATTATTAAGAAGAGCTAGTATGAATACTATAAGTTATGAAAGTGAAGAGAATGTTGGAGGTATTAAAATTGGTAAAGTTGATACTAATAAAATAGAAACTTATAGTGAAACTAATGATAAACCTTATTATAAAGAAGAAGCATTTTTACAAAGCTTAAAAGAATTCAGGAGGGCATTATAATGACGTTTAATATTAAAACATTAGGATGTAAAGTAAATACTTATGAAAGTGAATATATCTATAGCCTTTTTATAAAAAAAGGCTATGTTTTTAGTGAAGAAAATGCAGATATATATGTAGTTAATACATGTACTGTAACTAATCAAAGTGATAGAAAAAGTAGACAAGTTATACATAGCATAAGAAGGGATCATCCTAAATCTATTATAATTGTATGTGGTTGTTATGTACAAAATTGTTATCAAACAAATAAATTAGATGAAATAGATGCAGATATAATTTTAGGTAATAAAGATAAAAGTAAAATTTTAGATTACTTAGAAGATTACTTAAAAAACAGAAATAAAATAACTTATTTTTATGATATGAATAAAATAGAATTTGAAGACATGGAAATAAAACATGCTCATAATAGAACTAGAGCTTATATTAAAATAGAAGATGGATGTGAGAATTTCTGTACATATTGTATTATTCCTTATGTAAGAGGATGCGTTAGAAGTAAAAAACATGAGAAGGTAATTGAAGAGGCAAGAACTTTAGTAAATCATGGACACAAAGAAATAGTATTAACTGGAATTCATACTGGACACTATGTAGATGGAGATTATGACTTTGCAGATTTATTAAATGATTTATCTAAAATAGAAGGTTTAATTAGAATAAGAATATCTTCAATAGAAATAAATGAACTTAATGAAAAAGTTTTAGAAGTAATTAAAAATAATGATAATATCGTACCACATTTTCATGTACCGCTTCAATCAGGCTGTGATAAAACATTAAGACTAATGAATAGAAGATACAATAAAGAATTCTTTAAAAGTAAATTAGAAGAAATAAGGAGTATTAAACCTAATGTTAGTTTTACAACAGATGTAATCGTGGGTTTTCCTACTGAAACAGATGAAATGCATAAAGAATCATTAGAATTTATAAATGAATGTAAGTTTACAAGAATACATGCTTTCCCATATAGTGATAGATATGGAACATCTGCGAGTAAAATGAATGGTAAAGTAGATGGTAATATTAAAAAGCAAAGAGTTAGAGAACTAATAGAATTATCTAATAAACTAGAAAAAGAATTTAATAGTAAGTTTATAAATAAAACTTTACCTGTATTATTTGAAGAAGAAAAAGATGGCTTTTTTATAGGACATACTCCAAACTTTATTAAAATAAAAACTAAAGGTAACTATAAAATAAATGAAATATATGATGTAACATTAACTGAAGAAAACATAGTAAATGGTGAATAATATGGAAAAATATTTAGATTATTTTAATTTTAACGATGATTCATTTTCAATATTTCCTTATGATACAGATGAATTATTTATTAGAATAATGAAAGAAAATTCTATAGAAGAGTATGATTTAAAGGAATTGTTATCTGGAAAAGAATTCTTTGATTTATTAAAAACTAAAATACCAAAAACAATAAAAAAATTAGAAATACCATTTGACTATATAAAATATGATTTTGAGTTTCTAAAAGAGTTTCCTAATTTAACAGAATTAAATATTACTAGTTATGGTAATCTAGACTATGATATTATTAAAAGAATACAAGCAGAAACTAAAATCAGAAAAATGAGTGCTAGTATATTTACATTATTTGAATATAAAAAATTAATGAAAGAAGATGGATTTACTATCACGACGAGTGGGTTTGATTGTATTTTCTATAAGGATTTACAAATAATTAGTACTATGCAAGGTGGTAACGATTACATTAATATTTATACTAAGAATATAGATAAAGAAACAATTGAAAAGTTAAGTTCTATAATCAAAAATAAAAAAATATATAAAGTTAATATATATGAAGGAGATAAAGATATAAATTTAATATCTTTGGATGAAAATGAAAATAATGAAATTGAAATAGATTTTATAAGTGATAAAGAAGTTGATATTAAAGTAAGTAGTAATGAAGAATTATTTTTAAAAACTTATAATTATTTGAGTAGTAGATATAAAATTAATAAATGTGTTTATAAAAATATGTCAATATTGAATTATAGTACAGATAAATTAGATATTATTAATAATGAGTGTGATTTAAAAATAATTTATGATATAAATGAAGTAGATTATGAAGAATATAAGGGATTATATGAAACCATTAAATATTATAGAATGTTAATTAATGAAAATAATTTAAGTCCTGTAGAAAAAGTAATGTATGCTTATGATATAATGAAAACTTTTCCATATAACGAGAGTAAAAAAGATGTATATGATTCAAGAGATCCTCATAGAATAGTAGAAACCGGTAATATAGTGTGTGTAGGTTATAGTGATATGCTAAGAATGATTCTTAATGGATTAGATAATAATATAAAAATTACAAATTTAATTGTATCTGGACATGATAAACAAAAAAATGTAGATTACAACCATGCAAGAAATATAATAAGAATAGATGATAATAAATATAATATACATGGTATATATTCTATAGATGCCACATGGGATAGTGTTAAAGAAAATATTAGTGGTAAATTAGGTAGTGATTATACTGCATTAGATTTATATACTCATTTTTTGATACCAATTACAAAAGATGGTTATAGTAAAATATATTCTTATGAAGAAGAACCAATAATAAATGGAATATTTAAAACACAAGAATTTCACGGATACGAAAAATTATTTAATCATGAGATAAACAAAGAAATTTTAGATAAATATTTAAATGTTGAAAGACCTAGTTTAGAAACCTTTATTAGTATGCTTACAAATGTAAGATTGAGTGAAGGATTTAATAAAGAACAAATTGAAGATGAAATTAAAAAAGTTATAGAAAAAAATAATATTGTAGTTGAAGAAGCAAAGAAAAATGATATTTATGAAGAATTTTTTAGATCAAAATAAATTGACTTAAAAATAAAATTATTTTAAAATTTAGATAAGAGGAGTGATATGATGAAATTATATAATTCACTAAATAAAAAAGTAGAAGATTTTATTCCATATGGAGATATAGTTAAAATGTACTCATGTGGACCTACTGTATATTATTATCCTCATATAGGTAATATGAGAAGTTATATTTTCATGGATTCTTTAAGAAGAACTTTAAAGTATGCTAACTATAAAATTGAAGGAGTAATGAATATTACTGATGTAGGCCATTTAACAAGTGATGCAGATACTGGTGAAGATAAGATGGAAGTAGCTAGTAAAAGAGAAAATAAAACTCCATTAGAAATAGCTGAATATTATACTAATATATTTATGGATAATGCTAGTAAATTAAATATAGATATGCCTGAACATATAACTAAAGCTACAGAATATATTCCTAAGATGATTGAATTTATAACAAAACTTGAAGAAAAAGGTTATACATATATGACTAAAGATGGATTATATTTTGATACTATGAAATTTAAAGGTTATGGTAAACTTAGTAATAAAGATATGACAGAAAAAGGTGTCGCAAGAATTGAAGAAAATGATGAAAAAAAACATCCATTTGATTTTGCTTTATGGAAGTTTGTAGAGCCTAACCACATTATGAAATGGGATAGTCCTTGGGGAGTAGGATGTCCAGGATGGCATATAGAATGTTCTGTTATGAGTACAGATATATTAGGGGAGCATATAGATATACATACTGGCGGAATAGATCATAAGACAGTTCACCATGAAAATGAAATTGCTCAAAATGATGCTTGTATGGGACATGAAGTAGTTAAATGCTGGATGCATTGTGCTTTCTTACAAGTAGATGGTGGAAAGATGAGTAAGAGTTTAAATAATATTTATACTATTGAAGATTTAGAAAAAAAAGGTTATTCTCCAATGGACTTTAAATATTTTGTTCTTAATACTCATTATAGTAAACCACTTAACTTTACTTTTGATAGTATTTCTGCTTCTAAATCTGCTAGAAACAAATTAATGAGACAACTACTAGTACATAAAGAATCTACAAATAAAACAGATGAAAATGTATTAAATGATTATAGAAATAAATTTAATGAAGCAATTGAAAATGATTTAAACACACCACTTGCGATTGGTGTTATATGGACAATGTTAAAAGAAAATCCTAGTATTGATATTTACAATTTAATAATTGAGTTTGATAAGGCTTTAGGATTAAAATTAGATGAAGTAGTTGAAGAAATTAAGGAAGAAATCCCAGATTATATTCAAGAATTAGCAATCAAAAGAGCTGAAGCTAAAAAAAATAAAGACTTCACCTTAGCAGACTCTTTAAGAAATGAAATAACAAGTAAAGGATATAGTGTATTAGATACAAGAGAAGGATATACTATTGAAAAAATAAATTAAATTTGTTATAATGTATTTAGCAAGAGAACTTGCATATAATAAAAAAGAGAACACTTGATTTTGCACATTAAGTGTCACTCAGTTTGGTAAACCTAACTAAGTGGTTAGGTTCTTTTTTCTTAAGTTACTTTTTTAATAGCAAAATAAGGAGCATAAAAATAATGATTATTAGTGAAAAGATTAATAAATCTTTCTTTTTCATCATTAGTCACCTCCTTTCTGAAGAAAGTGACACCTAACAAATCAAATGTTCTCGGAACTATTATATTATAAATATATAAATTGAACAAGCGAACAAATTAAAATAATTAATAACAAGTTTAAAATATCTTTTTTACTTATTATTGCCACTTGCTTAAGTATTGTTTAATAGTATCACCTAAGTTTGTGGATGTAGTACACCTAAATCAAATGATTGGGTGTATTTCTTTTTATATTAAGTTGATTTATATGAGTTAAAAAATGTTGAAAACCTATTGACAATAGAAAATATTGATATATAATTTAATTATGTTATTTGTTTTGAAGAGTAATATATAAAGTATTTAAAGAGAGTTAGTGTTTGGTGTAAACTAATAATATAATATATATGAAGACACAAAACGTTAAGTAAATCGCTAATCAGCGTTAAAGATAATGAGAGTATAGTAAACCTATAAACTAAGGTGGCACCGCTAGTAATAGTCCTTAGATTATAGTTTTTTTTCTATAAGAAGGAGGATTTATGAAAGAAATTAATAATATTTATAGAAATGTATATTGTGGGTATGTTTCTAGTGATATGGAAGGTAAAGAAATTAGAATTGCTGGATGGGTTAATTCAATTAGAAAATTAGGTGGTTTAACATTCTTAACTTTAAGAGATGAAACTGGTATAGTTCAAGCCATCACTGAAGACACTAGTTTAATAGATAGAATAGTAAAAGAAAGTACTGTTACCATAGCAGGAATAGTACATCTAAGAACACCAGAGATGGTTAATAAAAATATGAAAACTGGTGAAGTTGAAGTAGAAATTAAATCCATAGAAGTTTTAGGTGAATGTTTAAGTACATTACCATTTGAAACTAGTAGAAGTAGAGAAGCTAGTGAAGAAACTAGACTTAAATATAGATACTTAGATTTAAGAAATCCAGTGGTACATGATAATATAATATTTAGAAGTAAAGTAATAGATTTTATTAGAAGTACTATGAAAGATATGGATTTTACAGAATTATCTACTCCTATAATTACAACTAGTAGTCCAGAAGGAGCTAGAGACTTTATAATACCTAGTAGAAAATTCAAAGGTAAATTTTATGCTTTACCACAAGCACCACAAATTTATAAGCAATTATTAATGGTAAGTGGAATAAATAGATATTTCCAGATTGCACCTTGCTTTAGAGATGAAGATTGTCGTGCTGATAGAACTTTAGAATTTTATCAATTAGACTTTGAAATGAGTTTTGTAACAGATGAAGATGTATTTAAAGTAGGTGAAAGAGTATTCTATGATACATTTAGTAAGTTCAGTGACAAATATGTAAGTCCTGCACCATTTAGAAGAATACCTTATAGAGAAGCAATTCTTAAATATGGATCTGATAAACCTGACTTAAGAAATCCACTAGAAATAAGTGAATTAACTCATATATTCAAAAATACTACTTTTGAACCTTTTAAAGGAAGTACTATAAGAGGTATTAAAGTTAGTAATATAGATAAGCCTAATTCTTGGTATAAAAAACTAGAAGAATATATGAAAGAAATTGGGGCTTCAGGGTTGGCGTATATTAAAGTTAATGAAGATTTAACATTTAAGTCAAGTCTTGATAAATTCTTTACTGATGAAGAAAGAACTATGTTAAAAGAAGAATTAGAATTAAAGCCTAGTGATGTAGTATTTATAATATCTGATAAGAAGAAATGTGCTAAATATGCAGGACTTTTAAGAACTAAATTGGGTGAAGAATTAGAATTAATTGATAAAGATAGATTCGAATTTTGTATAGTTAATGATTTTCCAATGTATGAATTTAATGAAGAAACTAATAGTTGGGATTTTGGACATAATCCATTTAGTATGCCTCAAGGTGGACTAGAAGCACTTAAAAATACACCTATAGAAGATATACTAGCTTATCAATATGACTTTGTATGTAATGGCTGTGAAATGGCAAGTGGAGCAGTAAGAAATCATAGCATAGAAATAATGAAAGAAGCATTTAAATTAGCGGGTTATGATGAAGAAACTGTTAAAAATAAATTTAAGAGTTTATATACTGCATTTCAATATGGTGCTCCACCACATGCAGGAATGGCTCCTGGTATAGATAGAATAATTATGCTTTTAACTGGAGAAGAAAATCTAAGAGAAGTTCAATTATTCCCACCAAATGTAAGTGGACAAGATAACTTAATGGGTGGTCCTACAGAAGTAACAGAACAACAATTAAGAGAAACACATATAAAAATAAGAGATTAATTTATAATCTCTTATTTATTTTCTTCAGAATGATTTATATCATTATAATCAATATTATATTCATAAGTAATTTTATTCTCTTTAGTATTTAATAAATAAACATTTACAACAGAACCATTAGTAGCGTTACTTCTAGCTCCTTCACTAATAACTCCAAAATATATACCATTATCAGTAAAAATAGGATTTGCTATTTCATTAGTTTCATAAACTGTATGACCATAATTTTTAGTTTCAGAGTTATAAAGTAAGAAATCAACTTTACTTATTTTATCATTTTTCTTATTGATAATCATAATTACATTTCCATCAATATATAAATTATAATTTAATTCTTCTTCATTATCAGTACTAACATCAGTAGTCAAAATAACTTCATCTTGTGAATACAAAACTAATGATTTTTCTACAATATTTATTTTCATACTTCTATTTTCATGATTGAAAAATAATGTATTCTTTTCATTAGATAATATATTTTCTTTTTCATTTATCTTAATGTCTCTTCCCATTAAACTTAATCTCAAATTATCATAATTCTTATATAATTCATAATTTTCTAATGTACAAGGTTTACAAACTTCACACTTACCGGTACTAGATTTAATAACTAAGACAATACAAAGTATTATAATAATTACTATCTCACCTATAATAATAAAACTTTTAATTGTACCAACATTCTCTTTTAAATTATCATCTTTAATTTTAATATTATTATTTTCATTATTCATAAAATCACCAATATTATTTTACCATAAATACTAAATATATAAAATAAAATACAAAATATTTTACAAAGCTTTTACTTTCTCTGAAAAATGTGATATAATACGCTTTCGAGAAAGAAGGGAGAAGATTATGAATATAGAAGAATTTAATGAATTAAGTAATGAAAAATTATATAATAATTTGAAACCAATAATAGATAAAGTATATAAAGAATATGAATTTATAAAATTAGATAAGAAAAAATATAAAGAATTAGTATTAAAAACAATAAGTATTTATAGAAAGAAAATTAATTCTACAAATATTGATAAATATGATTTAATATTTAAAAATGATTTAAATGAGTTATTAAATGGATACATAAAAACAGTGGTTCATAATAGTAAAGATTATATAAGAGTTATAACTTTATATATGAAGAAATATGAAGTACCTAAAACTTATAAATATGCTTTAACAGCATTTAGAGACCTAGTTAAACTAATTCATTCAATAAATTATACAGTAACTCCAGAAACAATAATTGAACTATTAAATAGCAGTGAAATTGTAAATCAAACAATAAAACAAGTAGTAGAATTTAATACATATAATATAAAGAAAGATGGTATTACTAAAGTATTTAGTGATGAAAAAATAATTTCTTTAATTGAAGTATATTGTATGATTAATAATATTGATTTAGACAATGATATATATGAAGATTTAAAGAATGTAGAAGAAAATAAACATGAGTATACTGATGATGATTTATGTTCTTATTTAAATGAAATTTATATGCCTTTACTTACTATTACACAAGAAAGAGAACTTGCACATAGAGTTAAAGAAGGAGATCAAAAAGCAAAACAAATTTTAATTGAAAGAAATTTAAGGTTAGTAGTTAAGATTGCTAAGGGATATAATGGAAGAAGTAGTTTATCACTTTTAGATTTAATTCAAGAAGGTAATTTAGGTCTTATGAAAGCTGTTGAAAAATTTGATGTTGATAAAGGATTTAAATTTAGTACATATGCTACATGGTGGATTAGACAGTCTATTGCAAGAAGTATATGTGATTATGGAAGAAATATAAAAATACCTATTCATACAGCAGAAAAAATATCTAAATATTATAAAACTAAAAAAATACTAGAAAATGAACTAGGTAGAGAGGCTACAATCAAAGAAATAGCAGAAAGACTTGGTATGACAGAAAAAGAAGTATCATATTTACATAATCTTTCAATAGATACAGTAAGTATAAATAGTTTTATAAGTGATGAAGAAACTGATGAATTAGAAAGTTTTATACCTTCTAAAGATAAGACTCCTGCTGAAGAAACACATGAAAATAGTATGATAGAAGATGTAAGAGCACTTTTAGATAAAGCAGAATTAACTAGTAGAGAGAAAACTATTATTATATATAGATATGGATTATATGGTGTAGAAATAAAAACCTTAGAAGAGTTAGGAAAAGAATTAAATATAACAAGAGAAAGAACAAGACAAATTGAAAATAAGGCATTAAGAAAACTAACGAGATATAAGGGAATCAAAGATTATGCAGAATATCTAGATGATCCTGATAAAGCTGTAAAAAATATGTTGGAGGCCAAATCTAGATCATATAATAGTAATTGTAGATTATATAAAATGTATAAAGATTAATTGATAACTAAATGTGAAGTTTTAACAAATATTAGTTAAGGGTTGTAACTTTTATTTAAAGAGTACAACCTTTTTAATTAAATAAAAAATTCAAAAACGCTTGCATTAAATAATATAATATGTTACTATATGTATCAAGAACTGTGGAACGTTCTTAACTAAAAAGGTTAAGCCCTAATATTTTAGGAGAACTGATAGACTGAGTAAGGAATGAAAAGAGTAACGTCTTGAAACTTGCCTATGAAAACTACGACATGCAAATGATAATATAGTGAATCAAATGTATGATAGCTCGTTAAAGTCACTTGAAAAGTTACCCTAATATCATAAGATAAGGAAAGTGTCATAAACATGTAACTGATGAAGTGGTAGTCTATAAAATACCTATGATTAGTATGACTAAAAGCTAGTCTGACGAATACTTGAATGTACAGATTAATGTTAATAGTAGAAATGCTAAATACCGATAGCGGTGTGAATGTGGTAAAGTAATTGTTTCTGTGTGAAATACCATATAGTGTTATAGGCACTATCAAGTTCACTAATCTATAGAGTAAATCTAAGGGTATATGAAATGATAAGTCTATTGGAACGTTACAAGGTTAGAATATTTAAGCGACTATACGCGTATGTAAAATAGTGATAGATATAATAAATAAACTATCTTAATCTAACTGAGAGCGAAGTCAAAGTACCTATGAATCATTGATAATAAGATGTGGAGGAAAAGGCTTCAGTTGTAAGAAATAATAATGATTTGTACAGTTCTAGAGTGTATAAATCAATTAAATATTGTTAAAGTATTACAATGGCACGCCGTATGAGTAGAAATATTCATGTACGGTGTAGAACAGGTGGAAAAGTGGAGACCATATCAAAACTTTACATATTGTTTGCGAATAATTTAGTTAAATAAAACTAAATATTAAAAGGAATTATCAATATGATAGTTCTTTTTCTATTAAAAACTAAATATTTACAAAAAATTCAAATTTTATGAATAAATAACTTGACAAAGAGTAAACTATATTGTATTATTTAATACGTAGAAAAGAGAAAGAAGTGTATCCACACTCACCTGATTGACTAAGTTGATAGGTAAA
>OLHG01001806.1_pt1 | contig 12419 bp, 10 predicted proteins | sample 1605971 | NCBI WGS metagenome assembly OLHG01 (sample SAMN03283289) | human gut metagenome | biome: human-associated habitat; material: feces | host: Homo sapiens | place: Peru | collected 2012 | reverse complement strand
GTTGATGACCACATCCAGAGTCAATTTCGTCTATTTTGCCTGTCAGGAGATTGCTCACTTCTGTGGCAGCCTCCGCTTTCTTGATTTCCAATACCGAGTTTACCCCGCAGGCCTCTTTAGCGACCTTGCAGATAACCTTGTTTGAGCCTACGCTGGCATAGCCACCGGGCTTGGTTTTGTCTATTTTCAGAAATTCCAGAAAGGCTTCCTTTACCTGTTCCTGGCTTTTCCCTTCTAATTTAAAAATATTCTTATCTGCCATATTTATTGTCTTATTTATAAGTTGTTTTGTAATTATATTTTTAGTTGGATCTAAGAAGATCTAAATCCCATGGGTATCGATCTAAGAAGATCTAATTGATTTGCTCATTTCGATAGGATCTTCTATCTTTCAACGTGTTTGATAATTATATTGTAGAATTTAACAACGAAAATTATGGAAAAACAATGGATTTCAACTATTGAGCTGCTTAACTATCTGAAGGAACATCCTAATAAGGAGAAAGAATGCAGACTCAGTTTGGGCTATGGCCTAGGTTCCACCCATTATTGGTATTGGGACCCCAAGACAAACATGTTCATGCACTCCCGCGACTGGGATTTTGAGCCTTATACCGCAAGTCAAGTGGTTAAATGGTACGGGGAAGGCAAATGGAAGATTGAACAATGAATTGAGAGTGGGGGTGAACGAATAGTTCATCCCCTTGTCGATTCTGCTTGGGAGAACTGTATCAAGAGGTAGCTCTCTCAGCGAATAATCCAGCAATGCCACGTTATGCTTCAGTATGTGCTTGGCTTTTTCCTGATTATATGTTCTTTCTATTCTTGCCATAATCGAAACCAGCTTTTTGTTTTTATGCCGCAAAGTTAAGATTATTATTTGGAATAAGCAAAGTTTTTGGGGCTTTTTCTTGGTGGTTTATCAAAAAATGAGTAGTTTTGCGGGCGTGAATCAAATAGATAACGAATAAGATAATGGATAAGACAACGACTCAAATTACGATGCTCGGAACGGGAAGTGCTACGGTTTCCCAGATTTATAATACCTGTTTTGTGCTCCAGACTTCCAGCACTCTGATGCTGGTGGATGCGGGCGGAGGAAACGGAATACTGGCGCAGCTGAAGAAGGTGAATGTTCAGATTTCTGACATTCAGCATCTCTTCGTTACCCATGCGCATACCGACCATGTGCTGGGTGTGATCTGGGTAATCCGAATGGTGGCACAATGTAAGGGTTACGAGGGATTGCTCCATGTGTATGGCAACGACAAGGTGATGAAGGTGATCAAGACCATCATCGACATGATTCTTGCCAAGAAGCAACTGGCTAAGGTGGCTGAAAGGGTGGTGTTCCATCAGCTGGAAGATGGCGATTGTTTTGAGGTGGGGGATATGAAGCTGGAATGCTTTGATATTCAATCTACTAAGGAGAAGCAGTTCGGATTCCGGGCGGAATTGCCAGGAAATTCAGAAAATAATGTTTCAGAAGAACATGCTGCATCCGATAATGCTTCTTCTGATGCTTCGGGTAAGCCTTTGGTCCTGGCGTGCCTGGGCGATGAGCCTTATAACGAGCAGAACCGTCGCTACATAGAAGGGGCGGACTGGATGATGTGCGAGGCGTTCTGCCTCTATGCCGATCGCGATACGTTCAAGCCTTATGAGAAATGCCACAGTACGGCGCTTGATGCCGGAAAACTGGCGGAGGAACTGGGCGTGAAGAATCTTATCCTGTATCATACGGAGGAGAAAACGCTTGCTAATCGTAAAGAAAATTACACCCGTGAAGCTGCCGAGAACTTCAAGGGTAGAATCTTCGTTCCGGATGATTTGGAGGTGATAGAGCTGTAGTTATTTATATCCCACAGATTTCACAGATTTACACAGATTTTTGACCTGTACGGTCGGGGATTTCGCAGATTTTTTTGTTTGGATATTTGGGGAATTTTCCTCCCGATTATGGCAAGAATGAATCTGTGTAAATCTGTGGAATCTGTGGGACTTTTTAATGGTGAGTTTTATCAACTTAATCGGCTGAATCCGGTAGGAAAATCTTGGTTACTTCACGTTCTCCGAAATCTATCATAGCGTTGAAGAGACTCACTTTTTCCGCCTTTCTGAGGTCTTCTGGTGTGAGGTCGGCTTCCTGGATGATGCCGGCTTCCAGAAGCTGGGCACGCTTGGTTCCCTGGAGCAGGGGATGCTTGGGGGTGAGCCATTTCTTGCCATCAAAAAGGGCGAGGTTGGTGAAGGAGGTATCTGTTATGAGGCCGTTTTTTACGATGATGATTTCATCGCAATCGCCCTTCTGGGCTACCAGGGCGTTGAGCGCACTTCGGTCTGTGCTCTTGTAGGTGTAGTCGATGGAATCATCCTCCACCACCTTGAGGGAATGAATCTCCTTCATCTTGTAGGGGGCATACTCGATGGCTTCCACGCCCTGGGCGCCATAAACTACTCGTGCCTTGTAAAGGTTCATTTCTTCTTTGGGAGAAATGAGGGATGAAAGTTTTATTTCTTCAGTTGCGAGGGATGGAAAGAACCTGCGGATGGTTCTCTCCATTCTTGCCTGATGATAGGGCAGGGCCAGGGCCTTGCCGTTCTTGATTTTTATTGTTTCTACAAATTGCTGTTTCATAATTCTCATAATTTTTTGTGTAATCGATTTCCTAATATTCGGAAGATGGATTTTCTTAAATCGGAAGATAGATTTTCTGAATCACTTCTTCGTATTCCTTCCGGCAATCGCTCTTCGAGGTGATACCGCCACCTGCCTTGAAATACAATTCTCGGCTTACTTCAGAATTCTTTCCTTTTTCTGTCTTGGAAGGCGAAGTTTCTTCTTCTATGAATCTTATCATGACGGCTGAGTTGAGTTCGCCCTGGTCGTAGATTCCCATGATGCCCGTGTAGAAGCCGCGGTCGTAGCCTTCTGCCTCGTGGATGATCTGCATGGTTTTATCCTTCGGGGCGCCCGTGATGGAACCGGCTGGGAGCTGGGCATCGAGGATTTCGCCCAGATGATTCCTGTAATCTTCGGGCAGGCGACCGCTGATTTCTGAACTGGTTTGCAGGATGTCGCCCTTGTTGGTGTGCAGCACGTCGATGTAACGATATTTATCTACTCTTACATTCTCTGCCACCCTGCTCAGGTCGTTTCTTATCAGGTCTACGATGGTGGCGTGTTCTGCCGCCTCTTTCCGGTCTTCCATCAGTTGTTTTTCGGCATCGGGGAGGGATGCATCCAGGGTTCCCTTCATCGGATAGGAGTAGATTCTTCCGTTCTTGATTCTGACGAAGGTTTCGGGCGAAAAGCAGACGAAAGGGTTGAGATTTCTCTTTCTTCTGAGCAGCAGTTTATACTTTCCTTTTGCCCGATGGAAAATATCCTCTAATGAGAGATTGCAGCTTACGGGAACCTTGCAGGTGAGATTCGTGAGATAGCTGTTGCCCGCCATGATGTTGTTCTTCACGATGCCGAAACTTCGCTCGTAATCCTCATAAAGGGGTGGGGCTATCTGCCAAGAAATCTCAGAAATCTCTTCCTTCGAGATTTCTTCCTCCGCAATCTTCTCAGAAATCTCCGCAATCTTTTCCGAATTATTTTTCATCTCATCAGAAGAATTCCCTCTTCCTTCGAAATCGAAGAGGCATTCTTCGGGATTTATATCTGATAGCTGGCGGATGAACGCCTTGTCGCCCTGATAGTTGATGACAAAGAGAAAAGGCTCGTCCTGGCTTGCCAATCGATTGATTTTATCTATGATTTCCTGTTTCATGTCTGCAAAGATACTGCTTTTCTTTGGATGGGCAAAAGATTGGTGATAAAATATTTCAAGGCTTTGAGTTGCTGGAACACAAAAAAATCCCGAGACATAGAGAAATGCCCCGGGATTCCGTTGATAAAAACTATGCAAATTGTTATTCGTATTCTCAATACTTTTGCAAACTTTGTTATTCGTTTCTCAATTCTTTAGCAGCCTCTACCATTCTAATGAGCGAGGCCTTGGTTTCTGCCCAGCCACGGGTCTTCAAACCGCAATCCGGATTCACCCAGAGCTTGCTCTTGTCGATGAATCTTTCCGCTTTTTTCAGCAAATCTACCATCTCCTGAGTCTCTGGTACTCGGGCTGAATGGATGTCGTAGACGCCCGGACCAATCTCGTTAGGATAGTGGAAATCGGCAAAGACATTCAGCAATTCCATCTGCGAACGGGAACACTCGATGGTGATCACGTCAGCATCCATCGCAGCAATATGTTCGATAATATCATTAAACTCAGAATAGCACATGTGGGTGTGAATCTGAGTCTTGTCTTCCACGCCGCTGGCTGAAATCCGGAAGCTTTCTACCGCCCATTTCAGATACTCATCCCATCCTGACTTGCGCAAAGGCAAACCTTCGCGGATGGCTGGCTCGTCTATCTGGATAATCCTGATGTTGTGGCGCTCCAGGTCGCAAACCTCATCACGGATGGCGAGGGCTATCTGCTTGCAGGTGAGAGAACGGGGCTGGTCATTTCTTACAAACGACCATTCGAGGATGGTTACCGGACCGGTGAGCATTCCCTTCATCGGCAACTGGGTGCACGACTGTGCGAAGGTGCTCCAATCCACGGTCATCGCCTGCTTGCGCTCCACGTCGCCATAGATTACTGGTGGTTTCACGCAGCGGGAACCGTAGCTCTGAACCCATCCGTTCTGGGTGAAGGCAAAGCCTGCCAACTGCTCGCCGAAATACTCCACCATGTCGTTGCGCTCAAACTCGCCGTGCACCAGCACATCCAGTCCAATCTCCTCCTGCCATTCTATGCATTTTCGGGTTTCTTCCTTCAGCAGTTGATTGTATTCGGCAGCCGAAATTTCGCCCTTCCTGAACTTGGAACGCCATGAGCGCACCTCTTTGGTCTGAGGAAACGAGCCGATGGTGGTGGTAGGATAGAGCGGAAGATGGAGCTCTGAATGCTGAATCTTCTGGCGCACCTCGAATGCTGAATGGCGCTGCGAATCCTTATCGGTTAAGGCGGCAACCCGGGCTTTCACCTCTGGGTTGTGAATCAGGGAAGAAACCTTTCGGTCGGCAATATCCTTCTGATTTTCAGCGAAGTAAGCCTGGATGCCTGCTGCGTAGTCTTGTTCTGCAGTCTTTTCCTGATGAGAGAATCCCTCTTTAGTCTCACCCCCGGCAAGCGCCTTGATGGCAGCCAGTTCCTCTATCTTCTGTGCCGCAAATGCCATCCATCGCTTGATGCCGGTAGGGAGATTCTGCTCCTTGGTTTCGAGCGCCAGATCGTATGGCACGTGGAGGAACGAGCAGGAACCTGCCACGAAGACTCTATCGGCTCCGAGCTTGCCTGTCGCCTTGTTTACTAGCTCGATCGACTTCTCCAAATCGTTCTTCCAGATGTTGCGGCCGTCCACTACGCCGAGCGAGAGAATCTTGTCTGCAGGCAGGATGTTGAGGATGGAATCCAACTGCTCCGGGCATCTTGCCAGGTCGATGTGGAGGGCTTCCACAGGCAGGTTTACCGCCAAATCTGCGTTATCTTTCAAGCCATCGAAATAGGTGGCTACGATAATCTTGAGGCGGGTGTTCTCTCTGATGTAACCAAACGCCTTCTGGATGGCGTTGCGCTGCTCATCGTCCAGGTCGAGGGCGAGATAAGGCTCGTCTATCTGAATCCATTCTGCTCCCTTCTCTTCCAGGGCTTTGAGAAGTTCGACGTAAACCGGGAGAACCTTATCGAGCAGACTAAGGCGATGGAAACCATCCTGCATTCCCGTGATATCCTCCTTCTCCTTTCCTAAAAGAAGGAACGATACCGGACTCAGAATCACGGGCTTGGTCTTGATGCCCAATTCCAGGGCTTCGCAGAATTCATCCACCACTTTCGTATCGAAGAGTGAGAATTCCTGATCCTTCACAAATTCCGGAACGATGTAATGATAATTCGTATCAAACCATTTGGTCATCTCCATCGCAATCACATCTTCCTGCTCGTTCTGCTCGCCGTGGGCCATGGCGAAATAGAGGCGGAGCTTATCTTCCTTCAGACTATTGTAGCGCGAAGGGATGGCTCCGAGAGTGAGGGTGAGGTCGAGGGTTGTGTCGTAGTAGGAGAAATCGTTGGAAGGGATGAGGTCGATGCCTGCCTTCTGCAGCAAGTTCCAGTTTTCTCTGCGGAGATTTCTGGCGGTATTCTCCAGTTCGTTACGGTTGATCTTACCAGCCCAATAGGCTTCGCAAGCCTTCTTGAGTTCACGCTTCTTACCAATGCGAGGATAGCCCAGCACATTTGTCTTGATGTTTTTGATACTACTCATATCTCTTGTTTTTTATGTTGTTATTCGTTTTCGGCTGCAAAGGTAAGAAGAAGAATCTTATCCGCCAAATATTCCTTTGTTTTCAGGAAAACATTCTGAAATATGCGGAAAACGATAACTGCGGCAGAATAATATTCTGCAAAAACAGAAAGTGCCGAAAATAAGAGTAGTCAATGGTACTGGGCTTCCGGGGGCTAACTCTCGAAACTTCAGTTAATAAGCTTCTCCCTGCTCTATTTCTTCCTGCGTGATGCGCTTGCGGTCGATGGCGCGCCAGGCGAAGACGATGTAGGCGAGGACGAACGGGATGAGGAGGGAAACTATCGCCATGGTGCGGAGCGTGAACTCGCTGCTGCAGCTGTTGGCGAGAGTGAGCGAACTCTGAAGGTCGATGTTCGACGGATAGTAGGCGGTATTGTTCCAGCCGGCTATCAGCAGCAGAACCAGCACGGTGAGCACGGTTCCGATGCCCGTAAACCAGATTCCCTTTCTATACTGCACGCTTCTCGATGACTTGTAAATGCCGAAGAGTACGAGCACTATTCCTGTTAATAATATTACAAGCAAGATTGGCATCTCCAGAAGATTGTGAAGATACTTCATGCTCTCTATCGTAATGCTGGAAGAAGAAGTGCTGAATCCATCCTTTATCATCAATCTGATGAGGAATGGCAGGAAGAACAATAGGAAAATCAGGGCATTCCATGGCAACTGGCGGGTGCAGCGCTCCTGAATCTGCTGGTGTTCGATGTTGTTCTTGATGTAGAGCATGCCCAGAATGCGGGCTAGCATCAGTACGGCAAGTCCCAGCACCACATTCCATGGGTCGAGCAGGGCATCAAGACCATGACTGGCGTTTGCCCAGTGGCTGATAACGGGTTGTAGACTGTTGGTAATATTGCCCTTGTCTATCAGAAAATTGCTGCCGTTGAAGAAGGTGGCTACGGCGCCGCCAAGGAGCAGCGGACCTACGATGCCGTTGATGATGAGGCAAATCTGAAAGGTCTTCGGTCCAAGAAAATTACCTATCTTGTTCTGGAATTCATAGCTCACCGCCTGAATCACAAACGAGAACAGGATGATCATCCACAGCCAGTAGGCTCCGCCGAAACTGGTGCTGTAGAACAGCGGGAATGAGGCGAAGAAGGCTCCGCCGAAGGTGACGAGCGTGGTGAAGGTGAACTCCCACTTTCGTCCCGTAGAGTTGATGATGAGGCGACGCTCTTCTTCTGTTTTTCCCAAACAGAAAATCAAGGTGTTGGCTCCCTGTACAAACATGAGAAACACCAGCAGGGCTCCTAATAATGATACGAGGAACCACCAGTATGATTGCAAAAATTCGTATGTCATAATACTTTCGGGTTTTGTTGTTTACTGAAAAACTATCCTATGATTCTTTTCGAAATCTTTCTGAAAAAACATTGATTATCAGAGAGATTATTCATATTCCGGTCCTTTCTTGATCTGCTTCACCAGGATGCTGATTTCCACGGCGAGCATGGTGGTGAAGAGTGCCAGGAAGATGAAGAAGGTGGTGGCCACGCTGCCTGCCTCGATGTCGGAGATGGCGGCACTTACTGGCAGCAGGTCTTGGATGGTCCAAGGCTGGCGACCGATTTCTGCTACTATCCAGCCCGATTCTGAGGCGATGTAAGCCAGCGGAATCATGATGATGGCGGAAATGAGGAACCATCGGTATTGGGCGATTTCCTTCTTATAGACCAAGAATAGGCTGAGGGCGAAGAAGAGGATGAGCAGGCAGCCTACTCCCACCATCAGGCGGAAGGCGTAGAAGCAGATTGGGATGCTCGGCACCAGTTCCTTGGCGTCCTTGATGTAACCATATCCGAAGTATTTCATGTTCTCCCTGAGGATAGGGAGCTGGTCTTGCGCCTTGGTTTCGCGATAGGTTTTCAGGGCAACAATCGCCTTCTTGCCCCGGGCTATCTTTTCCTGCACGGATGGTTCCCGGGTGCCATCTTCATGGGTGTAACCCTTGATAATATCGTTCACGCCAGGCACGTAGCCATTGGCTGTGCGGGTGGCTAAGAACGAGAGCATGTTAGGGATGGCGATGCGCATGGCTGGCTCCTGTTCGTTTTCGTAATCGGGCTGCTGGAAGGGGTGAACGGCTGCTATTGCCGTGAGGCTTTCGCCGTTTCCACCATTATATAATGCTTCCATCGCAGCCAGTTTCATCGGCTGCACTTGTGCCACCTGATAGGCAGAGCTGTCGCCGGTCATCGCAGCCAGCAGGGTGGCGATGAGTCCTACTCCGGCACCCATCTTGATGCTCGCCTTGGCAAGTTGGGTTTCTCTCTTCTTCAGGAGATACCAGCAGCTTACGGCTACCACGAAGGTGGCGCCGATGATCCAGGAGGAAGTGACGGTATGGGTGAACTTGTTGATGGCGAATGGCGAGAGTGCCACATCCATAAACGAAGTCATCTCGAAGCGCATGGTGTCGGGATTAAATTCCTGCCCTACAGGATATTGCATCCAGGCGTTGGCTACGAGAATCCACCAGGCAGAAATGGTGGCGCCAAGTCCCGTGAGCCAGGTGGAGGCAAGGTGGAAGCCCCGGCTCACCTTATCCCAGCCGAAGAACATCACGGCCACGAAGGTGCTCTCCATGAAGAATGCCAGGATGCCTTCGATGGCTAGGGGAGCGCCGAACACGTCGCCCACGAACCAGGAGTAGTTGCTCCAGTTGGTGCCGAATTCAAACTCCAGGATGATTCCTGTGGCAACGCCCATGGCGAAGTTGACGCCAAAGAGTTTTTGCCAGAAACGGGTTACGTGCTTCCAGAACGGCTTGTTGGTGCGGTAGTAGCATGTTTCGGCGATGCCCATGATTACTGCCAGTCCCAGGGTGAGCGGCACGAACAGCCAATGGTAGATGGCCGTGAGTGCGAATTGCGCCCTCGACCAGTCGATGGTGGCTGATGTAATGTCTAACAATAGATTTGTCATCATAGTTGAATGGTTTTAAAATTGTTATTATATAATGTTTTTGTATTTCTTTCGATGTGAAGGTTGCGGGGATTCAGAGTCTTATCTGTTCAGAATTTCCTTGGAAACGAAGCCAGCCTTGTCTCCGTTCTTGGCATTCGTATTGATAAAATCTGGAAAGAAAAAGAGCTTGAGCACCAGGAAGATGATGGCAAGCTTGATGAGGATGATGGTCCAGAGCGTCTTGCCCAGGGTCATCGTCCTGAAACCATCGTAATAGAGATGGAAAATCCGGGACAGCAGTCCTTGTTTCATCGGTTTTACATCCGTTTTCATCAGGTTTTTATCCTTTTTCTTCAGCATAAGCACTCCTTCTTAAAAAAATCTGCTGCAAATCTACAATAAAATTATGTAACTACCAAATATTTTGTTGAAAAAGTTACAAAAAAGGGTTATTTTTAGGTATCTCATAAAGAAGTTGTTTAAAAGTTTTTCTTTTGACTTTCATCTGTTTATCCATCCAAAAGTAATCTATCTTTTCTAAAAACTTGCTTTTTATTCCTTTATGTTAAAATCTCTTCCTCAAAAATAGCTTATCTTTGCAATCTCATTACAAGAAATGAGATGCAAAAAACTTATTATATAAAATAGGAGAAAAGAAAAATGGAAAAGAATGAAATGAAAGAAAATAAGGAAAACGTTGTGATTGATGATTTCGACTTCTCTCTGATAGCCGATTTCTTCAAGAGGGGGTAGATAGACAAGGTCCTGGAGGCGAGGCTGCAGGATTTCTGGAGTTATTGCAAGCCATCATCAGGTTCTTGCAATAACTCCACGTCTTAATCTGAATTCCATCGGGCTTACCCCGTGTTTCCGCTTGAATGCCGTGCAGAAATGACTCTGGTAATCGTAGCCCAATTTGATACCGATGTCGGCAATCGGCAGACTTGTGTCGAGGAGATAATGAACCGCTAAATCCATGCGGAAATCGAAGAGATACTGGAATACCGTGGTGCCAAACTCCTGCTTGAAGGCTTTCTTCAGGGTGCATTCGTTGGTGCCCACCATTGCCGCCAACTCGTGGAGCGAAGGCATTTCCTGATAGTGGGTGAGGATGATGCTTTGGGCATCGTGTATCTTGTCACGGATGCTGAGGCTGAGGGCTTGGCTGCTTGGCAAGAGGTTAGCGGGCAGGAGAAATCCCGAGAGGCAGTCGATAATCTTCGATTCCAGATACTTCGAGGCTTGGTTGCCTAACAGGCGGGAACGCTGGATGTCTCGTGCTGCCTTGATGACTGCTGCTATGGCGGGCTGGTTGTACTTGATGATGGTCTGGGTGTCGAAGGTTGGACTGGTTAGAGGAGAGAGTTGGTCAAAAGCCTCTGGGTCGTGCCCGATCAACTCTTCTATGAACTGCTGCGGGATGACCACGTTGAAGATTTCGAATTGGGTGCCCTGGTTCAAGTGAGTGTTGGCACCACCTTCGCCGCTTAGAAAACAGAGGCTTGCCTCGCCTGTTTTCCACATCATTTCCTTTTTTGTACCACGATTGCCGTACACTTCTTTCATGCTGCCTCCAAGGGTTGGCATGGAGAAGAGCAGGGCTGGTCTGACCTCGTGCTGAGCGATAAACTTGGAGTTGTTCGCCTTGCCAAGATAGTGTTGGTTCATAATGCCAAATTTCTGGTAATGCCACTCCTTGAGCGAAACATCCATGGCATCCGATTCGATGTGGTTGCTCCGTTCCATCCCATGGTTGTCGATGAAGGTAAGGCCGTTTTGCCTTACTTCTCCTTCTACCTTTCCATCTCTTATAATCTGACAGTCAATCATTAGCTTAATTTTTAGTTTTTTTTGCTGCGAAATTGCAATTAAGCAAGTATTTCGTTGCAAATGTACGATATTCTAAGAAAATATACAAGTTTATCTCCAATTTTATACCTCCTTTTTCGAAGAAAAGTCTCTGCTGTGGCAAAATCATAGAGATTCTGCAAGCAGAGACTTCGTCTATATATAGTTGAATCGAGAGAGTTCTCCTATTTTCCTCCCATTCGTCCCACAGCTTCCTGGGCAGAGTTCTCGCCACGGTATTGCTTCTTGGCCTGGTTGAAGCGATAGGTGAGGCGGAGCTGTACGCTCCGGGTGTCTTCCCATTTCTGCTGCTGGAACCGCACGTTGCCGTAGATGCCATCGGTCTTTTGGCGCCTGGTGTTGAAGATGTCGCTCACGTTCAGGCTCAACGAGAGGCGGTCTTTTAGGAAACTCTTGTAGAGCTGGAAGTCGAAGTTGTGCACGCTGTTGATGGTGAGGAAATCGTAGGTGCCGCTGCTTCGGTAGGAGAACGAGAGGTTCAGATACCAGCCCTTAGGCAGATGGAAGCCGTTGTAGAGGCTGAAGATGTAGTAAGGGTCGTGGAAGCCTTTCTCCTTGCCCATGCTGATGGCCTTGATGAAGCCCTGCTGGATGCCTGTCTGGATTTGCGGCTCGTAGAAACCCCAGCGATGGCGGTAGCCGAGGAAGCTGCCCCAGTTCCAGCAATGGTCGATGTTGGTCCAGGTGATGTAGCCCGTTTGCGGGTCATCTGAATAGGGTTCGATGATGCTGGTGATGTAATCTTTTACGTAGGTGTAGCTTGCCTGGAGGAAGAGGTCGCCATAGCTTGCCTGGTATTGGAACTCGTGGCGCTTGGATGGCTCCAGCTGGCTGTTTCCTATCTGCCACATGTAGCGGTTTGCGTAAACCGTGCCCGTGTTCAGCTCCTGGAAGGATGGGCGGGTTTCGGAGGAGCGGTAGCTTAGGGACTGGGAGAATCTGCCTGACTGATGAGAGATCAGGAGGGATGGGTAGAGGTTGTCGTATTTGCGATGAAGCGGGGCTTCGGTGGAGGCTGTTCCTGGCGTTCCAGTTCCTGTTCTTCCAGTTTCTGAATTACCATTTTCAAAACTTCCAATTCTTCCAATTCCAGTTCTTCCAGTTTCATCTTTCAGATAGTTCAAGCGGCTGTCTACGTGCTCGTATCTCAATCCTACTCTTAATGAGAAAGGCTTGAAATCTATCGAATACTCAGCGAAGACGGCAGCATGGTTTTCCTTGGTGATGCTGTGGGTAGAGGTTCCCTTATCGGCCGGGGTGTAATCGGCGCG